>UMGW01037937.1_pt1 | contig 13128 bp, 10 predicted proteins | sample 1965371 | NCBI WGS metagenome assembly UMGW01 (sample SAMEA4836082, study PRJEB28245) | human gut metagenome | biome: gut microbiome; material: fecal sample | place: Denmark | collected 2008
CAAAATTAAATCTATTATTTAGCTTTATAGGATTCACTTAAATGTTTTCTCCAAAAATAAGATTTTTCATTAAAAAAAAGCTAAAATTGTGATTTTTAAAAAAAATTATATTGAAAACGTTTTCATAATAAAAAGTAAGACAATTTGCCTTACCTTTTAATTTTACACGTAGTTTTTATTCAATAATTTGATTTTTTATAATTCATCATTTTCATCTAAATATGTAATAATGATTGATATATACCGATTTTTTAAGCTATAAGCATTAATATGAGCCTTTCTTTCATTTCTTAAGGTGACATTAAGAGAATATATCTTTGAATCATTTAATATTTTCTTAAGTTGTGGCAAGTATTTTTCTTTTTTTATACCGAAAGCCTCATCCAATGGTTTTAAAGAATACTCCTTAGGATCAATATTATTCTCCCTTATATAACTTGAATTGATATAATATATGTTCATATTATCAATATCTTCTGATGATGGTCCAACAATCAATACTGAAAGGGGGCTTTTATTAAACGTCCTATGAATTTCTTTAAATAAAGAAAATATTTCTTTATTTTCATTTGATTTTGTCCAAAAGCTAATAAATGATGTAAGTTTTCTTTGACTCATAAATATTTCAAAATCATCCATACTCATTGGCTTAGAATAATAATACCCTTGAATTAAATCACAATCAATTTCATGTAGGAGTTCAAATTGTTCCTTTGTTTCAACACCCTCAGCAATAACCGGAAGATTAATTCTATGAGCCATCGAAATAACTGATGTTAATATCTCAGATGTCTTTTTATTATTAATATCTCCATCAAGGAATTTCATATCAAGCTTTAAAACATCAATTGGAATATCCTTAAGACTATTAAAAGATGAATATCCTGATCCGAAGTCATCCATCTCAACTATAAATCCAGCCTTTTGTAGGGCAACAACATTTTTTATTAATAAATCTTGATCATTTACGAATGCTGATTCTGTTATTTCAAGCTTAAGTCTATTTGTTTCAATTTGGTATTTATCCTTTAATCCTATAATTGTTGAAACAACGTCAATAAGATAAAAATCTTTTGTTGAAATATTAACAGAAATGGATAGTTTTTTATACTCATCATCACTCCATTTTTTTAAGAAGCGACATGCTTCTTCCCAAACAAACATATCAAGACGATTAATCATCATATTTTTTTCAAATAAAGGAATAAATTCAGAAGGAGGAATCATTCCATATTTAGGATGATGCCATCTGATTAAAGCTTCCGCTCCAATTATTGTATTATCATAAGAATTTATTTGTGGCTGAAGATATACTAAAAACTGATGGTCTTTGATAGCATCATCAAAATCTAAAATTAAATTTTGACTTCTAATATAAGATTCATTAACCTTTTCGTCATATAAGGCAATGGCTTTTGAATAATCATGGGCAATATAATGAAGTGTTTTTATAGCCCTTTCATATGCACTCTCAATATTATCATCCCAAATATTTGCAATACCAATTTTCAAAATCAATGGTGTTCTATTTATAATTTTATCAATTGATTCTTTAATTAATTTTAATCCATCGGGAAGTTTCGCACTTTTTATAAGGATAGCAAACTTATCGCCTTCCATGCGACCATAAATAATTCCTATTTTATTATCAATAGCGTTTAATGCCTCCCCCACCTGTTTTAAAATTATATTTCCTCCATTAACACCAAGCATTTCATTAACAATTCTAAAGCCTTCAAAGTTAGTAACTAAAATATCATATTTATCCTTATATGTATTATAAATTTTAGTAGCTTGTTCAAGAAAATATCTTCTATTATATATTCCAGTGACATCATCATGTGATGTTTCATATGTTCTAAGCCTTTTTTCTGTTTCTCTTAAGGTTACATCATGGAATAAATAAACACTTGCCTGTAGTCTCTTTTTATAATCTTTAATTTCATTTGTTTCAATATCAAAATATAATATTTGGTCATTATAAGTAATAGTTAAAAGACTATTATTAAAACGATCAATATGGTCCTGACAATATTTTTCAATATCATTTAAAGAAACATTGGATTTATTAAGATGAGCTAATTCCTTCCCTTTTTTGTTAGTATATAGCAATTCCCCACAATTATCAAAAATTATAAGAACATCGTTCATATCTTCAATAATAATACCATGAATTTTATCAATTAAAACTCTTGGAGTATACTTAAAACTTAAAAAATATATAACTATAGCTATAATACTATACATAAATATAGATGGATCTACTATAAATCTTAAAATATAGGCAATTCCATTTACTAAAATAGTTATAAATGTACATATCAAAATTGATGAATACCTAATCTTATATACAACAGGCTGTACAACACTCTCACAGATTAACAGTAGCATTGTAAGAAAAAACATACCATAACTCAAAATTTGGTGTAAAACATAAGGCCATTTGGCATTAATCAATAAATATTTATAGCCACTTTTTTCAAAAACCTCGAATGTTAGAGCATAATTTGTAAAAATATTTACAAATAACGAAATAACATCCGCAATAACTAGCCATATAATAATCGTACTTACAACAGAATTTCTTTTATGTCCCGTATAGCTATTTGTAAATGCAAGTAAAGACAATAAAAGAGCATCCTCAAGCATTAAGATAACCGTTTGACTTACTTTCATCAGCCAAAAATTATTTGACAAAAGATAAGCAAAATAAACAAAATTACTTAAAGCTGAAAAACTAATTAATACTAAAAAAATATTTCTATTTTTATTTTTAGACTTTGATGCTAAGCACGTAACATATCCTAGCAAAATGATTGCAACAAGATTAAACATAGCAAAAAAATATTTAGGCATAGAACTCACTTCCTTAAAAAACAATTTTATAACATAATTCTAATATTTTTTTAAAATTAATCAACTATTCATATTGAATTTCACAATTTTTCAGATAATTATTCTTAATATTGAGTCCCGTAGTACAATTACCCATAAATTTCGATGTTTGTACCTCATTATCTTCCGGAGCATAAAACAATGTTCTACTTTGACTATTTAAAGACATCGCAAAAAAATCATTTTCAATAAAATCGATAGAATAGCCCATCATACTCATGCCATTAAGCATAATCCAACAAGAGCTGGAGTCACCTTCTTCATATAAATATTTTATATTATTCCTTGTAATTAAAATACTATCATTTAAATTTTGGCCATAATATCTAAAAATAGTTCCAATTAATGAATTAATAGTTATCTGGTTTTCATTAATTTGACCACTTACATTGTATAAAACATAATTTATATATTTATTGGTTATAATTTTATTATTAGATATATTATTAACATTAAGCATAACATCAGTTGAGTCAAGATTTATAGTTATCTCATTATTCTTAACATTTTTAACATTATGAAGGATATGAACCTGAAATTTATAGCTATCAAGATATGAATCAACCGAAATTCTATTTCCTGAAAATTCTTCAATATAATTAATTTTCCATCTGACGTAGCTTGAGCTTCAATAGCTCTAAAATTACCTGTTCCTTTACTACTTAAATGAATTTTCATATCGTTGTTCTTTATTACAACGTTTTGTCCCTTTGACCAAATCAAACCACCAGTTGAACATGCATCTATTTTATTATCCTCAAAGCTAATATTTGAATGTTGATTTCCCGTTCCAAGAGTAAAATTCATAACGCTCGATGATGTACCATCATCAGGAATAGTAAAATTATTTCCTTTAATTAAAACATTATCAATTTTACCTGGCGAAAACACTGCAAGAATTTCATCATGAGCAATTTTATAAAAGTTTGAATTTAAAACCTTACAATTTTTACTACCCTTTTGCCAAAAATCACGAATCCATAATGATCCTCCAGCCTCACTATCACAAAGGTTTGTAAACGAACAATTACTAATAATTACATTTTCCCAATTACTATATAAATCCATATTAGTAAATTCTCTATCCTTATTATTAATAGTTAAAACAGTATCAGGAATCAAATAATTTGAATCTTTAATTTCTATATTTTTACTACTATGAACGCCAAGCTGCGTTTTAATACCATCAATACTTCTTTTCATATCATAGGTAATATTAAATTTTGAAAATAGTATATTAGTACAACCAGTTATATTAAAGAAAAATTCACCATAAGTACTATCATTGTAAGAATCATTAACTAAAATTGTTGAATTATTTCCTAAAATCGTAAAATCACTTTGATTATTAAGACTAATTCTATTATTACATAAATAAGCTTCTCCATCTAAAATTAACGTAGTAATATTATAATTTTTTAAGGAATTAAAGATATTTATAAATGTTTGCGAATTATCTATGTTTGGTATAAGACCTAATGCTTTTCCATTTATAACACCTTTATAAGCAATTGGTCTTGCATAAAATTCAGTTTCAAGAGCAATATCTAAGCCCATATTATCATCTACAATTTCATATGCCGTATCAAGATTTTTAATATATACAATATCTGATATTTGATATTTTTTGGTATTTAATGCTAAAATATCATCTTCTTCATTTGAATAGTTCAACTTTAAATAATCTTCTTTAAAAGATATATCTTGTCCTTCTATTTTATAAACCTTATTGTTATATAAAATTGTATTATCATTATAAATAGGTAAATTTAGGGCATTTGTAAAATAATTATAAAACGATAAAGATTCATCCTTATTGTACGATGATGCAATATTTCTTAAATAAGCCAAATCTTGATTAACATCATCTGTTAATAATATTGGTGTTGTACTTGTGATAACTTTTTCTATATTAACGTTGCATGACGAAAGTGCAATAATTGCCAAAAATGGTAAAATGATTTTCTTTTTCATATTAACCTCTCAAAATTAAATAAACATGTTCCATACATATTACCTTTTTTATTTTAACATTTTTCGGCATTTTTTTAAATACAATAAAACAAAAAACCTATAGGTTTAATAAATAATATCATTCCTATAGGTTTATTTTTAATTAATTATTAAAAGCAATTCTAATTACGGTTTGTTCTTCAAATATATTAGTATAATTTTGACTTTCATTTGAGGCTCCATTGAATAAGCAATATTCATAGTTTGCATCAAATGGATCAACTGTTACAGTTTCATTTGCAGAAGCCTTAAAGTCAACCTGATATATATTAACCTTCCATCACAACTTCAAAATAGCCAATATATCCACCATTAGAAGATGCTGAAATTATAACAAGTCCTTCTCCTGTAATAGTATATTCATATTTTGTCATGTCCACAGCACCAGTTGGATCAGTTGATGTTGAAATTTCAGTATCATTAAGCTTAACAACTGCATTATTCTTACCATTATAAAAGCATATATTTAACTTACAAGCTTTAGAAACGTTGAAAGAAATTGTAGCACCTGCATTAAATTTTAACCAATTATTTTGGCCATTTGATGGACATCCTTCAAATGTTACCTTTTCATATGTTGTTTTATTCGCATCAAGTAAGATTGTTTCATTACTATTACAATTTTTTACATTTGTTCCTGAATAAGTAGCACCTTTAAAATTATAACCAGTTGTTTCTGATATTACATCCTTATCACATTCTGCTTTAGCATAAATAATAGGATTATTTTCCTTAGAAGTATTAGAACGGGCAATATTCCATGTACCAGCATTTTCTAATCTGTAAACATAAACAGTTAGTTTATCTTGTGTGGTAGTTGAAACAAGAGTCGCATCATTTGTTCCATCATTAACCTTTGGAGCCGCAGCTAAATTACCAATATCAGCTGTAACTACTGTTAAGGTAACAGCTTTTGTGGTTGAAATTGTAAGTAATCCAGCACTATTAAGCTTCAAGCCACAAGACGTTGTAAATGATTCACCAGCTAAATTAGTATAAGTAATAGATGTTTTTAAATTTTTATATTCTGATTTATTAACATCAAAATTATCAATTCCTTGTGCACCATCCTCAGCATCAATGGCTTTATCAGTTGTATACCATTCAGAAACAGTCCAATTTGAATCCTTTGCCTCACATGTAATTGAATCTGAGACACCACTTCCATCACAAGCCGTTGCCGTAAATGTTACTGTTCCTGCCTTCTTAAATGCTACTTTTCCTGTGTATTTATCAACTACACCTATTTCTTCATTAGATGATGACCATTTAATAGATTTATTTGTAGCATCAGATGAAACAGCAGCCGAAAGTTGTAAAGCCACACCTACAGTGTATTTAGTAGAGCTTCCTGTAACCTTAATTTCAGAAACATCCTTTTGAGCAATTGTCGAATCTTCAGTTACAACTACTCTTGTAATATAAGTTGTAGATGTAGCAGTAATAACAATATTCTTGGCATTTTCATCATACACAACATAATCTTGTTCAACTTGAGTCTTTGTCGAACCATTATTAAAGAATAATATCGCTTCATTTTGAGTATCAGCCTTTACCTCAGCAGTTCCCGCATAATAGCCATAAACCTCGACATAAGATTTTCCCTTTACAGGAATTGTAATAGTAGCGCCTTCACCACCACGATAATGATTTTTTTCTCCTTCACGTGCAAAACCTGAACATAATGCTGATTGATCTTGAGAACCATCAAATTCATAAATTGTTGATTCGCCAATAACTTCACCTGAAAGTACATCAGATGATGAATCATCATCAACCAAGAAATTATTTTCAGCGATTAATCCGTCAATATCCCAGCTATTAGCAATATCCTTCTCATATTTTCCTTTTCCTGTATTATAAATACGATTTAAAATAGCCTTTCTTCCACTATATTCCTTTGATACAGTATCAGCATCTAGAATATCATTATTTCCTTCATAGCCTATTGAATCAGCTGTTGCCTTATCCATCTTCCAACCAATAATAGTTTTTGGATATTCGGTAGCTATTTGATTTTTATACCAAGGATTAGCCTCTACTCCTTCACAGGTTGTATTAATATATGCAACCTGATTATAATATCCAGAAGCCCATGGAGTACGAGCAAGATATGTTGCTTGTTCCTTATTCGCTTCTTTTACAGTTGAATTATAAATAACTAAGCCCTTACCTACCTTAGATGAAACAGCCATTCTTGGAGCTGTTAAATATGATGCATGAGTTGTAGCATTTTCATCATATAAAGAGACAATTTCACACTTTTCATAAAGAGCCACTGAGCCTGCAGCTTCCATCCAAATAAAATCAGTATCACCCTCGATATAGCAGCCATAAAACCAAGCTTTGCCTGCTGTTCTTAAGGTGTCTTGATGTGATTTAAATGAACAGTTATATGCAACTGTATTACCCTTAGTATCTGTACCTAAAACCTCAGCTTGCACATCACCTTTATGATCTGCACGTGACCAATCGCTTTCCAAGGTAATATTTTCAAGAATTATATTTCCTGTTCCTTGAATTTCTAAAAGCTCACGACCACGCATTTTACCCATATCGCTTCCGTGACCTTTAATAATAACATCTGCTCCATATTTTGTATCAGTTGCACCAACGATTTTAATAGTAGCAGAGCCATTATAGTTTAAACCATTTTCATTATAAGTGCCCTTTTCAAGCCTAATTGTATAAGTGGCAGTATCTCCACTTGTAGGAATTGCTGCAAGTGCTTCTTTAATTGACTTATACTCAACACCATTTAATTCAATCGCAGCATGAACCTCTGGGGTTGGTGTTGGCGTTGGTGTAGGATTTGGCGTTGGGGTAACCGGTGTTGTTGGTGTTGGCGTTGGCGTTGGCGTAACTACACCTCCAGTCGTATTACTTGGAGTCTCCGTAGGAATAATTCCTGATATTTTGTCACATGATGTAACACCTACTAAGGCTCCACCAGCTAATAAAATAGCTAATGTTTTCGAAACAATTTTCTTTTTCATCTTTTTTCTTTCTCCTTCTTTTTTTATAAAACGCCCGATGTAAGCGCTTTATTAGAATGATAAGATTATAGCAAAGTAAGTTTTACTTGTAAACGTGTTTTACTAAATATGACATAGTTTACTCAAATTTCGTTACACTTTTTTTAAACTTGTAACGATTTTCTATTTGCAAAATGTAAGCGTTTTATTTATAATATATTTACTTAATGTTTTTGTTTTGCGGAGGAATATATGGAATTTTCAAATAATAAACGAGCCCAAGATTCGCAAAGAGCAATATATAAAGGATTAAGAAGACTTCTTGAAAGAAAAGATTTAAAGGATATTACGGTTGTTGATCTTCAAAATGAATGTAATATTTCACGAGCTACCTTTTATCGTAATTACCGAAATATTATTGATGTTTTAGATGTTATTTTCAAATGGTATTTTAATGAATATCAAGAATTAAAAAAAGAAGAAAATGATAAGCTTCTTTTCTTCTTCCGTTATTGGTATTTACATCGTGACCTTTTGACTATTATTGTTGAAAACAATCTCGATATTATTAAAAATTGTATGATTAGAGATTCTAAGCCAAATACAGATCCATACTTTATCGAAATTAAATATGGACTTGTGACATCCATTATCGTATATTGGTCTAAGGAAAGAAAAACTTCTCCCGAAGAGTTATATGAAAAAGTAAAAAGGATGCTTGATGTTAAAGCCTACGAATTGATTACAAAGAACTAAAATAGCACTTAAAATGCTATTTTTTTATTTATCTACTCATCAAAATATAAATAATACAAATTAGTAAACATTTAGTTTATTGCATCATAATTACTTGATGTTTTTTTATTTTTCCCTCTTATAATTTATATCAAGTTAATAAATGGCTTATCTGCCTCTGCAAAATCTAATTCTTGCATTTCTTTTTTTGAAGACCATTTATAATCAGTATGTTCTGTTAAGGTAAGATTACCAGCAATTAATTTGCATTTGTAAGCATATAAGGTAATTCCAAAATCAGCAAATGGTTCAATATGATGATATTCATACGTAGATAAACCAATATACTTTATTGGTAAAATTTCTGACTTTAATTCCTCTTTTATTTCTCTAATAATTGTTTTTTCGTGCGTTTCTTCTTTTTCTACCTTACCACCAGGAAATTCCCATTTTCCTTCTAAAGCTCTTCCTGGACCTCTTTTACAGCAAAATATTCTACCTTTTTCGTCTTCAATTAATGCACAGACAACCTCATAATGTTTCATCTTATCACCTTTAATTAAATAAATTTCATCTATATAAACATTACCATATAATGAGGTAGTGTTTTTTTACCATCTAGAAAACCAACATTACCATTTACAAACTTATATGATACCTTAGGATGATACTTATTAATAAAACTATTTAAAGATGGCGTTGAATCATTTCCTGCCTTTACTTCAATTGGAATTACTTCACCATTCTTTTCAATCACAAATTCAATTTCCATAGAAGAATTTTGAGTTTTATAATAATAAAGCTTATATCCTCTTTTCAAAAGTAACTCGGAAATAATATTTTCATAAATTCCACCTTTAGCATTGCCTTTTAAAGTATTATTTAAAATAGCAAGCTTTGTTTCAGGCCCATATAAATATAATAGCAACCCTGTATCATTTAAATATAATTTAAATTGATCATCCATTTCATAAGCAAGCAATGGAATATATGCTTCATTAACATTTGAACATTTATTAACTAGGCTTGAATCACATAACCACTTTATACTTCCACCATATTTTTTACTTGTTTTACCTTTTTCAACTACACTATATTGAAACTTCTTGTATTCTTTAGCAAGCTGCTTTGGAATTGAATCATAACATTGCCTTACTTTAATTTTTTCTTGACCTTTAGCATGCTTAGAAATATCATCTTGATAATCAGCCAAAATCTTTCCTTGTATTTTTGAAGCCTCTTGAAAATTATTTGTATCAATAAAAGTTTGAACAACCTCTGGCATTCCTCCAACAATCATAAATTCTCTAAATAATTCTAAATATTTATCATTTAATTCTTTAGGAACTTCTTTATTACTAATATAAAAATCTTTTAAATATGCTATTGCATCATCATTATATCCTTTTGCCCATAAAAATTCTTCAAAATCAAGTGAATACATTGTTATTTGTTCTTCGTATCCAACAGGTAATGATGTTGGTTCAGTTACATTTTTATCATCATCTTCAAGATAAGATAAACCTAAAAGTGATCTTGAAGAAATTACATCAACACTACCATCTTCTACCAAAAATTTAACAGCAGTTCTAGCTTCAGCACAAACCTGAATTTCATCTAAAAATAAAAGTGTCTTAAAAGGAATTATTTTTAAATTAGGAATATATGCACTCAACCTTTTAAAAATTTCTTCAGCTGATAAATCACCTTTAAAAATGTTCTTATATAAAGGATTCTTTAAAAAATTAATTTCAATATAGCTTTCATACTCATTTCTACCAAACTCTCTTACTAAGTAGCTCTTCCCAACCTGTCTAGCACCTTTAATAATTAAAGCAGATTTATCTTTTTTTTGTTTCCAGTTAATTAAATACTTATACATTTTTCGTTTAATCATTTCAATCGCATCCTTTAGTACAATATGATTATATCATATTTTTTTAAAAAAGGAATATTTTTGGATAGCTATTTTAATATTTTCGGAATATTTTTGGACTATTATTTTATCAATTTTGGAATATTTTTGGACTATCTTTTAAGAGCTTTTGGAATATTTTAAATTTTTTTTAACATTTCTATTGCACATTCTATATCTACAGAGCAATCAAAACCTGTACGTTTAGCATTTTTCTCCATACATTCGATTAATTCCTTTGATTGAAAATGTTCACTCAAATCATCAAATATAGAACAAACGTAACTAATATCTTCTTTAGAAATACCATCAAGATATTACATTGTTTCATTAAGGTTAACAGAAAGTATATCATACATTTCTTGCCAAATTCTTTCTTGTGCACAGTCATCATTTAATTCAAGTTTCTTATTTTCTTCAATTAATTCTTCTATTTTTTTTATATTCATTTACTCTCATCTCTTTCTTTAATTATCAATAATTAAATATTAATTTCTTTTCACTTGCTCAAATTTACCACATGCATTATATTCAGCATATAATTTGCGAGTATCAGTTACTAATTGGCTAAGAATTTTTCCAATAATGTTTGATTTCTTGTATTCGATTGTGTATAAAAATCCTTTATATGGAGCATCACTTCCATCATACAAATGATAATCAATTTCATCTTCAATAATATCTCCATTACCATCTTTTAACATTAAATTGATTACAACATCGCATACATCATTTGCATCATTTATAAGCCATAATTGGTCATCTAAACCACCCAATTCAAAATGATATTTTTTAATATTGATTTCATTCAAAAAATCATCCTTAGAAATATATTCTTTACTTAACAATAATAATAATTCATTCTTGACCTCCAATTAAAAATGACATATATAAAGGAATAGTATAAATATTATTATTTTGACCTATATTACCATTAATAAGCTTTATAGCATTACTAACATTATATTTATCATTTTTTAATAATTCATTTAATGATTTAGTATTACCATTTGTAGATTTTACCTCAACAGCAACAATTTCATTTTTTATTTTGGTTATAAAATCTATTTCAAGCCCAGAATGTTTACTAAAATAATACAAATTTTTACCATTTTTTATAAATGATTCAGCAATTATATTTTCATAGATTGCCCCTTTATATATTCCCATATCTTTATTAAGTATTTCATTATATGTATCATTTCCTAGCATAGCCATAAATAAGCCTGTATCTGTAATATATAATTTAAAGCATTCCTCATTTTTATTACCTTCTAATGGTAATTCAATATTGTTTAAATTATAACATAATTTTGCAAGTCCAAATTCTTCAAGCCAAGTTATTGCAAATCTATACTCCCTTCCTTTAGCCTTCTTATCAATTTTACTATATTGAAATTTTTTATTTTCTTTTGCAAGTTGAGAAGGGATAGAATTATAAACCTCCATAATTTTGGTAAGCTCATTCTTATCTACATATTTTTCTTCCTCTTCATCAAGGTGCTTTGCAAAATCATCCTTGTAGTTTTCCAAAATTCCCATTTGAATATCATATACTTGATTCAAATCCTTTGTTAACAAGAAGGTATTAACTGCATCAGGAAGACCACCAACACATAAATATTCTTTATAATATTTCATAAAAGAATTATTAACAGTTTCACTAACCTTTTCTTTCTTTTTATAGCAATCCTTTATATAATCTATTAATTTATCATCAATACCACGAGCCCATAGGTATTCTTCAAAATCCATAGAATACATTTGAATAGGATATTCAAAACCAGTTGGAATTCCTTTCCCTTTTTTCTTATTATAACCTCTTAGTCCAATTAATGATCCAGTACAAATAATATCAAATCTACCATCTAACATAAATGGCTTTATAGAAGCTCGAGCATTTACACATTCTTGAATTTCATCAAAAATAATAACTGTTTTATTAGGAATAAATTTATTACCTGGAAGAGCAGCTGACAAATCTCTTATGATATCATCAACAATTAAATCTTTATCAAAGATATTTTTTATTGATTCTAAGTCCATAAAATTTATATATACAACATTTTCATATTTACTTTGACAATACTCTTTAACAACTGTTGTTTTGCCAATTTGTCTTAGACCTCGCAATATAAGTGCACGTTTTTTTATTTTTAAAGAATTTTCCCATTTTTTAATTTCATTCATTATTTTTCGTTTAAACATATCTATCACCAATTTAAGTATACACTTTTTTACAGTCACTTTCAATAGTATATTACACCTTTTTCAAGCCACTTTGATAAACAATTTACACCTTTTTCAAGCCACTTTTCGATAAAAAATGCACTTTTTTCTAATCAGTTTTATAAAATAATTGATTATTTATATATTTAAAACATTTATCTAAATATAAAACTTTTTTTATTCATTTAGTTAAATGACATTTTAGCTTATTAAATAAATTTTGTAATTAGTTTTAAATCTTAATATGTGTTCTTATATCCTTCTTGAATTTCTTTTTCATCAAATTCAATCCAAGAACCTGTTTTATTTAATATTGTTATTTTTGATTATTCCCGATTTTTTGAGCCAGTATTTTGCTTAAAGTGA
>UMGW01002961.1_pt1 | contig 13106 bp, 9 predicted proteins | sample 1965371 | NCBI WGS metagenome assembly UMGW01 (sample SAMEA4836082, study PRJEB28245) | human gut metagenome | biome: gut microbiome; material: fecal sample | place: Denmark | collected 2008
GGTGACCGTGAGACTGCCCTCAGCGTCGACGGCAAGGTCTTCCTGGGAGCTCGCCTCGACCTGACTGCCGCCCGAGATGTTGATGCTGTCTTTAGCCCAAATCCCCGCTTCTTCTATCGAGCTTGCTTCTACCTTGCCACCGCCTTTGATGGTCAGGTCACTGCCCGCGGCGATGCCGTAACTTTCGTTTCCTTTAGCGATCACTGTGCCAGAGGAATCGATGGTGGCCTTGCCCTTGGATTGGATGCCTTCTGTACCGCCCGTTGCATTCACGGTGCCCGAGCCCGTGATAGAGAGATCGCCCTTTGCCTCAATCCCGTCGGCATTAGTGCTTGTGGTGTTCACAGTGCCTGGGCCAGAAATGGAGAGGTCGCCTGTGGATTTAATTGCATCGGTCTCGGCTGTCACATTGAGCTCATCCGTGCTATTCGAGCTCGTTATGTTCAACTCAGCTTTCTGGCTAGTGCCATCCTGCGCCTTGATGGCGGCTCCGGTGTAATCGGGCTCGGTTTTCACGGTGTTCGTGCCCTCGTAGGCAATGTTGAGCTTGCCCGCAGCCTGGATCGCGCCGCCGTCATAGCCGTTGAGCTTCATGTCATCGGCGCCATCCCATGACCAGGTACCGGCCTCGTCGCCCGCCGCGGTGCCGGCGTTGTACTGGGTGCCGCCGACGTCCACCCACTCGGCCGCGAGCGAGACGCTCGGCATGAGCAGCGAACTTACCGTGAGCGCGCAGGCCAGGCCGCAGACGATGCGGCGTGTCACGCGGCGCCAGCTGCCGTGTGCGAGCAGCGTGCGACGGCGCACGTCGGGCTCGATAAAATGGGCTCCAGAGGTTTTGTCATTGCGCTTGGGGGTCGTGAACAAGGCGGCCATGGTTACTCCCATCCTCATAGGGCCTATGCGATTACGCCCAGCATATCTGCAGGATGTAGCCGGCGGTAGTGCCGTTTGGAGGGCAAAATGTCCAAAACTTGGGAAGCAATACATTGCGCATCCGTGCGTTGCCTGGCTTTAAAAAAAGCGCGGAGCCGCTCGATGCGACTCCGCGCTTTGGTGTTCTGCTTTGGCAGCTTTGCCGTTACGCTACAAAGAAGTAGACGAGGAAGGCAAGGGCTGCGATCCACATGAGCGGCTTGATCTTGGAGGCCTCGCCCTTAACGAGCGCGACGACCACGTAGGCGATAAAGCCCAGACCAATGCCGGCAGAGATGGAGTAGGTGAAGGGCACGCCGGCGACAATCATGAACGCCGGGAAACCCTGCGACACGTCGGACCAGTCGATCTCGGAGGCCTCGCTCATCATGAGGTAGCCGACGTAGACCAGAGCACCGCAGGTGGCGGCGCTGGAAACGATGGTGACGATGGGGGAGAAGAACGCGGCGAGAATGAACAGCACGCCGGTGGTGACGGAGGTGAGGCCCGTGCGGCCACCGTCGGCAGCGCCAGAGGTGGACTCGACGAAGGTGGTGATGGAGGAGACGCCCATAAAGCCACCGGCAGCAGCGGCCACGGAGTCGACGACCAGGATGGGACGGATGTCCTCGACATTGCCGTCCTCCGTCAGGAACTCGCCCTGCTTGGCGACGGCCATCGCGGTGCCCATGGTGTCGAAGAAGTCACTCATGAGCAGCGAGAAGGCAACGACGAGCAGCATCGGGTCGGTCAGAACCTTCACGATGGCCATGTTGCCATCGGCGGTGCTGGCAAACGGGGCGCCAAAGGTCGAGAAGTCGAGCGGTGCGATGAGGCCCTCGGGCGCATGGGTGACGCCCAGCGGGATACCGGCGATAACGGCGACGATGATGCCGATGAGCAGCGAGCCCGGCACGTTGCGGGAAGCCAGGGCAACCGTCACGACGATGGAGATGATGCCGATGATAAAGGTGGGGGAGGCGATGTCGCCCAGGCCGACGAGCGTACCGGCGCCAGCGGTGATGATGCCGGCGTCGCACAGGCCGATCATGGCGATGAACAGGCCCAGGCCAACCGAGATGGCGTGGCGCAGGACCACGGGGATGGCGTCCATGATGGCCTCGCGCAGGCCGCAAAGGACGAGCAGCAAGATGACGATACCCTCGAGGAAGATAACGCTCATGGCCACGTGCCAGTCACCGCCGCACATGGTGGTGGCGATGCCCGCGATCATGGCGTTGATGCCCAGGCCCGAAGCGCAGGCGAGCGGGCGGTTGGCGAAGATGCCCATGCAGATGGTCATGATGCCGGCGCCCAGGCAAGTGGCGCAGGCGAGCGCTCCCGCATCGATGCCGGCGCCCGAGAGCACCGCGGGGTTGACGGCAATGATGTAGGCCATTGCCAGGAACGTTGTCAGTCCAGCGCGAAGTTCGGTCCCGATTGTGGACTTGCGCTCGCTGACGTGAAATAGTTCGTCCATGCATACCCTTTCCTTGTTCGGCCCCGAGTTTAGGCCGATTGACACGAACTCATTTACTATATCGCCTTTACAACCTTGCTGTTCCTCACATGTTGATGTTCGGCGCTTTGTAGCGGACGGGCGGTATTTTCCGTATGAAAATGTGTGGGTACCGTATACTTAAGCAGTTACAACGACCCCTATGGAGGAACGTATGATTAAAGAGCTCTGCCACGACGAGGCTATTCTGTCCCAGCGTTGCGAGGTCGCGACCGTCGAGGACGAGTCGGTGGCACAGGACCTGATCGATACCATCAAGTCGCTCGACGATGCCGGCTGCCTTGCCGCCAACCAGATTGGCGTCACCAAGAAGGTCTGCGTCTACCTGGACGATGCCGGCGAGCCCCACGTGCTCTACAACCCCCGTCTGGTGTTTGGCCTGGGCGCCAGCAAGATGGAGGAGAGCTGCCTGACGCACGATGAGATCACCAAGTCCACGCGCTATATCAAGTGCAAGGTTGCCTTTGACCAGATCGTCGACGGCAAGATGAAGGAGTGCCGCCGCGACTACGCGGGCTTTGAGGCACAAATGATCCAGCATATGATCGACCACTGTCTCGGCAAGTTGGTCTAAGGAGATCAAAGCGCCGCACCTTGCCGCTCAATCGTCGCTCGCGTACCTTAAGTACGCTTCGCTCCTCTTTCGTGGCAATCTGCGGCACTTTGACCCCTTAGACGACCTGCGGGGTTAACTTGGTTGAGTTTATCCTGCTTGAATAGCCCGGGTATGACATTGTTGTCATGTCCGGGCTTTTGTGTTTAGCGCCTTTTTGTTTGGTGACAATGAACTTAGCGAGAACGTGAAGCTAGGAGGCGCTATGTGCACGAGTATTCGATTTACCGATGATTCCGGCCACATGTATCTGGGCCGCAACCTCGACTGGAGCTTTGACTACGGCCAACAGGTTCGCGTGATGCCGCGCGGGTTTCACATTCCGTATTCGTTTATCGACGACGCGACAGCGGCACACGCGGTGATTGGTATGTGCATCGATTACAAGAACTACCCTATGTTCTTCGATTGCGGCAACGATGCGGGCCTCGCCGTGGCGGGCCTCAATTTCCCGGGTTATGCCGAGTATGCCGAGGGGCCGGTTGATGGAAAGACCAATATCGCGGCCTATGAGTTTCCCCTGTGGGTGGCAGCGACGTTCTCGACGGTCGATGAGGTCGAGGCCGCGCTGCGCGACACAGTGATTGTTGCCAAATCTGCAGGAGAGGGGCTGGGCGTGTCGCTGCTCCATTGGATTATCGGCGACAGCCAGCGCAGCATCGTGGTCGAGATGATGGCTGACGGCCTGCATGTATACGACGATCCGGTCGACACCCTTGCCAATCAGCCCACCTTCCCGTGGCACATGGAAAACCTGCGCACCTATATTACGGCCACAAGCGATTTTCCGCAGACGGCGACATGGCGTGGCGCCGAGCTCAAGCCCTATGGCGCGGGTGCCGGCATGCGCGGTATTCCGGGTGACTGCTATTCGCCGAGCCGTTTTGTAAAGGCGGCGTACCTCAATGCCAATTACCCGCAAAAGGAGAGCGAGACCGAAAACGTCGTCCGCATGTTCCGTTCACTCGAGGGCGTGGTGATGATTGAGGGGGCGTCCAGGATGGGCGATGGCAAGTTCGAGAAGACTATCTATACCGGATGCTTTAGCGCGCGCACGGGCAATTATTACTACGCGATGTATGGGGATCCGTCGATTCGCTACGTGAGCTTGATGGATGCCGAGGGCGCGAGCCCCGATAGGCTCGTGGTTCCCGAGCCGCGTCGTTCGTAGCCGTTAGCTTTACTGCAATGCAAAGCGGCCCTGCATCTCCCGTGAGATGCAGGGCCGCTGTCGTTGATTTGTGACGTCGCTAGAAGTTGGCGTCGTTGAGCTGGTCGCTCTCGAGGCCGTCGAGCTGTTGTTCGGGCGTATCTGCGACGCTCTCGAGCAGCTCGGTGGGATCGACGTTCATATTCCTACCGGCTTCGTTGCCGTTGACCAGGTCGTCCGAGAAGATATCGACTTCCATTTCCTCGGCTTCCTCGATTTGGACCTCGAGTGGCACCTGGGTGCGCACGAGCTTAACGGCCGGGCGCATGCGGGCAAAGAGAGGCACGTACTCGATGATGATGGCCGAGTTCTCAAGACCGTACCAGCGTGCCGGGCTTCCGCAGGCGCGGCGGACGGCATACTTGATGGCCATCACGCGATGGTCGTTGCGGTTGATGTCCGTCTCGGGAGCAAGCATCTTGCGCAGCATGCAAAAACGGAAGTCGCCCACGTTGCCGCGCGTCTCGTAGATGGAGTAGGTGTGGTGCTGCGGCGGCAGCTCGCCCGATGCCATCAGGTCGCCAACGATCTGGCGCAGGTAGGCGTTGATGCGCTGATTGACCTTAAAGCCCAGGTCCAAGCGCACGCGGAACAGGAAGTCCGTGCCAAAAGTCTCAACGGAATACTCGTGCGTATAGGGCTCGTCGGTGACATGCACGTTGATGAACCAGTATGCCTTAGCGCGCTTGGGGTGCTTGTCCAGGATGGAATAGAGCACGTCGCGGTCGAGCGTGAGCGGGTCGGGGCTGTTGGTGAGAAATACCAGATTGTCAGCGAGCACGGGATAGGTCTCGTCATTGCGCAGGCGGCCGAGCTGGTCGATGTACTTGGAGACGGGCAGCAGAATCGTCTGCGTGCGCTCGATGGCGGTGCCGCGACGCCACACATACATAAGGCCAAACAGCAGCGCGGCCAGGAAGATCATGACGTAGCCGCCGTCAAAGAACATGGTGAGGCACGAAGCGAAGAAGCACAGCTCAATGGCACCAAAGAGCAGGGCGAAGACGCAGGCGCCCAGCTTGTGTTTGAGGATGCCGGCGATGTAGCTCGTCAAAAGCGTCGTGGTCATGAGCATGGTCACGGTAATGGCGAGGCCGTAGGCGCTCTCCATGCGCTCGGAGTTTTGGAACAGCAGCACGATGAAGATACAGCCGACCCACATGATGTTGTTGACGAGCGGAATATAGAGTTGGCCCTTGGTGTCGCTGGGGTAGTGGATGCGCAGATGCGGCATGAGATTGAGACGGGTTGCCTCGGATACCAGCGAGAACGAGCCGGTGATGAGCGCCTGCGAGGCGATGATGGCCGCTACGGCCGAAAGCACGATGGCAAAGGGGCGCAGGGGCTCGGGGAGCATCATATAGAACGGGTTGACGATATCCATCGCGAGCATCTGGGGGTTGGAGTTATTGGCGAGCAGCCAAGCTCCTTGACCCAGATAGTTGAGGATAAGGGCCGCCTTAACAAACGGCCAGGATGCATAGATGTTTGCCTTGCCCACGTGGCCCATGTCTGAATAGAGCGCCTCGGCACCGGTTGTCGACAGGAAGACAAAGCCGAGCACCATGATGCCCGAGTGATTGATGGGCGAGAACAGGAACATAATGCCGCGAATGGGGTTGAGCGCGCGCAAGATGGACAGGTTGCCGAGCATGTTGAACAGACCGGCGCCTGCCAGGAACAGGAACCACAGCGTCATGAGCGGGCCGAACAGCTTGCCGATCGACGAGGTGCCGGCGCGCTGCATGGCAAATAGGCCGCAGATAATGATGATGGTAATAATGATGACGTTGGTCTGGCCGTCACCCAAAAGCGCATGGCCCCACTCGATAGTGCGCAGGCCCTCGATGGCTGTGGTAACCGTGACGGCGGGGGTGAGGATGCCGTCGGCGAGCAGCGCCGCGCCGCCGATCATGGCGGGGAGAATCAGCCACGGTGCCACCTTGCGCACCAGGCTAAACAGGGCGAAGATGCCGCCTTCGTTGTGGTTATCGGCCTTCATGGCGATAATCACGTACTTGACCGTGGTCACGAGCGTCATGGTCCAGATGACGAGCGAAAGCGCGCCCAGGATCATGTCCTCGCTGACGGTGCCGATGCCGCCGTTGTTGGCGACGATTGATTTCATGGTGTACATGGGGCTCGTGCCGATGTCGCCGTATACGACGCCGAGCGTAACGAGCAGCATGCCAGCGGAGAGGGGAATGGCTCCATGCCCGCCTTGACCACGCTGGTCTTGGGGGCTCGCCTCCAGTTTGTTGTGTGCCACGTGGACTCCCTTGGACATCTGGCCCCTGCCAAGGGCAGCAGACCTTTATGCCATCTTTATACATATAAGAGCAGTTTGGCACATCGGGGTGTTTTAGACAATAATCCCCATCTGGGGATTATTTATGTACACAGGTAGCATTTCAAGGCAGGGGCTTTTAAGCACGTGCTGTCTGGGCGATGCCAGCCTTGGCGTTTGCGCGTCTGCCGGCGAGTTCGCAAAAAATCGCGCCGCCGATGATAAGCGCGGCGCCCATCAGGCGGACCGATGTTATGGCTTCGCCCAAAAGGACGGCCGAGAACACGATCGCCGAAAGCGGCTCGAGGTAGCCGACGACCGCGACGGTCTGGACGGGCAGCTTGGCGACAGCGCTAAAGTAGAGCAGGCAACCGATACCGGTGTTGACGACGCCGAGCATGGCGACGGCGCGCCAATCGATGCCGGCGGCAATGCTGGGGGAGAGGAACGAGGGGGCACCTTGCGTGAAGAGCGTAAGGATCAACGCGGTTACAAAGGCGGCGCTCACCTGGAGCGCGGAGTTCTCGAGGCCTTCGATGTGTGGCGCACCCTTGCTAGCGATGACCATCAGCGCATAGCAAAATGCCGAGGCGATGCCGCAGGCGATACCAGCAATGGGCATATTGCCGCCTAGACCTTGCGCTGCAATGAGAAAAGCACCGCAAGCGACGGTGATAAAGCCGGCGATTTTGCCGCCGGTCAGCTTTTCGCCAAAGATGAGTGGGGAGAGCGCCATGACAATGATGGGGCCGCAGTAGTACAGCAGCGAGGAAACACCGACGCCGATTGTCTGGTAGGCTCGGAACAGAAAAATCCAGCTGGCGCCCAGCGCGGCTCCCGAGAGAAGGAGTGCTGCGGCTTCGCGGGGGCGATATGGCGCCTGCAACTTATGGCGTTGGGTGATGGCGAGGATGGTGACAAGCGAGAGTGCGCCCAAAAACGTGCGCAGCAGCACGATATCGGAGCTCGGCAGCGCGATGGCAGCGGCGATGATGCCGTTGGAACCAAACAATAGCAATGCTGCTAAGTACGTAAACAGTCCGTTGTTCATGCGCTGACATCCCCTCTATATCTGAGCATGTTCACTATGGGTGAACTGGCTTTAGAAGAAAAACGAATATAATGCATGGATAGCATGAGAAAAACTCATGCAAAGGTGGAGGGGTGCCGTGGAAACGAATATTCAAAAGATGCAGGTGCTGCTCGAGACCGTGCGTGCCGGCAGTTTTACGCGCGCCGCCGAGCGGCTGAGCTATTCGCAATCGGGCGTGAGCCGTATGGTGGCCGATCTCGAGGCCGACTGGGGCTTTAAGGTGCTCGACCGCAGTCGCGAGGGCGTAGTGCTTTCTGCCGACGGGCGGCAGGTCATGCCGGCTGTCGAGGCGCTCTGCGAGGAATTCACTCGCTTGCAGCGGCGGGTGGATGAGATGCGTGGGCTCATGCGCGGCAAAATCTGCATCGGTACGTTTTCGAGCGTGGCGACCCACGTGCTGCCGCCGGTGATTGCGCGCTTTCGCGCCGATCATCCAGGCGTCGATTACGAGTTGCTGATGGGCGACTATTCAGAGATTGAACAATGGGTGGCGGAAGGTCGCTGCGACCTGGGCTTTATTCCGCGCGAACCACGCGGCGCCGGCATGGCGTCGCGGCCGTTGGTGCAAGATGAGTTGATGGCCGTGGTGCCAGCGGACTCCTCGCTTGCTACCGCGGAGGGCGTTTCCCTTGCCGATTTGGCCAACGAGCAGTTTATTCTGCTGGAACGCGGTAGCGACGACGAGATTACGCCGCTGTTTCGCCGCGCGGGCCTGGCGGTACGCTCTAAGCTGTCGACCTGGGATGATTATGCGATTATGGCCATGGTCGAGGACGGTCTGGGCGTGAGCATTCTTCCGGCGCTCATCTTGCGCCGCTGCCAGTTCGATGTTGCCGTGCGCCCGCTCGAGGGACATCCTCATCGGCAGATCAACGCCATATACCGCACCGCTGACGTTTCGCTTGCGGCGGCTCGTTTCCTTGAATATCTCTAAAAGCGCGTACCTGTTGTCTACTTTGGGACAATTCTCGGGGTTCGGTACATTTTCTTATGAAATTGAACTTTCGGATAATGCGCCGCGCTATACTGCTGCCTAAATTGAACTCAGGTTCAATTTGTGTTCTATAAATTGAACTTTGCCAGCAAGGAGGTTCTAATGGCCCAAGAGACGTTTAGCGATCGCCTGCGACAGACCATGTCCGATCGCGACGTTCGCCAGTCGGATGTAATCCGCGCATCGGAGATGCTCGGCAAAAAACTCGGCAAGAGTCAGATGAGCCAATATGTGAGCGGCAAGACGATCCCGCGGCGCGATGTGGCAGAGCTGCTCGCCCGTATTTTGGAGGTCGATGTTTCCTGGCTGCTCGCCAGTGACGCCGATCAAGTCGAGACGTCCTCGTCCCATAACGTTGCCAAATCCGAACCTAGTCTCTCAGCTCAAATTCCAAGGAGCACCACCATGCGTACTTTTTCTAAATCCACCAAGCTCGATAACGTCCTGTATGACGTGCGCGGTCCCGTCGTCGACGAGGCTGCCCGTATGGAGGACGAGGGCGAGCGCATCCTCAAGCTCAATATCGGCAACCCGGCGCCCTTCGGTTTTCGCACGCCCGACGAGGTTATCAAGGACATGCGCCAGCAGCTGCCCGACTGCGAAGGCTATTCCAATTCGCGCGGCCTGTTCTCTGCGCGCAAGGCGATCATGCAGTATTCGCAGATCAAGGGCCTGCCCAATGTTCAGATGGAGCATATCTACACGGGCAACGGCGTGTCCGAACTCATTCAGCTTTCGATGAACGCTCTGCTCGACAATGGCGACGAGATTTTGATCCCCAGCCCCGACTATCCGCTCTGGACGGCGTGCGCAACCCTCGCCGGCGGTCATCCCGTGCACTATCTATGCGATGAGCAGGCGGATTGGTATCCCGACCTGGAGGATATGGAGTCCAAGATCACGAGCGCGACCAAGGCCCTCGTCATCATCAACCCCAACAACCCCACGGGCTCTGTCTATCCGCGCGAGGTACTCGAGGGCATCGTCGAGATTGCGCGCAGGCACCAGCTCATGATTTTTGCCGACGAGATCTACGACCGCCTGTGCATGGACGGCTACGAGCATGTTTCCATTGCATCGCTCGCCCCCGACCTGCCCTGCATTACGTTTAGCGGCCTGTCCAAGTCGCATATGATCGCGGGCTATCGCATTGGCTGGATGGTGCTTTCGGGCAACCAGCGCTGCATGAGCGACTTCATCATGGGCATCAACATGCTTTCCAACATGCGCCTGTGCTCCAACGTGCCGGCTCAGTCGATCGTTCAGACGGCGCTCGGCGGCCATCAGTCGGTTAACGACTACATCCGCCCCGGCGGTCGTGTCTACGAGCAGCGCAACTTTGTGTATGAGGCGCTCAGCAAGATCGACGGCATCTCGGTGGTCAAGCCGCGTGCGGCGTTCTACATCTTCCCCAAGATGGATGTTAAAAAGTTCAACATCACCGATGACGAACAGTTTGCCCTTGACCTGCTGCACGAGAAGAAGATTCTGATCACGCGCGGCGGCGGCTTTAACTGGGGTGAGCCCGACCACTTCCGCATCGTGTACCTGCCGCGCATGGAAGTGCTCAAAGAGTCGCTCGAAGACCTCGCCGATTTCTTTGATCACTACCGCCAGGCGTAGGGGATAGAAGTTCCGCACTATGAAGAGCTCCCTGCAGTTGCTTGGCTGCAGGGAGCTTTCTTGAATCGGCGGAACTAGATCACTATCCCAGTGCAGTGGTCGATTTCGTGCTGGATGATCTCGGCGGTGTAGCCCGAGAAGTTTTTGATGCGGTGGACAAAGTTCTCGTCTAAATACTCCACCTTATTGCGGCGATAGCGGGTACAGGGACGCTCGCCGGTCAACGAGAGGCATCCTTCGCTCGTCTGATAGGCATTGACCTGCTCAAGAATTTGAGGGTTGTACATCAGGAGCGCCCTGTTGCCGTCCTTTACGCAGATGATGCGTTTGCGCACGCCGATCATGTTGGCGGCGAGGCCCACACACTCGTGCTCATGCTCGTGGAGCGTATCCAGGAGGTCCTGCCCGGTCGCGGCATCGTCGGGTCCCGCGTCTTCGGAAGGCAGGCGCAAAAAGAACTCGGATTTCATGATGGGCTTAATCATGGCGGGCTCCTCATGTCTCATGCTTTCGTGGACTTTTAATAATAGCGCGGAAGGAAAGCTGTGCGTCCGCGTTACAATCTTTCGACGTTGGACCATGTTGCCAGACTCGTCGTGTGCGGCGTCTGGCGTAAGTCTAGGGCTCATTTTCGCCCTGGACTGTTCCTCTGGGGCGATGCGACTGTCGTTCCAAGAGGAAGGAAATGCATGGGGAGCAAATCTCAGCAACAAGTTCAAGCGCCGCCATCGGCCACTGCGGCAATTCTCGTCGTAATGTATATTGCAGCCTTTGTTGCCGCGTTTAACGAGAACATCATTAACGTGGCGCTGCACGACATTATGGCGGCCTTTTTGGTGAGTGCCACCACGGCGCAGTGGCTCGTTTCGGGCTACATGATCGTGACGTCGATCTTTACGGCCATCATGGCCTTCCTGTCCGGCCGATTCTCGACGCGCAAACTGTTGTTTTTCGCATGCGGATGCATGGTCGCCGGCGAAGTCCTGTGTCTGATCGCTCCGTCGTTTAGCGTTTTGCTGCCAAGTCGTATTTTGCAGGCTGCGGGATCGGGCATCCTGTTCCCGCTCATGATGAACGTGGTGCTGTCTTGCGCTCCGCGCGAGAAGCTTGGCTTGTATCTGAGCCTGGGCGGTGCCTGCATTACGCTGGGGCCGGCGTTTGGACCCGTGATCAGCGGTCTTATGTGCACCCTGTTTGGCTGGAGGGCGGTGTTCGTGGTGCCGCTGGTGGGCGGCATTGCGGTCGCTGCGGCGGGTGTAAAGCTTGTTCGGAATGTCGGAAAGCGCTCGAGCGCCACGCTTGATATTCTGTCGGTTGTTTTGCTCGCCGCCGGTATTACGGCATTTGTGTATTCCGTAGGCGAGTTCTCGACCAATCTGATTGCCGGCATCGTGACGTTCTTCGGCGCTGTTGTGCTGCTCGGCCTGTTTGCGGCCCGTCAGCTCAAGCTCGAGCATCCGGTGCTTAACGTGCGTCCCATGGCGAGCGTTCGTTTTTGGCCTGCGTGCCTGCTTGTGGTGGTGTCTATGATGACGACGTTCTCGATGAGCGTTTTGTTGCCGCTCTATTTTGAGGGCGCATACGGCATGACCGCACTTGTTGCGGGCCTGCTTATTTTGCCGGCGATTGCCTGCAACGCCGTGACCTCGATTGTGGGCGGACGCGTGATGGACGCCCGTGGCGCATGGCCGCTGCTGCCGGTCGGCTTTGCCCTGATTGCCGTGGGGCAGACTGCCATCTCGATGACGGTGGCAAGCATGAACATCGGCGTCGTCGTGGCGCTGACCGTTGTGGTGTATGCCGGAGTCGGTTTGGTGCTGAGCCCCTCGCAGACGGCCGGTTTGGAGACGCTGCCTGTCGCTGAGCATCCTCATGGAACGGCATTGCTCAACACGTGGAACATGATTGCCGCATCGTTTGGGCCGTCGCTGTTTATCGGCCTGCTCTCGAGTTCTGCGGCGACTGCCGGCGCTGCTGGCGCTGCGACCGACGTTGCCCAGGCGATTGGATTTGCAGCTGCCGTGCGTGTGGCGGCTGTAATTGCCGTGGTCGGGTTCGCGACGTCGCTGGTGTACGCTCGTCGCGAGTCGCACATGTCGCATTAATGTGTGCACATAGATTCTGCAGCTAGATTGGATGGCGACACCATAAACTAGTGAACGTTTTGCCGAGAGGCATGAATGTTTAAAGCGCAAAGAGTGCGCGACGGGCCCCGCGAATGGGGCGATGATGCCCGAGAGGGCCAAGAAGGAGTCTCATGTCCGAGAACGAAGAGATCATGAACGAGACCGAGAACGAGACCATGGCTGCCGAGGTCGAGGCAGTCGAGACCGTGGAGACCGAAGCTGCCGAGGTTGAGGCTGCTGACGAGGTTTCCGCCGAGGAGGAGGCCGAGGTTGTCGAGGCCGCCGTTGATTACGATGACGAAGAGCTGATGGACAAGATGCAGAAGGCCGCTCGCCTGCTGCGTAGCCGTCGCTTTGCTATTTCCAAGGAGGAGGAGGCCAAGGCCGAGCGCATGGCGAACATTGAGCGCGCCATCAAGCTTCTTGACCTCAAGCCCAAGATGGAGCAGAAGGAAATGTCCGACCTGCTGGGCATGCGCCTTCGTGAGCTCGATGGCCTGATGGCCGAGGCCGAGGCTGCCGATCTGGTCGGCCGCATCGACGACGCCGAGGGCGATATGCGCAAGATCGTCGTCTTCGCTGCCGAGGATGCCGCTGAGGGCCTGGTCGAGCTTGCCAACAAGAAGGAGAAGCTCCTGCCCGAGCTTTCTTACGAGGAGGCCACCGAGCTGATGGCCGCTCTCGATAAGGTTATCGCTCCGCTCGTCGCCATGGGCCTGGACGAGG
>UMGW01010261.1_pt1 | contig 13088 bp, 9 predicted proteins | sample 1965371 | NCBI WGS metagenome assembly UMGW01 (sample SAMEA4836082, study PRJEB28245) | human gut metagenome | biome: gut microbiome; material: fecal sample | place: Denmark | collected 2008
AGTAGGACGAGCCCGGCTGGAACATGGCCTGCGTGCGGTTCGAAGCGCCGTAGGAGTTGAAGCCCCAGACGTTGGAAGACTGAGCGCCGAAGTCTTCGAGCTTCACGGGGAAGGTCGGATCCCAGGCGTTGATCTTCTTGGCAACTTCCGGAGTGATGTGTTCGGCCCAGTTGCGGGAGAACTGGTTGCCGCCGGCCACGATCTTGCCGGTGCCCTGACCGAGGTTGCCGCCTTCGACGTGGTACGTACCGCGGACGAGCCACTTGTCGACGAAGCCGTACTTCGTGCGGGGCGTGCCCATGATGACGTAGACGTCGTCGGCTTCAATGCCTTCGGGCAGGACGGAAGCCTTCGAGTTGTAGAGGGGCTTCTTCATGTCGCCGCCGACTTCCGTGAGTTCTTCAGGGAAACGGACGATCTTGTTGTGGCGGGAACGTTCCCACTTTTCGTACTGCGACGGATGGCATTCGCCGCACTTCTTCGGGCCCACGAAGTTGTTCGGGAGATCGAGGAAGGATTCGTACGGCAGACGATACGTCACGGCAGCCTTGCGGCCCGTGTCGTGGTGGTACTTGTCGCCACCGCCGAATTCAACCCACTCTTCGTTACGGTCGGACATCGTGAACTTACCGACGACGCGACCTTCCTTGAGGTACTTGAAATAGGGGTGGTTCGCCTTGAGGTAATCCCAGAAGGCCTTGTCCTGAGCGACATAGCCGTCGAGGGTGCGCGGAAGGTCAACCGACGTCTGGTCGGCGGCAGCCGGAGCTTCGGCGGCAAAAGCCGTCGTAGCCACAGCGGCCGACAAGCAGGCGGCCAGAGACAGAAGCTTGGAGTGCTTGGTCATGATTAGCTCCTTAGTGGTCTCTTTGTGAAAAAGTGTTGAAACAGATGTCGTTCTCTTTCGAGCCCGACTTCAATTGAGGTCAAATGCAAACCCTCGCGGATCCGCAAGCCGAACTCTACTCCTTAATCTCGAATTAAGAAAGCACCCGTTCAAACCTCCGAAAAGTCCCTTTTTCCCCGACTTTTTCAGTCGGACTTTCCTTTGGATAAACTAAATTATCCCTTATTTTTCATATTGATAATTGTAATATTTGACTATTCGGTACGTCGCGCCGCAGGACGGAACACTCCATTCGGATAAACCGATCGTCTTTACCCCTACTTAGGTAGATATTATGGTATATACCCCTAATCTTTCGAAGGTTGTTCCACCAAGTGGAATGAGTCGTTCCATTAACAGGTCGTTACTAGGTAGTAACCTCCCCTCTCTCAGGAACCTTAAGACGGGTGATTTTGAGAGCTCGAAAAGTACCTCTTTAGAGATATGAAATGATGAAATTTCCCGTCTCTCAGGGAAATTACCAGGGCTAAAGTTTGTCTTTTGCTATCAACGCTTAAGTCTCAATAGTCAAAGCGAACCCTGAAGCGGCGATTTCGAGGAGCGGGCCGAGCGTGTCGCGGCGCCCCCTACGAGCTTCGTTCGGTCGAGTCGAACGGGAAATGACGGATTTCGGCGTGCGGAAGCGGGGTTTCGCGGGCGACGGAGACGCCGGGGACCGCTCGAAAGGCATGCGGCCCGGGCGCTCGTTGCGCACCGGGCCGCGTGATCGGCGGGTTTCAAGAAACGACCGAAGAAAGCGTGAGGACGCCTCAGCTCTTTCCTTCGAGGCGATCGAGCATGCGGCTGAAGCCCCTCGAATGGATGGTGACGGGGGTATCCTCGCCCGGAGTTCGATCGGAGCGCTCGCTCGGGTGGTCGCGTTCCGCCGCGCGGTCGACTTCGGAGCGGATCTGCGCGTCGAGCGTTCCGGCGGACTTGGCAGGCTTGGGGTTCCCTTCGTAGACCGTCATCCGCGGCGGTAACATCGCGTCTTCGATCGGCTTTTCGGTTTCGCCCGGAAGCCGCGGGAACGTGATCGTAAAGCGTACGCCCGCCGTGCCGTTACGCTCCACCGTGACGCGCCCCGCATGGCGTTCCGCGATGTTGGCGACGATCGAAAGACCGAGCCCCATCCCCTTCGCACCCTTCGTCGTTTGGAGGGGCTTGAAAAAGAGCGCGAGCTGCTCGTCCGAGATGTAGGGACCGTTGTCGCCCACGGAGAGCGCCCAGGTTTTCGCGTCGCGCGCGACGAGCGACACTTCGATGCGGGGCTTCTCGACCCCGGAGATGGCGTCCGCGGCGTTTTTGAGGAGATTCAGGACCGCAAGTTCGATTTCCCAGGCGTCCACCTCGGCCATCGATCCCGGATTCACCCGCACGACGATTTCGGCGTTCGTCTGGCGCGAGCGGCGGAAGGTCGTGATCGAGTTTCCGATCACGACCGACAGGTCCGTCACGGTGCGCGGCGGATAGTCGTGCTTCGCGTAGGAGCGCACGCGGTCGACGATGCGGCTCGCGCGCTCGGCTTCGTTCGCGATTTCGGTAAGCGCCCAGATGAAGCTCTCCTTGTCGAACTTGTCGTTTTTCGTTCGGCGGTGGAGGCTGTTCGCGTAGTTCGAGATGGCGGAAAGCGGTTGCTTCAATTCGTGCGCGATGATGGTCGACATCTGCCCCACGATCCCCGTGCGCTCAAGGTTCGCGATGTGCTGACGCGACTGCGCGGCTTCCGCTTCGACGAGGTCGCGGTCGTGCAGAGCGTCGCGGAGCTGCTGCGTTTTGCGGCGCACCAACACCGACAAACTCACCGCGTAGGAAATGACGACGAACGTCAAGAAGATGATGAGCGCCAGGGCCTCGGAATTCTCCCGCATGAAGCGGTGCAGGCTCCACGTCGCGAGATGCTCGTAGGGGCCCATCTTGAGTTCGTAAAAGAGGTCGTAGATCGAGCGGTTGAGGGCCGGGAACTGCCACTGCCCGCCGTAGCGATCGGCGTTCATCGAAAAGAGAAGCGACCCGATGTTCTTTTTTAAGAGGGGATCCGTCTTCGCGGTCGTCCCGAAGGCCCAGCCCGGGTACGTGGGGGTGGAGTGCAGGCACGCGAGGCCGTCTTCGGGCTGCGGGTCGACGATCACGAGGTCGCGCTTCGGGTCGACGACGCCCGCTTCCTGAAAGCGTTCGAGCGAACACGCGGGGAGAATCCCGAGCATCGCCTCGCCCGATAGGACCGCATCCAAAACGGCACGCTCGTCCCCGTTCGTAAAGGTCGTCTGACGAGCCGCGGCCAGGGCCGAGAGTCCCTCGCGCTGCAAAAGCGCCAGAGGCGCGAGCCACCCGCCCAAGGACGTGCGTTCGACGGCGACGATACCGCCATCCTTGAGGCTTTCGATCAGGTGCTGAAGGTTCAACCGTTCGGAAACCCGACTCCCCGCGCCCGTTGAGGTGAAGACCGTGACCGTGCCGTCGGACGTGACGGAGCGCTGCGTTGCGACGGTCGTCGCAGAGGTCGACCCGCTCGCGTCGTTGCGAGCGAGCATGTTCCCTTCGAGGGCGCCCTTTTTCATGAAGAGAACGCCCGCCTGCGCCTCTTCGGCGCGCAAGGCGTCGACGGGAAGGAAGGTGGCGAGCTGCTCCACGGTCGTTTTCGACTGTTGCAGCGCAAAGGTATGCGAATTCGTGATGAAAAAGTCGATTTCCGAATTCTGAAGCGCAACCGACAAGCCGCGGCCGTTCAAGTAGAAGACCTGAACGTTCTTTTTTCCAAGCGCGTGACGAAGCGCCTCAAGCGTATAACGAATCCAGGCGGCGTACTGCGTGCGACCGAGTTCCGCTTCGATCCCGATGCGAATCGGGCGGCCGATCCGCATGCGCTCCGAGATGACCGGAACGCCGATCAGGGCGTCCGCGGAAATTTCGGCGTTCTTGATCGCGTCGGGCTCCGGAATTTCCGCCATGTCTGGGCGGATCGCCGCGCGGATGTCGCTCGACGGGGTACCGGTCGTCGTTCCCATGCCGATGAAGGAACTCCCCGCGGGCGGTGCGGCCGAAGGCGCGGGGGCGTGCAGGCTCAGGGCGAGGCCGAGCGCGCAGGCCAGGGCCGAAAGCCGTACAGCTGAACGGACGGGAGATCGAGCGGATCCGAGAGAACGGCGTGCGAAAGAACGGGCCAAAAAGCGAACGAAGGACGTCGGGCGTATCGGCATGGGCGACGAGGGGTTGGGTTGAGGGCGAAAAACCGTGATTCGAGGAACGTTTCGAAAACGCATGCCGTCGATTCTATCCCGCGCGCCGCGGCGCGGCCTGACCAATTCTTCTTATGGGCCGCCCGAAAAGCGAAAGCCGTCGTCTTGCGAGAGATGCGAAGTATGCGGGAGCCGCACGGGCGACGACGAAGCCGACAACGGGACCGACGCGCTTCGAGGCGTGCTCTCTATACTTGACGGATAGACGCCGCCCGCACATTCCCCTACCCACGCCCCATGTTTCTTTCTTCCACGCCCGACGATCAGCCGCTTCGGCCCGACGACCGCCTCGCCGACCGCCTCAGTCCGGAAATCGCCCTGACGCTTGCCGCTCACGAGGTTGAGACGGCCGAGGACCTCTATGAATGTATGGCAACAGGCGCCACGTGGTTTCGGGCGTTCACGGGGATCGACGCCAAGCGTGCGACGGAGCTCGTTCGATGGATGCGCGATGCGGGGAAAGCCGTGGGCGAAGTGACGGAGCGCTTCTTTCTGCCGGGGAAGGCTTCCGAAGCAAATCACACGAACGGCACGAACGATTCGACCGACACGCGTGAGGCCGGCGGAGCCGCGCGGGAAGGTGCGGCTGCCGCTCTCCGCGACGGGAAAGCTGCGGCGGGCATCTTGAATCGCCCCCGCGGCGGCGCGAAGTCCGGAACCGGGGTGAGACCGAACGCGGGCACGGGTACAGGATCGGGAGCTCCTCTTCCCGCTCACCCCGGCATCGTACCTCTGGAGCGCATCGTGCTCCCCGCGGAGCTTGACGGCTCCGAGGGGCTCAACCGCGCGCCCGCCTTCGGCTGCTCGCTTGAGGCCCGAAACGACCTCGAAGCCATTCGCACTTGGTTGGACGCCCGGGCGGGGAACCCGAACACCTACGCCAACTATCGCAAGGAGGCGGAACGCTTTTTGCTCTGGTGCCTCTACGAACGGGAAACGGCCCTCTCCGGCATCAAGGCGGGCGATGCGTCGAAGTACCTGCGGTGGCTCGAAGAGCTCGGGCGACGCGACGAGCGCGACTTCGGAGAGCGCTGGAAACTCCCCGCCGCGGTTTGGATCGGTCCCAAAAACGCGACGCGCGACTCCGCGGCCTGGCGCCCCTTCAACGGTCCGCTCGGGTCCGCGAGCCGCCGAAACGCTCTTGTCGTCGTGCGGCAGCTCTGCAACTTTCTGAAGAAGACGGGCTACCTCATTTTCAATCCCTTCGATCAAGTGAGTCCCAAGGTGCCTCTTTTGAAGGGCGAAGGCGCGCCGCAGGCCTTTGCGGACAGGTCTCTCACCGACATGCAGTGGCGCGAGATCGCCGACCGTCTCGAACTCCTTCCCGAGGGGCTTCCGCGGGAGCGCATGCGTTTGATCCTCATGCTCGGGAAGAGCCTGGGGCTTCGCGCCTCGGAAATGCTTGAAGCGCGCGCTTCGTGGATCGTCGAGCGGCGCGTGGGCTTTTCCGTTCGGTTGGCGATTGAAGTGCTCGGCAAAGGGAGCAAGGTGCGCAGACTCCCGCTCAATGCGGAACAACGCGACATCATCGAGAGTGCTTTCCGCGCTCGGGGCCTCCCGGGCTACGCCGGGTGCGATCCCGAGACGCCGCTTCTCGTCAATCTCGGGCGCGGCCGCAACCCCCACGGCCCCATGTCTAGGAGCGGCCTCTACCGCGTGCTCGAAACGTTTTTCGAGCGGGTGGCGGACGAGATCGCCCTCGAGCGCCCCGGGGACGCCGCGAAACTTCGTGCGGCCTCGACACACTGGCTCCGACACACGTTTGCGGTGACGGCTCTTACGAAAACGAGCGTCAACGTCGTGCAGGCAGCGATGGGCCACGCCTCGGTCGCGACGACCGGGCGCTACCTCGCGCCGGAAGAAGAAGAGATGAGCAAGGCGCTCGAATCGATCCGAACGTTCTGAGGGAGAGCCCGAGCACGCAGCGAAGAGCGGTTTGACTTCGCGTCTCGGGCTGTGTTAGGTTCCCGCAACCGACCTTATTCATCGTCCGCGTAAACTCGAATCGCTTTCCGGGAAAAGGAGATCGGCCGTGGCCGCACCCGACAACACTTCGCGCTCCTCTCGACGGAGCACCCCCGACGAGCGCCGCCGTACCGGCGCTCGCAACCGGTCGTCCTCGCAGCAGTTCCCGAACCGAAGGAAGGGCTCGGGTCGCCAGGACCGCCAAGACTTCCGCGGCGGCGCCCCCAAGTCGACGGCTCCCCGCGAAAAGCACTACGAAATTCCCAACAACTTCAAGATGTTCCAACGTTTGGAACCTCGCCCCCAGTCGTTTGAGGTTCTCGCCAGCTGGAGGCAGGAAGAGACCGCATCGGGGCTGTCGTACCGAACCGCCAGAGAGCAATTTATCTATCAATGTCGGGATCTGGGCGCCAACGGCGCCGTCAATGTCCGCTTCGAAGAAGTAATCGACCAACGGATCGTCACGTACGTCACGGGCACCCCTGTAATTTTCGGGATTGTCTCCTCGCGCGGCGAATACACGGCCGACAGCCTCCTCGATTACTACCTTCCCAATCGGTTGAAGACAGCCGAAGACGTCGATGCGTACCGACAGAAGATGCTTGCTAAAGAAGTAGAGCGGCTGGAAGAAGAAAAAAGCAAAATATCCCGTACGACTCAATGGGTTATCGTCTATTTCCTGATCTTAACCCTGCTTCTCATCATGGCTAAGAGTAGCTGAGCGTGTGCTCGCGAACGTGCCCGCGAGCAGGCGCCCGCGGGCAGGAGCCTCGTGCGGCCTCGGGCTGTAGGCAAGGTAACATATCGTCCGTTTCCAATCCTACAGGCCCCGCCATGAAAAACCACCCTCTTCCCGACGGCGTCTCTCTCAGGCGCATGATCGAAGCCCAAGGCTTCTGCCGCTACCACGGTTTCGAGAGCGCGGAAGCCGCCGCCTACTGCCGCGAGACGGGCTTGACGCTCGACGATGTCAAGGCTTTCGACGAACGGATGACCGAGGACGAAGACGATCTCGAGCTCGTGGTCGTGAATCCCGAGGAAGTGGCGGAGACCCGGGCGCAACTTCGGGAGGTGACCCGGGAGTTGCGCGACGCCCGGAAGGAACTCAAGCGTACGGACAAAGCTTTGGCCGAGGCCCAAGCCCTCCTTAAGCTCTCGAAGAAAGTGCAGGCACTCCGGGGAATCAAGAACAATTGAGCGGGCGGTCCGTCCCGAGGTTCCGCAACCGCCCGACGCAGGTTTACACCTGTCGTACCGGCGTAAACCTACAGGAATTCTCCGTTACACCGGCGGAATTCCTTCGTCGGGTCGTGCTTTGAACGGTCTCACCGCGCCCAGATCTGTCGGTAGCGGATGAAGACAGCCTCCCACACCTGGCGGGCGTTCAGGGGGTGTTCGGCCGCACGGCGCACGCCCCCGCAGACGGCGAGAAAGTCCCAGAGTTTGGGAGCTTCGGCTTTCTGAGCGAGCCGCTCGATCGCGTCCGCCTCACCCACGAAGTAGCGCGGGCCCACGCCCGACTTCGTGCGCACGAGGTCGTGGCTCCAACGGGAAAGAAGCATCGCGAGGGCGGGCACCGAAAGGTCCGTCGGGTACGCGCGCAGAATTGCGTCGAGCCCGATTTCGTCCCCGCGGCGCAGCAAATCCATGACGGCCGACTCGGCCTTCGTCGCAAGGCGCGGCACGGTGTCGTCCTTGAGGGCGGCGAGCGGTGCCCCGCCCGCCATGGCAAGCGCCGCTTCGGCGTTCTTCACCTTTTTCGTGCGCAGGAACTGAAGGGCTTCCTCTTTCGTCGGCAACGGAACGCGCACGAGGCGCGAACGCGAACGGATGGTGGGGAGAACCGCATCGATGTCTTCGGCGCAGAGGATGAAGACGAGCCCTTCGGGGGGTTCTTCCATCGACTTCAAAAGGGCGGAGGCCGCCTCTTCGCGCACCATGTCGGCGGGGTAGACAAGGACCACGCGACGGCCGCCGCGGTTCGCCGCGAGACCGATGAAGTCCGTCAGGGCGCGCACCTGGTGGATGCGCACTTCGCGGCTCAGCTTCTTTTTGTCGCCGCTTCGTTCGTTGTCGGCGGGAACGTACGGAAGCTCGAAGACGTTCGCCATGAATTCCGAGACGACGGGCTTGAAGTCGGGGTGGCTACCCGCATGAACGAGTTCGCACCCGCGGCAGCGCCCGCAGGGCGTGCCGTCCGCGGCGGGCGATTCGCAGAGAAGGCTCGTTGCAAAGGCGCGCCCCAATTCGAAGACGCCCGTCCCCGGGGCGCCGTAGAGAAGCACCGCATTCGGAAGACGCTCGCGCAGAAGCGCGAGCTGCGCGGCGGGGTCCGCGTGCCAGGCATAAGGAGTCAGAGCCACGGGCGCATCTCCTTCAAAAGGGTTTCGGCAATCGATTCGGGGTCGGCCGAAGCGTCGACGACGACGAAGCGCTTCGGGTCGTTTTTGGCGCGTTCAAGGTACGCATCGCGCACGCGGTCGAAAAAGTCGCGGTTTTCGCGCTCAAAGCGGTCCGAGGCTTCGCGCCCCGCGCGGCGGCCTTCGGCGACCGCGGGCGGAAGGTCGAAAAGGATCGTGCGGTCGGGGGCGAAGCCTTCGAGGGTCCAAGCCTCGAGCGCTTCGACGCGCTCGCCCGGTACCCCCTTGCCGCCCGCCTGATAGGCGTAGGTCGCATCCGCAAAGCGGTCGGAAAGCACCCAGGCGCCGCGCTCAAGCGCCGGCCGAATCACGCGCTCGACGTGCTCGGCGCGCGCCGCGAAGAAAAGGAGAGTTTCGGCGGTCACGCCCATCTCGTCCCCGAGAAGGAGACCGCGGATTTTTTCGCCCAAAGGCGTTCCGCCCGGTTCGCGCGTCCTCACGACCTCGATCGCTCTCGAGCGAAGAAAATTTTCCAGTCTGTCGATTTGGGTGGTTTTACCCGCTCCGTCGATGCCTTCGAACGTGATGAAGCGACCGCGCATGCCTTGTGTCGTCCTTGTGCCGTTGTTGCCTTGGAATTCGTCCCGAACGCATCGTCCGAGAAGAGCGAAAGCGCCTTCGGTCGACGAGGAAACCCGCTGGCCCGGAAGTCGCAGGCCCTCATTGTAGCGAATGGTCTTCGAGGCTGATTCAAGCGGACTTGAACGGACTCGGGCGGACGGGAACGAAGCCGCCATCGGTGCCGCCTCGGGCCTTCCTTGGCGCGTTGTCTCCTCTCTCCCCTTCCATTTCGAGCGTTTTGCCGCGAACGTTTCGGGCAAACATCGCAAACGATCGAACACGTTTCTTGCGCGTCGCCTTCGTACCATGTACGCATGGAACGAGGTTTTCCTTCGGAAGTCCTCGCAAGAACCGCCCGGCCGCAGGTCGGGAAAAAGGAAGGCCATCATGCAAAAGCGTCGTCTCGGGGAGCGCGGCCCCGTTGTTTCCGCGATCGGTTTGGGCTGCATGGGACTGAGCCACGGCTACGGCCCCGCCGCCCCCAAGGCCGATGCCCTTGCACTCATTCGCCGTGCGTACGAGCTCGGCGTCACTCTCTTCGATACGGCCGAGTGTTATGGGCCCTATGCCAACGAATCGCTCGTCGGCGAAGCGCTCGAAGCCGTGCGCGACCAGGTTGTGATCGCGACGAAGTGCGGAATCACGTTCGATGAAAAAGGCAAACTGATCCTCGACGCGCGCCCCGAAACGCTGCGTCGGTCGTTGGAAGGGTCCCTGAAGCGCCTGCGCACGGACCGGATCGACCTCTACTACCTCCACCGCGTCGACCCGAAGGTGCCCGTTGAAGAAACGGCCGCCCTCATGGGCGAATTCATCCGCGAAGGAAAGATCCTCGCCTGGGGGCTCTCGGAAGCCGGTCCGAAGACGATCGAACGCGCGCATGCCGTGACGCCTCTGACCGCGCTTCAGAGCGAATACTCCGTGATGTGGCGCGAACCCGAAACCCGGGTCTTCCCGACGCTCAAAGAAAAAGGGATCGGGTTCGTCCCCTTCAGCCCGCTCGGGCGGGGCTTTCTCACGGGGACGATCGGGTCGGGTGTGACCTTCGGTCGGGACGACCTCCGCCGCGGCGTCCCTCGGTTCGAGCAGGAAAACCTCGAAGCCAATCAAAAACTCGTCGACTTCGTGCGGGAAACGGCCCGCGCGAAGGGGGCAACCCCCGCCCAAATCGCCCTTGCATGGGTGTTGGCGCGCGGATCCGCACTGAACCAAACGATTGTGCCGATTCCGGGGACGACGCGCCTCGCGCGCCTCGAAGAAAACCTCGGCGCCGCCCGCATCGAATTCACGACGGACGAGCTTGACGAATTCGGCCGCCGCCTCGACGCGATTCCGGTCGCGGGCGACCGGTACTCGAGCGAGAACGCCAAACGCGTCTCCGACTAATCGACGGGGCTCGTCGACGCCCGACCGACGTCGACGAGACCTCATTCTTACTTCCTTCTTGCGGGAGGTTTTATGCAGAAACGCACGTTTTTGAGTCGCTTTGCCGCCGTTGCCGCCGTTGCCGGCGCGGGTCTTGCGAGCCGCCTGAGCGCCGCCGCCCCCGCCGCCGAGTCCGGTTCCTCCGCTTCCGCACAAGGTGCGAAGCAGCGCGCGGCCGTCGTCTACTTCACGAAGACGGGCAACACCGAGAGCGTCGCGCGCGCCGTTCGCGCCATGACGGGCGCCGACATCTACGGCGTTCGCACGGTGAAACCGTACCCGGAAGAATACGGTGCCACGACCGACATCGTGAAGGACGAACTCGACCGCAACGTCATTCGCGAACTCGTGCCGCTTGAAATCGATCTCACACGTTACGACGTCGTCGTCTTCGCAACGCCCACCTGGTGGCACCACGCGGCGGCGCCTCTTCTGACGAAGATCCGCGAATTCCCGAAGGGAGCGCTCAACGGCAAGCTCGTCCTCACGGCGAACACCCACGGAGGCGGCGGTCTCATGCACACGCGCGAAGACTTCGAAAAGCTTCTGGCCGACTCGGGCGCCAAGCTCGGCACGCACCTCACCGTCTTCGGCGACGTCGACGAAGACGACCTCAAGGTGCGCAACTGGCTCCGGGAAAACAACGTCCTCTGAGATCAGCCAACGCCGAGTCTTCCGTACTTTTGAACCCGCGCTTTGCCCACGCGCGCTTCTTGCGGCGTGGGCTGTCAGGTCGGCATGATGTCCGACCGCATCGGCGGGATTGCGGCCTGCGAACCGGAGAGCGGATTCCGTCGAACGGTCGAAAATCCGAAAAAACGAAGTGGTGCTCCCGCAGAAGAGCGCCCCTTCATCTTCGTTTGTCTTCTCTTTCTTCTTTTGCGCGAACCCGGGCGGCGGGATGCCGCCCGCGAGACTCCTTACTGCGCCCGCAGCGGGCCCTTTTCCTCAGTCGTCTTCGGGAGCTTCAGAGGGGTCGTTTGCTTACGCAGAATGAAGTGACGCACGGCGGCGTTGTGGTCCTTCAGGTTCGTCGTGAATTCGCTCGTACCGTCCCCGCGCGAGACGAAGTAGAGGTAGCGGCTCTCCGCGGGATGCACCGCCGCTTCGATCGAGGCCGGGGTGGGCATCGAAATGGGCGTGGGCGGAAGCCCCGGGATGCGGTACGTGTTGTAGGGCGTGTCGCTTCGGAGGTCCTGCTTCGTAAGCCGCCCCTTCCACGCAGGCCCGAGCCCGTAGATCACCGTGGGGTCCGTCTGAAGGGGCATGCCGACCTTCATGCGGTTGTGGAAAACGGAGCTTACGAGATGGCGGTCGCTTCGTTCGCCCGTTTCCTTTTCGACGATCGAAGCGAGAATCAGCGCTTCGTAGGGTGTACGAACGGCCACGTCCTCGGAGCGGCTCGCCCAGGCTTCGTCCAAAAGGCGCTTCTGGCGCGCAACCGCCTGCTTCATCACCGCGAGGTCCGTCGTACCCGAGCCGTACCGATACGTGTCGGGCGCGAAAAAGCCTTCCAGGGACGGGTAGTCCGAGAGCCCCAGGGCGCTCTTCAATTCCTCTTCGCTCATGCCGCGCGTGACGGGCTTCAGGTTCACCCCCTCGGCGAAGATCGCACGCACTTCCCAGATCGTGGCGCCGTCGGGAATGCGCAGCTGCTGATCGATCACGGGGCCTTCGGCCAACAGGTCGAGAATCCCCGTGCGGGTGACGCCCGCGGGGAAGCGGTAGAGCCCCGCGTGGATGCGCCCCATCCCCGAAGGATGAAGGCGCGAGGCCGCACGCATGCTCCAGTCTTCGACCTCCAGGCCCGCTTCGCGCATCTTCGCGATGATGCGGCGCGCACCGTCCCCTTCTTCGACCATGACGTCGACCGAGGCGGTCTTCACCGTCACGGGGACGGGCACTTCGTTCACATAGTGGCGCAGCCCGAAAAAGCCCCCGACCGCGAGGATCGCAAGAAGCACCGCGAGGAAAAAGCACCCTTTCAGAAGACGACGGGCGAAGCTCGAACGGCTCGCTTCGGTCTTCGCTTCGACCTTTTCGTCCGTTTTTTCATCGGTCTTTTCTTCAACCTTCTCGTCGGCCTTCTCGACGGGCTTTTCGAGCTTTTCGTCGGACGCCGCGCCTTCGGCGGCTTCGACGGGTGCGGAAGAGTCGACAGGCTTCTCGGTCGCCGCATCGGTTTCTTCGTCCTGCGCGTCGACCGGCTTTTCTACCGACGCTTCTTCCGACGTTTCTTCCGGGCGGTCTTCCGTCTTTTCGGGTGCCTTTCCGGGCGCCTTTTCAGGAGACGTCTCGGCGACCTCGGTCTTTTCCGCATCCGCCTTGTCGTTCGTCTTGTCGTCCGTCTTGTCCGCCTCGTCCGTCTTTTCTTCGGACTTGACGTCCGCGTCGACTTCCGTTCGGTCGTCCTCCGAGGGAGCGGCTTCGGAGGTCTTCGTCTTCTCGGCGTCGGTCTCGACGTCCTTGGCGGCTTCCCTTTCGGCAGCCGGGCCGCCGGGGCCCTGTGTTCGGTTCTTCGTCACGGCGAGTGGTTTCCTTCTTCTCGGATTATTAAGGCGGCACTGGTTTAGGTGTTATTAGGCTACCTCG
>UMGW01062554.1_pt1 | contig 13025 bp, 10 predicted proteins | sample 1965371 | NCBI WGS metagenome assembly UMGW01 (sample SAMEA4836082, study PRJEB28245) | human gut metagenome | biome: gut microbiome; material: fecal sample | place: Denmark | collected 2008
TTTTGAGCAGCGTATTTCATTATGAATTCGTATTTATTCATCCTTTTACAGATGGCAATGGCAGGATGGCAAGGCTGTGGCATACAGCTATATTGGCTAAATGGAATCCTATTTTTGAATATATTCCGATAGAAAGCCAAATTGAAAAATTCCAGGATGATTATTATGATGCGATTGCAAAATGCCATGTAGAGGGAGAATCTACGGTATTTATTGAATTCATGCTGACTCAAATAGATAATACTTTAGCGGAACTTTTGAATCAGATGACAGATAGCGCCACGGATGACGCTATTCTTGACGCTGATGGCGCTAATCATGGTGCTGATCATATGGAAGGCAGATTGTTATCAGGCTTGAAACAGAATCCGTATATTACACAGACAGATTTAGCTAAAGAATTATCGTTGTCAAGGAGAACTGTCCAGAGAATCATGAAAGAACTGATGAATGACGGCAAGATAAAGAGAGTTGGTTCAACCAGAACAGGTCATTGGGAAATAAATGATTGATGCAGAGGCATAGTCTGCAAAAACTATGCCATTTCGTTTCCATTCCAGGAGATAGTATAGTGGCTCAGTTGTCAAGACAAAAATCTGAGATTTTTATAATGAACTGATAGGGTTAATAAGTTACAGGGAACTCAGGGAAAGTAGTGGAACTCTCCCCTGTCCCATTTATGCTAAGCTACATATGGCAACAGCATTGCCGGATAGTAGCATTCAGCCGGTGTCTGATAGTCAAGTGCAGAATGATGCCGCTCAAAGTTGTAAGTGCGGATATACTGTCCGATAGCGGTTCTGGCTTCTTTGATGTTATTGTATTGAGTCAGATAGGCTTCTTCATACTTGAAGCTGCGAAACCAACGCTCAATCATGATATTGTCTGCCCAGCGGCTATACCAATCAATAACGGCTGTCAGATATAAAAAGCCCCGTTTGATTGGAATATATGTAATGTCAATAGACCGTGCCTGATTTGGTTTGTCTATGACAGCATTACGGAGCAGATAAGGGCATACCTTAGCCTGTTGCATACGCTTGGAAAGATTCATTTTAGGATAGATTGGGTAAATATCCATTTCGTTCATGTAACGTCGTGCTTTCCGACGTCCTACATGATATCCTCTAGCCTTTAGCTGTGCAGACATTTGCCTTGCACCCCAGGCCGGATTATCTGTATGGAGATGATCAATGATCTCTTTACAAGCCAGTTCTTCATCGGATATAGGCGTACCTTTGCAATAAATACTTGTATTCACCAAGCCGGTTGAGGAAACAAAGCCGGAAGCGGTTGAAACGGTTCCTGAAATTACAGAACCCACTCCAGAGGAAAAGCCGAAATCCACGAATATGCTCCCGGAACTTCTGACTCTGATTGTGTTTGCCTGTGGCGGCGGATTCTTCGTATTCAAGAAAGTCCAGGAAAAGAAGAAGGCACAGGAAGCGGCAAAGCCTGATCCGGATGCAGATTATGTGGACGATGACGAGGACTATGGGTACGATCCGGAACTTCGTTACAGGGACTCCTATCCACGCATCCGCAAAAAGGTAGTACGTTGCAAAACAGATTCGTTTCTCACTTGTCAGACTTGGAATCTGTGTCAAGCATGACAAACCACGTTTCGGGAAAAGCAAGGGCAAGATTGAAAAGTTCCATCAAGTGGTGGATGACTTCATCCGTGAATCAAAGTTCAAAAATATCAGGACACTGGAAAAACTATCATTACAGAGTATCAGGAAGTATATATCTTTCTGTATTCCTTGGGAGTAACGCCAACAATCTGACGAAAGCGTTTAATAAAATATTTTGGTTCTGTGTATCCAATTTCTGAACAGATCTCATATATTTTTTTGTCTGTATTGATCAACAGTTCTTTTGCATGTAATATTCTTATAAAAGTCAGATATTCAATGATAGTCTGTCCTGTAGCAGAGCTGAATATATTGCTTAGTGAGGAATAGTTTATACCGAAAATCTCTCCTAAGTCTGAAAGTGTGATATTTTCATTCATATGCTGGAAAAGGTAGTTTTGTACCTGTTCAACAAGATAGGCATTTGTGCTGCGTGTCTGTTCAGCAATTTTCTCAAAAATGCTCTCGATCATGGACAAAATGGTACTTTCAATTTCTTCAAGAGAGTGATAATTGTAAAGAAACTGCAGACTTTCTGTATAATCGATATAACAAGATGCCGGTATTTTTTTATCATTACAATATTTTATGATGATCAGAGTAATCTTGTTTAGCCAGGAATGCAATTCATAATAGGAAGGTTGTTCATTACGCACGTAATCCATAAAGGAATAGACAGCATCTCTCGTATTCAGTAAATTGCTGCCGGTCAGCTGCAACTGTAAATTCTGGTATATAGAGTATGGAAAGGTGCACAAAGTTTGATCCTGATATATGTGTATGGGATCCTTTGAGTAAAAAAATTGTGTCAAGGCTGAAACGCCACTGTAAAATGCATTTTTAAGCGTGTCATCATGATCACTGTGGTATATTCCCGCGCAGATTTCCAATCCGGGGTTAAATTTCCATAAGAGTCTTTGTACCTGTTTTTTCAGAAACTTATCATCTAAATCCTCTTTTTTTAATAAAATACAGTAAATCTTTTCGCAGAATAGAAAAACATGATACTCGGATGAAATTCCGGCAGCAAACTTTTGCAGCACCGTTCTGTAGTTGAAAATCTGGTTGCTGAATTCGCTGTTGCCGGTCAATAGTAAGAACCATGCTTGCGGAAATGTAAATCCACATTGTTTTTCCAGTATTTGAATCTTCTGCTTTTTATTCGAAGCAATGGCTTCAGAAAACAACAGATCTAAAAACTGGTCGTATTCTGACTGGGTGAGATTATATTCACTAAGAGGATCCGCTAGTCGGAAAAAATTTTCTACGCTTGTAATGACTGCATCGAATTCGGAGGGAAGAACAGGCTTCAATATATATCGAAATACATGATGCTCAACTGCTTTCTTGGCATAGGAAAATTCCGAGTATCCGCTTATGATAATGATAGGAATGGTTCCGTTGTTTTTGCGAATTCTGCTAATTAGCTCAAGACCGTCAAATTTGGGCATGCGTATATCGGTAACAACCAGATTTACTTCCGGATGTTGTTGAAGATAGTCTAATGCAAGGCTACCATCTTCAAACAGACCATCTATCTCCCATCCTGGGGAATGATTTTTAAAAATTTCGGCAATTCCATTGCGACTTTGTACTTCATCATCAATGATAATCACATGATTCATAGGTTTTCCTCACTTCTGAACAGGCAATTTTATGATTACTTTTGTACTTTCCATAATGCGTGATGTAATTTCTATACCATATGACTGACCAAACCGCTGTTTTAAATAGGAATTTGTATTTCCAATTCCTATGCCATCATTTTTACCATGAAGCACGGAATGTATCAGAAGATCTGACATGCCCTTTCCGTTATCTTCTATAGTTATGAAAATGGAATTATCCTTAGTAAATATGCTGAGGATAATAATACCACCCTGATGAATTTCAGAAAAACCGTGCAGCAATGAATTTTCTATAAACGGCTGCAAAATAAAACGGGGTATTTTATACGATTGCATATCCGGTTCAATATGATAATGTATTGTAAAAGAATCCTGAAACCGGATCTTTTGAATATACATATAATTTTTCAACCAGGATAATTCATCATTTATAGTGACAAAATCATTTTCTTTGATAATGCTGTATCGCAAAATATCAGAAAGCGCATTTATAATATAGGGTACTTTGTCTGCATTTCCATTTTGGGACATCCAGCTGATGGAATCCAAAGTGTTATATAAAAAATGTGGATTCAGCTGTGCGTGGAGCAGAGCAAGCTGCTGTTTTGCTTCTTTTTTTGAGTATTCTTTTAACTGCTCCACCAGAGTCAGAGTACGCTGGCTCATAGACTGGAAAGAATCATATAAATTGCCGATTTCGTTGTGGACAGGATAAACTGGTGAAGGAAAGTAGTTCAAATAATCCTGTTCCTGCATAATAACGGAAAGACGGCGAATCGGCGTAATAAACTGTTTGGTGAGCATGAAGAAGATCAGGCATAAACACAAAAAATCCACACCACAGATCAATAACAGTAAAGTTTTAATGAACTGTGTTTTGCTTTCTATATTTGAAAATGGTAGAAAAGAGTAACAATTATATTCTAGTGTATCAATCTGTGAATTAAAACGATAATATTTCTCACCGTTTATAGTTACAACAGAGTAAGAATATGGGGGCGTACCAAGCACGTCGGTGGAAATAATGTCTCCAATATGATAATTCAGATTCTCCTCCTGATAACCCCATATTAATGTATTGTTTTGGGTTGTCAGGAAAAATGTGGAATCGGAACTGAAATTGGAAAATATAAGGATATCTTCAAAGGAAGCGATATCGACTTCAACTAACAAAATTCCAATAGGCCGGAAGTTGTGTGTCAAACTTCGTAAAAGGCGACCATAATAAATGGACGTATTTGAAGCAGGGTATTTACGCTTACTGGTATGTGTAATGGGATTAGATAAAACACCTGATCCATTATGTGCATATATTTTCTGTAAAAAATCAGGATCCAAGGAGTTTATATGTATAGCATTACTGTACCCGTCATTCCAGTATAAAGTATCTCCTGCCATTGTTGTAAGAGATACTGACAAAATCATGTCATCTGTTCTCATTAATGAATCAATAGCAGGCTGGATTCTTTTTTTATCAGGAGAGGATAATAATGTTGCTTGTCCTTTTTCCAGACAGCTCATAATATCATCATTGTAGTAAATTGAAGCGGTGAGATTGTTAAAGTAGGTGAGTTTCTGATAAATATTGGATGTAACTAATTTTAATACCTGGATCTGGGATTCGATTTCAGCATTCAGGGCATTTTGAGTTTGGAAATGATAAAGTAGCAATGCTGTAACTGTCATAGGAATGAAGGCTATAAACAGAAAAATGATGAGTAATTGCTTTTTTAGTGAAATGCCTGCTTTTTTCATGTTATATTTCCCCATATAGTCAATCATTGATTCATCTGATGAAATTATTATCCTATCTGAGATCATTATACTATATCAAATCAAAAATAAAATCCAGAAAAAAGTGCACCATTCAAAAAAAGTGGTATTTTATGCAATAATCCGGCAAGGTACAATAAGCTCACAAAACAAAGCCGCTGCGTCGGGGGTATAAAGGTATAAAGGAGGTACTTATATGAAGAGAAAAGTAGCAGCATGTTATCTGAAAAAGGGAATGGCGTATTGTCTTATGGGAGCCATGCTCTTAGGTCTGAGTATCGGGACTGCCGGATGTGGAAAAGAGCAAAAAGGAACCCAGGAAGCAGAAGGAAATACTGAGATCCAGGAAGTGGAAGGTAATGATGGACCAATAGAGATTGTTTACTGGAATCAGTGGACACAGGAAGATGAGACTGCCTTTTTAAAGAAGTACGTAGAAGAATACAATAGTTCCCAGGATAAATATCATGTATCGTTTCTGGCTATTCCGTATGAAGAGTATACGACTACAAAGCTGGCCACTGCATTTGCTACCAATGAAGCTCCGGATATCTTTGAGTGTAGTCCGGCAATCATTAACCAGTACCTTGATGCAGGTGTATGTGAACCACTGGATGATATTATTACCGATGAAATAAGAAATGATTTTACAGATGCAGCATTTGACCGGGTGTCGAGAGATGGGAAAATTTATGGAATTCCGTTAGACAGTGATCTGGTGGCATTATACTACAATAAAGAAATACTAGAGCAGAATGACATTGATCCACCGACAACGTGGGCGGAACTCAAAGATGCGGCAGCAAAGCTGAATACAGCTGATTATGCCGGATTTACCTTTGAAGTTGATAAGGGTGATTGGCAGTGCTTTACCTTCTATCCTTTTGTGTGGATGCAGGGTGGAAGCCTGTTTACATCGGATGGTATGGCGAATTTAAATTCTGAAGAAGTTGTAAATGCATTGCAGTTATGGAAGGATCTTCTGGATTCCGGAGACTGTAATGAGACACCTGGAAGATCTGTTTCAGATATTTCAATTCTGACAAATGGAGAGACAGCAATGCAGATTAACGGCAGTTGGTCGGTTCTTCGTGTGGATTCAGAAAAGTATGGTGTTGTGCCATTACCAGCAGCAACGGCAGGAGGTGATACAGCCAGTGTTGCAGGTGGGTGGAACGTACTGGTAAGTAATCAAAGCAGTGAGGAAAAGATAGCAGGAGCCAAAGATTTTATTTCATGGATGTGGCTGAATGTAGATCATGTGACGGAATTTGATACAAAAGCCAAGTTTTCATATTGTATGAGAAACTCTGTCATTGAGGCAGGTGCGGAGGTATATCAGAGCAATCCAAATGCCATAGTATTTTCTGATGAGGTATTACAGACAGCAAAACCTGAAATTGCATTATCCGGAGAAGCAAAAGAAATTGTATCTACCATGATTCAGGATGCACTTTACAATATGAGTGCAAAAGAAGCGGCAGATATTGCACAGGAAAGTATGCTGAAATATCAGGAAGCAAACGGAGCAAGATTCGGCGGCTGAAATAACAGGAAAAGCAGACATTGCAGGCAACTAGATATTTGATTTTTGTCCTGCTGTGAATAACAGCAGGACAAGATACAGGAGGTTTGAGTTAATGTGGGAAAAAAGCATAAACGTATAAAACGGGAGACTCTGATTTCTTATCTGATGATTGCGCCAGAAATGATACTGATGCTGATTTTTATTTTCATACCGATCGTGTATGCATTTTATATAAGCCTGTTTGACTGGAATGCAATGGGAACAAAAACATTTGTCGGAATCAGTAATTATTTAAAAATGATGCAGGACTTAACTTTCAAAAGCAGTCTGCTGGTTACTGGAAAATATGCTTTGATATATGTTCTGACTGTCTATGTTCTTTCTCTTGCGGCAGCAGTTTTTGTAAACTCGATCAGAAGCAATAAGCGGCAGCAGGCATGCAGAATAGGCATATACCTGCCCAATACAGTTTCGACAATTGTCGCAGCGACCTTATGGACATTCCTGTTCAATTCAAGAAATGGATATATCAATAAAATTTTAGATGGAATAGGAGTCGGAAGACAACTCTTTCTGGGATCAAGGTCACAGGCACTGATATGTGTTGCGATTGTAGGAATATGGGTAGTTTTTGGCTACAATATGATCATCTTTTTATCGGCTTTAAAAGATGTGCCAAGTGAATATTATGAGGCAGCTAAAATAGATGGAGCAAATGCTGTGCAAAGATTTTTCAAAATAACTCTTCCATCTATAAAGGGAACGACTATTTTTGTATTGGTTACATCACTGATTGCATCCTTTCAAGCGTTTGATCAGATCAGAGTCATGACATCCGGGGGGCCGGGCAAGACAACGGAGGTAACGGTGTACTATATTTTCCAGTTGGCATTTGAACAATATAGATTTGGATATGCTTCCACGATTGCTGTGTCCTTGTCACTGATCATTATGGTGGTTACTGTCATACAGATGAAATTGCTTAGGTTTAAGTAGGTGATATAGTGAAAAAATATGGAATATTGTTAGTAAAGAGTTTGGTCGGATGTGTATTTCTGGCTTTTACATTGTTCCCGATCGTTTTACTCATAAGCAGCTCGCTTAAAATAGATACAGAAGTATTTGATTATCGGATCATCCCCAAACATATTACTCTTGATGCTTATAAGCAGGTGTTTAGAATTCTAGATATTTTTACGGGAATTAGAAACTCGTTGTTTGTGGCAACTATGGTGACTGTATTAGCCCTGATTGTACATTCGATGGCTGCTTTTGCATTTGCAAGACTGGAATTTCCAGGGAAGAAGGGAGCATTCATGTGGGTTCTGAGTACCATGATGATTCCTTTTCCGGTAATCATAATTCCTTTGTTTTTTATAATCAAAAGTCTTGGACTGGTGAATTCGCTTTGGGGCATGATACTTCCTATGGTTCCGCATGCATATGGCGTATTCCTTTTTAGGCAATACTTTATGGAAATGCCGGATTCTCTGTATGAGTCAGCCAGAATCGATGGATGTTCGGTATTTCAGACTTTTAGAAAAATATATGTCCCGCTTGCAAAGCCCATGTTTATTACATTAGGTGTATCCTTTTTTGTCACAAACTGGAATTCCTATTTATGGTCTACTATTGTAGCGCAGGACGAAACTAAATATACAATCCAAATACAGATTGCAACTTTGATGGGATCTCTGAGAATTTCATGGAACCAGATTTTAGCAGCATCTGTGATTGCGATTGTTCCGACTGTTCTGTTGTTTGGTGTACTTCAGCGTTATTATCTTGAAGGCATTAAGACAACCGGGATGAAAGAATAAATTATATTATTTATATACATAAAGGAGGATTTTTATATGTTAGGAAACGAAATGTTTAAATTTCCAGAGGGCGTTGTATCAAGATGGGCGAGTTATGAGAATCCAGATGGAGCAAAAGGCGCGGGAGGAAAGGAAAGAAATGGCAGAAAAGGGGCTGCCTGGTTTACACTGAATCCCGGTGAAGAATTTGTTTTAGCTCATGCTGAAAATACAAGTGGCGTTATTCGTCGTATCTGGATTACGATCAACGATCAGACTCCGGAGACTTTAAGGGGACTGAAACTGGAGATGTTTTGGGATGGCTGCGATAAGCCGGCAGTGAGTGTTCCTTTTGGTGATTTTTTCTGTGTTGGACTTGGAAAAGTTGCAACTTTTAAGAATGCATTATTCTCAAATCCGGAAGGACGTAACTTTAGTACCTATATTCCAATGCCATTTAAGACAGGTATGAAGATTACGGTTACCAATGAATCCAGTGTCCTGATCAAGCATTTTTATTATGATATTGATTATACTCTGGGGGACAAATTTACGGAAGATACACTGTATTTTCATGCTTACTTTAACAGAGAGAATCTTACAAACTTGAAAAAGGATTTTGAACTTCTTCCGTATGTGGAAGGAAAAGGCAGATATCTGGGAACGAATATGGGAGTAAGATGTAATACAAAATTATACTCCGATACATGGTGGGGAGAAGGCGAATTTAAGGCATATATTGATGGAGATACCGATTACCCGACCATCTGTGGAACCGGAGTGGAAGATTATATCGGAACGGCATGGGGACAAGATTATTATTATGATCTGTATTGTGGCTGTCCGGTATATGATAAGACAAATATGGAGTTATGTTTCTATCGGTTCCATGTTCCGGATCCGATCTACTTTAACAGTAATTTTAAAGCAACTATACAGCAGATCGGAGCTGTTGATAGAGATGATTATTTCCATCATGCGCAGCTGTTGTATAAAAATCAGATGGCAAATAATCAGGTGATTTCGGTGGATGGAGAACCTGTAGATTTTACCAATATTCCGATGCTGGATGGAAGACCACTTTTATTTGAAAGAGAGGATGACTGGTCTTGCTGTTCCTATTTCTATTTGGATAAACCTATGAATAATTTGCCGGAATTAATGAATGTTTCGGATCGGACAAGGGATTTGGTTGGCCGCCCTGGCTTTATGGGAAAATATCCTCAGGAAATGCCGCTTTTTGATTGATGGGAGAAAATTAGTATGGTTAATAATAAAATTAAGGTTGGAATGGTTGGAATAAGCTTTGGAATGGAGTTTATTCCGATCTATATGAAGCATCCGGATGTATATGAGATAGCGATTGCTGACACGAATTTGGAACTGATTAAAACAGCCCAGGAAAAATTTGGAATCAGCAGTAAGGATTGCTATGATAATTATGATGACATGCTGAAAGATGACGCAATAGATGCAATCCACATTGTTACACCTCCGTCTACGCATGCTGAATTTTCCATAAAAGCTCTGAAGGCAGGAAAACATTGTGGGTGTACAATCCCGATGGGAATGAGTATTCAGGAGTTGGAAGATGTCATTAAGGCGAGAATAGAAAGCCAAAAACAGTATATGTTTATGGAAACAACTGTATTTGGGAGAGAGTATTTTTATGTGAAGGACTTGCTGGATCAGGGAAAGTTTGGAAAGATACAGTATATGACATGTGCTCATTATCAGGATATGGAAGGCTGGCCTTCTTACTGGGAAGGATTTCCACCATTGATGCACCCGACACATGCAATTGGAACCTGCCTTATGTTACTGAACGACTATCCAAAAGAAGTATATGCAAAAGGCTCAGGAAGAATCAGAGACGAACTGATATCCCAGTATCATTCACCATTTGCATTTGAAGCGGCTTTTGTAACAATGGAACACAGTGATGTTGCAATAGAAATGGAACGTTTTCTTTATGGTGTCGCCAGAAGCTATTCAGAATGTTTCAGAATATATGGAAGGGACATGAGCTTTGAGTGGCAGCAGCTGGCTTCTGAGAATCCGGTTATTTATACACGCACCGGAGAAATCCAGCAGGAAATGATGGATATTGATGGTGATCCGAACAGATATAACCGAGGCGGAGAAATTGTCGAAGAAAGAATAGAAGTCCCGGATTATGGATGCAGACTGCCGGATAGTATTGCCGGATTTACAACAGAAACTGTATATAACGATGAAAATACACATCTTTCATTTAAACAGGGAGGTGGGCATGGAGGTTCCCATCCTCATATGATACATGAATTTGTCCGTGCTATCATAGAAGATAGAAAGCCTGTAGTAGATGACATTGTTGGCGCTTACTGGACTGGCACAGGGATATGTGCTCACCAGTCAGCGATGGAAGGCGGAACGGTTGTTAAAGTGCCGGAATTTAAAAAATATCTCTAATACGTAATAGAATTGTAATCAATAGAAACTGGGGAATTCCTGTAGGGGATTCCCCTTTATTCTTTTGCTGTTCCTATGGGAATAGTATTTACATTTGCACAGGCGAACAGCCGTATATTGTGCAAGTTTTTCAATAAGAAAGCATTTGCATTAGAATGCTATTTCAGGTATAATAATCCGAGTATAAGTCTGCAAAAGGGGCAGACGTTTCTACCAACCGCCAAACTGGTTGACTACATTTTACGTAGTCAACCTTTTTTTATGAAAGAATATTTTATGGGAGGAAACATAATGTATGATGTTGTAATTGTAGGTGCAGGACCGGGAGGAATATTTACTGCATACGAATTATTAGAGAAAAGACCGGATTTAAGTATTGCTGTTTTTGAAATGGGAAATGAATTAACAAAACGCCACTGTCCGATTGATGGTGACAAAGTCAAATCTTGTATTCATTGTAAAAACTGTTCTATCATGAGTGGTTTTGGAGGCGCAGGTGCATTTTCTGATGGTAAATATAATATCACCAATGATTTTGGTGGGACGCTATACGAGTATATTGGTAAAAAATCTGCATTGGAATTAATGGAATATGTAGACAAGATCAATCTTGCGTTTGGTGGAGAAGGAACAAAACTGTATTCTACTGCAGGATCAAGTCTGAAGACACGCTGCATGCAAAATGGTTTACATTTATTGGATGCTTCTGTTCGTCATTTGGGAACAGATATTAACTATATTGTGTTGGAACATTTATATGATCATCTGAAAGAAAAGATTGATTTTCATTTCAATTGTTTCATTGATAAAGTAGAAAAACTGGATAACGGATATCGAATTTATCATGAAGATTCCTATTATGATGGTAAAGAATGCGTTATTTCCGCAGGGCGCAGTGGAAGTAAATGGATGGAAAATGTCTGTCAGGATTTGGGCATTAATACGAATTCGAATCGTGTGGATATCGGAGTTCGAGTGGAACTTCCGGCAGGAATCTTTGCACATCTGACGGATGAATTATATGAAAGCAAGATTGTGTACAGAACCTCAAAGTATGAAGATTTGGTGCGTACCTTCTGTATGAATCCAAAAGGAGAAGTCGTAAACGAAAATACAAATGGCATTGTTACTGTTAACGGCCACAGCTATGAGGATCCGGCAAAGCAGACAAATAATACAAACTTTGCGTTACTTGTTGCAAAGCATTTTTCAGAGCCTTTCAAAGATTCTAATGGATATGGAGAAAGTATTGCTCGATTAAGCAATATGCTGGGTGGCGGCGTGATTGTCCAGCGTTTTGGGGATTTGATCAGAGGCCGGAGAAGTACAGAAGAAAGAATCAGCGAATCCTTTACCGTTCCGACTTTAAACGCAGCGGCAGGTGATCTGAGTCTTGTCCTTCCGAAACGTTTATTAGACGGTATTATTGAAATGATCTATGCTCTGGACAAAATCGCACCGGGAACTGCCAGTGATGATACCTTACTGTATGGTGTAGAGGTAAAATTCTACAATATGGAAGTGGAGCTGGACCACAACCTGATGACTCGCCATGAAGGACTTTATATTATTGGTGATGGCAGCGGTATTACTCATTCTCTGTCCCACGCTTCAGCAAGTGGAGTATATGTTGCGAGACAAATTATTTCAAAAATGTAGAGGTGACTGGGACGGAGCAATAAAAATTTATGGAAAAATGAGATTAAAAAGGCAGTGATTTCCTGTATTTAGGGCTAGTCACAGCGTCAGCGGCTTGGTACTATAGGGATAATACAATATTTTTCGGTAGTTGCACCTTTGTTTTATTTCATTTCAATGCAAAAGGAGAAGCTGCTATGCAGAAAAACACAGAACATATCCCGAACCGAGACGATGTTAGTACGGCGATTTTGCAGCATTTGGACGGCCTCCGTGGAATTGATACCCATTGTCACCATTTACCGGATGACCAGTTTCAGAACATGGGGGTGAAATTCTTATACGATCACAGCTATTGCAACTGGATGGATGATCTCCTGGGACTTCTGCATAGCTATTCCAATGTCTATGCAGATCTCTGCTGGCTGCCCCTTATCAGCACATCGGCAGCGAAACGATTCCTGCGGGAAGCACTGGAGATCGGTGGAAGCAATCGCATCCTCTGGGGCTGTGATACATGGACCTCTGAGGAAAGTTACGGTGCTGTTTTGGCATTCCGTCGGGTGGTGTCGGA
>UMGW01069465.1_pt1 | contig 12965 bp, 9 predicted proteins | sample 1965371 | NCBI WGS metagenome assembly UMGW01 (sample SAMEA4836082, study PRJEB28245) | human gut metagenome | biome: gut microbiome; material: fecal sample | place: Denmark | collected 2008
GATAACTTCGCTGAGACTCTGGTAAACAACTATGTTCGTGACGGTAAAAACTACGCAGTACCGAAAGACTTCGATACCAACGCTCTGTGGTACAACAAAGACCTGTTCGATCAGGCTGGTGTGGAATATCCGACCGATGATATGACATACGATGATCTGGTTGCTCTGGCAACTGAACTGAAAGACAAACTGCCGGATGGTGTATATCCGTTCGCCTGCCCGGTTGACTTCCAGACATGGTATTATCAGACTGTATACGCAAACGGCGGCTGGATCCTGAACGATGACGCTACCGAAACAGGATACGGTGATGCAAAAACACAGGAAGGTATCCAGTGCTGGATCGACATGATCGATGCCGGTCTGTCACCAAGTGCCTCTACTCTGTCTGAGACAGGTTCCGATGCCATGTTCGAAGGCGAGCAGATCGCTATGACACTGGCTGGCTCTTACATGGTTCCGGAATATGCTTCCAACGATACCATCAAAGATAAAATCGACTGTGTAGAAGTTCCTACATTCAATGGTGTAGAAGACAACTGTATCAACGGTCTGGGATTCGCAGTATACGAAGGATCCAAACAGAAAGAAGAAGCTGAGAAATTTGCAATCTGGATGGGAAGCTCTGAAGCACAGAAGATCCAGGGTGAAACTGGTGTTGTAATCTCAGCAAGAAGTGATGCACAGCAGTATTTCGCAAAAGCAAATGAGCAGTACAACCTGGCAGCCTATACCAATCACTCTGATGAAGCTTATCCACTGCCGGTATGCAGCAAAGCAGCAGAACTGTATGATATGGAATCTACCTGGTTAACAAAAGCTTATACGGGCGAAATGTCACTGGCAGATGCCTGCTCCGGCCTGAAAGAAGAAGCAGACGCTCTGTTAGCAAAGTAATAAAGTAGGTGAAAGAATGGCTGACGTGAAAGCAAAAGTAAAGACGCCGAAGAAAAAAGCGTCGAAAAGAGAGAAAAAAGACTGGATTGCCGCATATATCCTGATTGCACCCGTTACCCTGGGTCTGCTGGTGTTTTATATCTGGCCGTTTATCCAGAATGTCTGGTTCAGTTTTAATGATGTAAACAAATTTAATATGTCTACTTTTGTAGGTCTTGCGAACTACAAAGAAATGATCGGTGACAAAGAAGTATGGAGAACCTTCGGCAATACCCTGAAATACGTTATCGTAACCGTACCGGTAGGGCTGGCGTTATCCACTTTCCTTGCAGCTTTACTGAATGCAAAGATCAAAGGAAAATCCATTTACCGTACCCTGTATTTCCTTCCTTCGGTTACCATGTCTGCAGCTGTGGCCATGGTCTGGAAATGGATCTACAATGAACAGATGGGTATCCTAAACAGCGCTATCAAAGCCATGGGAGGAACCGGTCATAACTGGCTGACTGATTCCAAGACAGCATTGTTTATGATTATGATCGTAGGTCTCTGGATGACGGTTGGTTATAACATGATTATCCTGTTGGCAGGTATGCAGGGAATCAACAGTGTGTATTACGAAGCAGCCGCTATCGACGGTGCAAGCGAAATTACTCAGTTTTTCAAAATCACGGTACCGATGCTGACACCGACAGTCTTCTTCGTTATGATTACATCCATCATCAGTGGTTTCCAGGTTTTTGATACTGTTTACATGATGATCGGCAAAGCAAGTCCGGCATTCGAGGCAACACAGACCGTTGTGGCACTGTTTTACCGGACAGCGTTCGACTATGGTTATAAAGGATATGCAGCAGCTATTTCTATTCTGATCTTCGCAGCGATTATGATCGTGACCGTGATCCAGATGATCGGACAGAAGAAATGGGTGAACTACGACTAAGGAGGAGTGAGAACATGAAAGGTAAATTTAAGCTAAATCACCTGATCGTCCATCTGATCCTCCTGGTCGGAGTGATCGTGGTTGTATTTCCATTTGCATGGATGATCCTGACATCATTTAAAACATCCGGTGAGGCGATGAAGATTCCGCCGACAATTTTCCCGGAAAAATTCGTTACAACGGCATATCATACCATTGTAACTTCTGCAATTCCGTTTGCAACTGTTTATATGAATACGATCATTACCACCGTGGTTACCACACTGGTACAGATTGTATTCTGCTCCATGGCAGGTTATGCGTTCGGACGTATCGAGTTCCCGTTCAAGAATGCAATCTTTATTCTGGTGTTATCTGTACTGATGGTACCTGGACAGATCTTCCTTCTGCCACAGTATCAGATCGTTCAGAAACTGGGACTGCTGGATACGATCCCGGCACTGTTTCTGCCAAACCTGTTCAGCGCGTTCGGTACTTTCCTGCTGAGACAGTTCTTCATGTCTCTGCCGAAAGAACTGGAAGAAGCAGCCATTGTGGACGGATGCGGACGTTTCCGTATCTTCGCACAGATCATGCTGCCGCTGATCAAACCGGGTATCGTGGCAATGTCCATCTTTACCATCAAGTTTGCATGGAATGACTTTATGTGGCCTCTGATCGTCAACACTTCTATGAATAAGATGACACTGGGACCTGCACTGTCTACCTTACAGGGACAGTACACCACAGAGTATCCGATGCAGATGGCCGGTGCGGTTCTCGCCGTACTGCCGCTGGTAGTGATGTTCTTCATCTTCCAGAAACAGTTCATCGAAGGTGTTGCTCAGTCCGGTATCAAGGGCTGATGCTCAACCTATTGACAATGTAGGAAATCACATGCTACTATAATCCACAGAATTGTGGGTTTCAAATGAGAAAAAAAGATTTCGGGACTTTCAGTTCCCGGAATCTTTTTCTTTATATAAGGAAAGTCATGAAGAGGACAGGGAGAAAAAAGAATGGAAATGACAATACAGGAAGTAAAACAACTGGACAAAGACAGCTATCAGATCATCGATATCCGTGATGATAATGAGATCGCCCACGGTGCGATTCCGGGAGCGGTTGCGCTGAAAGTGGAAGAGATTGCGGAGAACCCGCTGGTGGATAAAAGCAAAAAACTGGTGATCTGCTGCAGCAGAGGAAAATACAGCCAGGAAGTGGTACCGGAACTGGTGGAAAAAGGTTTTGACGCTGTCAGCTTAAAAGGCGGTTATATCGCCTGGCTGATGGATCTGATGCGGGAAGATCAGGAAAAAGACATCAGTGCCGATGTGGAAAAAAGCATCCGGAAAAAGTTTCGCAAATCCATCTGGTGCAAATTTACAAAAGCCATCAATCAGTATGAACTGGTTAAAGAAGGAGACTGCATTGCAGTCTGTATCTCCGGTGGAAAAGATTCCATGCTGATGGCAAAACTGTTTCAGGAACTGAAACTGCATAACAAATTCTCTTTTGATGTAAAATTCCTGGTGATGGATCCGGGATACAGCCCGGAAAACCGCAAGGTGATCGAAGAGAACGCAAGAAAACTGAATGTTCCGATTACAATTTACGAATCGGATATTTTTGAGGCAGTCTTCCATGTAGATCAGTCCCCGTGCTATCTGTGTGCGAGAATGCGAAGAGGGCATCTCTATCATTACGCACAGGAACTGGGCTGTAACAAGATTGCTCTCGGCCATCACTATGACGATGTCATCGAGACCATCCTGATGGGTATGCTGTACGGCGCACAGGTACAGACCATGATGCCAAAGCTGCACAGCACCAATTTCGGTGGGATGGAACTGATCCGTCCGATGTATCTGATCCGCGAGGACAGCATCAAGGCGTGGAGAGATTATAACGATCTGCATTTCATTCAGTGTGCTTGTAAATTTACTGACACCTGCACCACTTGTAATAACGAAGAAACAAAATCCAAACGTATGGAGATCAAACAGCTGATTCGGACACTGAAAAAGACGAACCCATTTATCGAGAGTAATATTTTCAGAAGTGTGGAGAATGTCAATCTGGATACGGTTGTTGGATATAAGCAGTATGGAGAACGTCATTATTTCCTGGAAAATTATGATAAGATGGGTGAATTGAAACAAGAGGAACTGGAGAAGAAAGAAGCAGCACAGGCAGTGCAAGAAAGTTTTTCTGAACAGTACGACAGACAGAATCTGAGGTGAGCGTATGGCAGCTACACTGGAAAAAATCTATGAGGTGGCACTTCATCATTATCATATGAAGCTGGTCGCAGGAAGAGAAGGACTTTCCAACCTGGTGGACTGGGTTCATGTGGTGGAAGAAATGGATTATGTGCATTTCTTAAAAGGACGGGAACTGATCGTAACTACCGGTATCAAGGAACCGGACGATGCACAGCTGCTGGAATTTACCCGGCGGGTGTATGCAACGGGAGCCAGTGGTCTGGTGTTTAATGTCGGACGGTATATCCGGAGTGTGCCAAAAGAAGTGCAGGAATTTGGTGAAAACAATGATTTTCCGGTGTTTGTTCTGCCGTGGGAAGTGCATCTGGTTGACTTTAACCGGGAACTGTGCAATCTGATCTACCGGTCAGAACAGGAGCAGGACGATCTGGAGAGTGCCATTCGAAAAGCGGTATTCTCTCCGGAAAAGAAAGAAGAGTATCTGCCGGTGCTGGCAAGAGAGGGGATTCATGGAGATACCGGTCTTACGATGGTGCAGTGTTATGTGCCGGCTTCCGGAAAGACCGATATTACCAGCTTTTATTACCGCTTTTTAAGGCAGTGCCAGCAGATTCTTACAAAACGGAATCTGACTCATGTAGTCTTTCATCACGACAGGTATCTGATTCTTGTGATGGCGGAATACCGAAAAGAGATTGTGGATCAGGTGCTGGATGCGATGAAACGGTGTGCGCTTAACTCAGCAGAGGGAACAGCGATGTATCTGGCCGTCAGTGAGGGAGAAACGCTGATTGGAAATCTCAGGGAAAAGTATCAGACCCTTTCTTATCTGTGTCGCTGGGCTGCAGATAAAAAGCAGACGCTTTGTCGGGAGAGTGAAATTGGTGTGACAAAACTTCTGCTGGCAGTTCCGGATCGGAGAAAACTATGGGAATATGAGACACAGACCCTGGGAGAGCTGGAGCGGATCGACCAGGAGACAGGAAGTGAATACCTGAAGATCCTGAAAATTTATCTCGAAGAAAACGGCAATATTCAGGAAGTGGCAGCAAAATGCTTCCTTCACCGGAATACGGTGGCATATCATCTGAAAAAGATCAGTGAGATCACCGGGAAGAATCTCGGGGAGACGAGAAACCGGACCCAGTGGGAACTGGCTTATCTGATCCGGAATCTGCGGAAACTGCTGGAATAAATGAGGCGGAGTGAACAGATAACAATGTGAACGGTGCACAAAAACCATGTGCACGGTGACGATGGACAGAACAGGAAAGTGTGATAATATAGGATACAAGCAAAGGCGCGATACAGTTGAAAAGCTGTGATCGTGCCTTTTTGTTTTTTAGATTAGAATTCCACAGGAATGAGACATAAAGGAGGGGATAGAAATGTTAAGAGAAGCATTACCTGAGATTGTAACAGGAAGTGTACCGGGACCGAAAGCTGCGGAACTTTTAAAACGGCGTGATGCAGCGATTCCGAAATCTATGTGCGGAACTACTTATCCGATCTGTATGGGAAGAGGAGAGGGAGCCATGCTGGAAGACGTGGATGGCAATCGTTTCCTTGACTGGATCGGTGGTGTCGGTGTTCTGAATATCGGATACAGTAACCCGGAAGTTGTCGAGGCAGTGAAAGCCCAGGCGGACAAATATTTCCACGGCATCTTCAATGTTTATGTACATGAAGGATATGTAAAACTGGCAGAGATGTTTGATGAGACAATGCCATGCCGCGGTGACAAGATGAAAACATATTTTGCAAACTCCGGAGCCGAGGCAGATGAAAATGCGATCAAGATTGCAAAAGCCTATACCGGAAGAAATAATATCATCTGTTTCTCCGGTGCATTCCACGGAAGAACCAACCTGACCATGGCACTGACTGCAAAGAAGGCCTACGCCCTTGGTATGGGACCTTTCCCGGCAGGCATCTACCGTGCGGAATTTCCATATCTGTACCGTGCACCGAAAGGATACACCGAAGAGGAAGCCATTGACTATTACATCGAAAAATTCCTGAAACTTTTCGATGAAGCCACACCGGCCAGTGATGTGGCAGCTGTTATCCTTGAGCCGTTACAGGGCGAAGGCGGATTCATCCCGGCGCCGATCGAATTTGTAAAGAGACTGAGAAAGATCTGTGATGATAACGGCATCATGCTGATCGCCGATGAAGTACAGTGTGGTAATTGCAGAACCGGAAAATACTTCGCATCGGAATACTGGAAAGAAGCCGGCGCAGCACCGGATATCATCGCCACTGCAAAATCCATGGGAGCCGGCGTTCCGATCAGTGCGATCACCGCAAGCGCAGAAGTTATGGATGCGGCACCGGCAGGAACCATCGGCGGAACCTACTGTGGCAACCCGTTAGCCTGTGCGGCAGCTATCAAAACCATGGAAATCATGAAAGCAGAAGATTACTGTGGAAAATCGATGCATATTGGCAAAGTGGTCACAGAAGCTTTCGAAAAGATGAAAGAAAAATATTCCGTAATCGGGGATGTCCGTGGACTTGGCGGAATGATCGGTGTGGAATTTGTCAAAGACAAAGAAAGCAAAGAACCGAATCCGGAATTTGTAAAGCAACTGATCCAGTCGGCATTACAGAAAGGTCTGCTTCTTGAAAATGCCGGTTCCGCAGGAAATGTCATCCGTTTTCTGGCACCGCTGTGCATGACTGATGAGCAGATGGAAGCAGGATTAAAGATTTTCGAAGATGCTATCATAGAAAATCTGTAACCGGAACTTTAGAAATATTCATGAAAATCGCTATAGAATAAAAAACAGAAAATATAAAAAGACGGCAAAGGCGCTGAATAAACAGTTTCCTGCCGTCTTTTTGTTTTGATTTACGCGGGCAGCAAGTCAAAGTCCATGCTTGCATGAGACCTTGGTGACTGCTGCGATAACTTGTGAAACACGCTCCGCAGGGATGCGTTATAAAACATACTTCATAAACAAAAATCAGGGAGGACAACACTATGAAATTAAAAGACACAGGACTCACATTCCAGGACATCAAAGACAAAGTAGACAAATATATGATCGAGACTTATGAGAGATTCGATTTTCTGGCTGAGACAGCAAAAGATCAGTATATGTATGACGAAAACGGAACTCCTTATCTGGATTTTTATGCAGGAATCGCTGTAAACTCCGCCGGAAACTGTAATGAAAAAGTGGTAGCAGCAGTGAAGGATCAGGTAGAAGATATCATGCATACTTTTAACTACCCTTACACCATTCCGCAGGCTCTGCTGGCAGAAAAAATCTGCACTACCATTGGCATGGACAAGATCTTTTATCAGAACTCCGGTACAGAAGCCAACGAAGCGATGATCAAGATGGCAAGAAAATATGGGGTAGAAAAATACGGACCGAAGAGATACAACATCGTAACTGCATCCATGGGCTTCCACGGAAGAACCTTCGGTGCCATGTCTGCAACCGGACAGCCGGATAACGGATGTCAGATCGGATTCGGACCGATGACGGATGGATTTACCTATGCAGAGTACAATAACCTGCAGGCATTCAAAGATGCATGTACCGAAGATACCATTGCGATCATGGTAGAGCCGGTACAGGGTGAAGGCGGTGTTCATCCGGCAACCATGGAATTTATGCGTGGACTGAGAGAATTCTGTGATGAACATGAGATGCTCCTTCTGATCGATGAAGTACAGACCGGCTGGTGCAGAACAGGTAAAGTGATGTCCTTTATGAATTATGGAATCAAACCGGATATTGTATCTATGGCAAAAGCTCTGGGTGGCGGAATGCCGATCGGTGCGATCTGTGCAACTGCAGAGGTAGCCAAAGCGTTCACCCCGGGATCTCATGGTACGACTTTTGGCGGACATCCGGTATGCTGCGCGGCAGCGCTGGCAGAGGTCAATGAACTTCTGGATCGGGATCTTGCAGGAAATGCTGCAAAGATAGGTGCATATTTTATGGAACAGTTAAAGACACTTCCGCATGTAAAAGAAGTCAGAGGACAGGGACTCCTGGTTGGTGTGGAATTTGACGATACTATCTCCGGTGTGGATGTGAAACATGAATGTCTGCACAGACATCTGCTGATCACAGCCATCGGAGCTCATATTATCCGTATGATCCCACCGCTTATCATCAACAAAGAGGATTGTGATAAAGCAGTGGCAATCATCAGAGAAGCCGTAGAAGCACTAGAGCGTGTCTGAAAAATCATTTCCGCAATCTGCAAGCCCCACTTTGCGGTATATTTTACCCTCATTCGGTTGCCGTAACCCGCTACGCCGCCCTCATTCGGATAAAATCTCCCACAAACTGGGACTCGCAGTTCACGAAAAGCCTTTTTCAAACACGCTCTAGAAAAATAATGGAGGATGACCTATGAAACATAAAGTAATCACCATCGGATGTGAATACGGTGCAGGCGGTCCGGAGATTGGAAAACGGATCGCCCAGGCACTGGGAATCGAATTTTACGACCGTGATCTCGTGGATAAAGTTGTGGAACAGATTGGTGTTGACCGTGACCTGGTAAAAAAGGCAGATGCCGGAAGCAATGTTTTATACAGCTTTGAGACACAGTATGGTCCACGGTATGCAAATCTGACAAACCGTGTTATTTATAACCAGTTTGAGGTTATTCAGAAGTTTGCAGAGAAATCTTCCTGCGTCATCATCGGACGATGCAGCAACTATATTCTGAAAGACCGGAAAGATACCCTGAACTTTTTCGTCTATGCTCCGGAAGAAGTCCGGATCCAAGCAACGATGGAAAAGAAAAACATTGGCCGGAAAGAAGCGGCAGAACTGGTGAAATACCATGACGAGATGCTTCATTCTCGTTACAAATATATGACCGGTTCTTACCGGGGTGACCGGAAAGGACGTCATATGATGATCGACAGCAGCGTACTTGGCTGGGAGAAAACAGCACAGTATATGTTGCAGATGATCGATCTTCGATTCGAAGACTGAGGAGAGAATGAGAAAAGGAAGTGAGTGTTTATGGATAAGAAAAAATCAGAATTTGATAAAGTATTCAGTGCCTGGGATATTCTGGTCATAGCATTTGGAGCTATGATCGGCTGGGGCTGGGTCGTATCCTCCGGTGACTGGATCCAGAGAGGCGGTGTGCTGGGAGCCATGATCGGCTTTGCTCTCGGCGGCGTGATGATCTTTTTCGTTGGCCTGACTTATGCGGAATTGACCGCTGCCATGCCCCAGTGTGGTGGGGAACATGTCTTCAGCTACAAGGCAATGGGACCGATCGGATCCTTTATCTGTACCTGGGCAATCGTACTCGGTTATGTCAGTGTCGTATGCTTTGAAGCCTGTGCACTGCCGACGATCATTACCTATATTTATCCGGGATTTCTGAAGGGATATCTGTATACAGTGGCGGGATTTGATATTTATGCTTCCTGGCTTGCTGTGGCGATCCTGGTAGCCATCTTCATGACTATAATCAATATTCTGGGAGCCAAGACGGCAGCCGTGTTACAGACAGTGCTGACTGTGATCATCGGAGGTGTAGGTCTTCTTCTGATCGCATCTTCTGTGGTTACCGGTGATGTGGCAAATCTGGAGCCACAGCTTTTTGTAGGCGACTCCGCTTCTACAGTGATCAAATCCGTCTTCAGTGTGGCAGTGGTAACACCGTTCTTCTTTATCGGTTTTGATGTTATCCCTCAGGCAGCGGAAGAAATCAATGTCCCATTAAAAAAGATCGGTAAAATTATGATTCTTTCCATTGTCCTGGCCGTTGTCTTCTATGCGCTGATCATCTTCGGCGTTGGATATGTGATGAGTCCGGCCGATATTGAGAGTTCTCTGTCCGGAAGCGGTCTGGTGACAGCAGATGCCATGGCGAAGGCCTTTAATAGCAGTGTTATGTCCAAGGTGCTGATCGTCGGTGGTATGTGCGGTATTATCACCAGTTGGAACTCATTCCTGATCGGTGGAAGCCGTGCCATGTATTCTATGGCAGAGTCTTATATGATTCCGCGTCCTTTCTCAAAATTACATAAAAAACACAAAACTCCGGTAAATGCTCTGCTTCTAATCGGTGGACTTTCTGTAGCAGCACCGTTTTTAGGAAGAAAGATGCTTGTCTGGATCGTGGATGCAGGTAACTTCGGTTGCTGTCTGGCGTACTGTATGGTAGCAGCTTCTTTCATTATCCTTCGCACGAAAGCACCGGAGATGGCAAGACCATATAAAGTAAAACATTATAAAATAGTAGGTGCCATTGCCGTACTTATGTCCGGCTTCATGGTTGTTATGTACATGATTCCAGGTTCCGGTTCCACACTGGTGGTTCAGGAATGGGCCATGGTAGGCGGCTGGTCTATCCTGGGTGTTGTCTTTTGTATAGGTTGTAAATTAAAATACAAAGAAAAATTCGCTTCTCATATCGATGTAGAGGTAGAAGAGCTGAATACCGAGCCGGATGCAGTGACAACAACACTGGAGAAAGCACTGGAAACTGTCCGTTCCGAAAAAGTGGAAAAAGAAGAGACACCGGCAATCGACTTTTCTTACTTCCTGCCGGTCAATATTGTATTTGGTTCCGGTAAGGTAAAGAAAGCAGGCGAACTGACGAAACCATATGGTAAGAAAGCACTGATCGTCACCGGACGAAGCAGTGCGAAGAAATCCGGTATCTATGATAAAGTCAAAGACAGTCTGGAGGCAGCAGGACTTACTACGGTGCTGTACGATAAAGTTAGCCAGAACCCGCTGACGACAACAGCAGAAGAGGGCGCAGCATTTGCAAAAGAAAACCACTGTGACGTAGTAGTTGCTATCGGTGGAGGAAGCATCATGGACTGCGCGAAAGCGATTGCATTCTTGAGTAAAAATAAGGGCGATATCAGCGATTATATTTATAACCGGTTAAGAGGTGATGAGGCACTGCCTCTGGTTCTGATTCCGACTACCTGTGGTACCGGATCGGAAGGAAACGGATTTGCGGTACTGACCAATCCGGAAAATGGCGATAAGAAATCTCTGCGCTGCAATGCGATCGTGGCAAAAGTGTCCATCATCGATCCGGAGTGCATGATGACAATGCCGAAGAAAGTGCTGGCTTCGGTTGCCTTCGATGCACTGTGTCATAATATTGAGGCGTATACATCGAGAATCGCACAGCCTTTTACCGATGCGCTGAGTTTATATGCGATTGATCTGATTGCCCATAATCTGGTGGATGTCTATAACGGTACTGCAGGTAAGGAAGGATGGGAGAAGATCACCCTGGCAAGCACCATCGGCGGTATGGTGATCAACACCGCCGGTGTTACCCTGGCACACGGGATGGAACATCCGGCAAGCGGCCTGAAAAATATCGTTCACGGTCAGGGACTTGCCGCACTGACTCCGGTGATCATCGAGGCATCCTACAAAGGAAACCGCGAAAAATTCAGTAAGATCGCAAGGATCATGGGTGGAATGACTGCAGAAGACTGTGCAACCAAGATCCGTACCCTGTTGAGAAAACTGGATCTGGATTGTACCCTGTCTGATCTTGGAATCAAAGAAGAAGACATCCCGTGGATGGCAGAAAACTGCATGAAAGTATCTGCCGCCGGTGTCATGAATAACCCGGTTGTATTCTCGAAAGAGGAGATTGCGGAGATTTACAGAAAAGCACTGTAAAAGAATAGTTCTCTGAAAAAAGATAAAAAGAAAGATACAGAAAGAATCCAAAACAGGAGGCCTTCTGCATCTTTCTTTTTTTAACATTCTACATGGATCATTCATTTGCGCAGATAACGAATCACAATCTGTGTCTGCACGGAGTCTGAAAAACCGTCATATGAGTATAGTTTCCTGCAATTACTGTGTCACATATGTCTTCAGCAGTTCAAACGTATTCCGCACGCCATCCATATGAGAACGTTCATAGTTATGAGACGCATAGACACCCGGACCGATCAGGCCGTGGCGGATATCATAACCGGCACGGAGAGTTGCCTCCACATCAGATCCGTAATGCGGATAGACGTCAATGGCATAACAGAGGTGCTGTTCTTTTGCAACCGCAGAAAGAGCAGTTACCAGATCATAATTGTAAGGTCCTCCGGAATCTTTGGCACAGATAGATACCATTCGTTCGGTACAGGCAAGATCAGCACCGACACAACCCATATCAACGGAGATCATTTCCTCGGTATCCTCTGATACAAAGCTTCCGCCGTGCCCCACTTCTTCATAAACTGTAAATAATAAAGAAACTTTCCTGTTCAGGTTCAGTCTGTCTTCTTTTACTGCGTGAGCCAGTCCGAGCAATATTGCTGCGGAGAGCTTATCATCGAGAAAACGGCTTTTGATATAACCACTTTCTGTAATTACTGTGCGCGGATCCATGGCGATGATATCTCCGGTCTGGATCCCAAGAGCAAGGGTGCTTTCTCTGGAATCTGTATTTTCATCCAGGAGGATCTCCATATGCTCTTCAATCTGTTCCACTTTTTGATCAGCTACATGTGCAGATGGTTCGGTGTTCAGGACAACGCCGGTATAGACCCTTCCGTCCCGGGTGTGAATCGTACAATTCTCCCCATCTGCGGTGGACCACTGATGACCACCAAGGGTTGTCGGGCGAAGGCGTCCGTTCTCTTTGATGGAGCGAACCATAGCACCCAGGGTATCTACATGGGCAGCCAGTACAAGCGGAGAGCCGGAGCCTCCCAGAGTGACAAAAACATTTCCTTTTCTGGAACGTTCCGGAGCGAATCCGAGAGCAGTCAGTTCAGATAAAAGATAATCGGTCACTTTCTTTGTGAAGCCGGAAGGGCTTGGAATACCAGTCAGTGCATACAGCTGTTCTTTGATAAAATCCATATGAGAATTCATGTGATGTTCCTCCTGAAATAGATAATGTAACTATTCAGTAGCCACTGTCCCGCGAGGTGTTTTGAC
>UMGW01029834.1_pt1 | contig 12867 bp, 7 predicted proteins | sample 1965371 | NCBI WGS metagenome assembly UMGW01 (sample SAMEA4836082, study PRJEB28245) | human gut metagenome | biome: gut microbiome; material: fecal sample | place: Denmark | collected 2008
GTCTCCGCGGCTTCGGCAGCTTCGTTCGATTCAACCGGTTCGGCCTTCGCGGCGGGTTCCGTCGGCTCCGACGGTTCCGACGGTTCCGACGGCTCGCTCGGCGCATCCGATTCGGTCGCCCCGTCTTCGGCGAGCATCGCGAGAAGCGTCGCTTCGTCGATCACCCGCACGCCGAGGCTTTCGGCCTTTTCGAGTTTCGAGCCCGCTTCCGCGCCCGCCACGACGAAGTCCGTCTTGCGGCTTACCGACCCCGACACCTTCGCGCCCGCGGCGATCAGACGATCTTTCGCTTCGTCGCGGGTGAGGTTCGGAAGGGTCCCCGTCAAAACAAAGGTTTTGCCGGCGACGGCCGAGTCGGTCCGCTTCGTTTCGACGGCGGGCCAGGTGACCCCCGCGCGCACGAGCGCTTCGATCACGGTGCGGTTGTGGGGTTCGCGGAAAAAAGCTTCGACGCTCGAGGCGACCACCTCGCCCACGTCTTCGACGCCCGTCAGCTCTTCGAGCGTCGCGGCTTCGAGTTTGGCGAGCGTGCCGAAGTGCTGCGCGAGACCGAGCGCGGTCGCTTCGCCCACGTGGCGGCAGCCGAGCGCGTAGATGAAGCGCGCGAAGGTCGTGTGCTTCGCTTTTTCAAGGCTCGCGAGGAGATTGGCGGCCGCCTTGGGGCCCATGCGTTTGACGGGCTTTTCCGTTTCGGCCGTAGCCGTCAAAGGCGCCGTGAGCGCTTCGTGCGAGAGCGAAAAGAGGTCCGCGGGCGTTTTGACGAGGCCCTCTTCGACGAGCATGTCGACGATCTTTTCGCCGAGCCCGTCGATCCCTGCCGCGCGGCGCGAGGCAAAGTGCACGATCGAGAGTTTCATCTGCGCCGGGCAAACGAGACCGCCCGTACAGCGGGTGTCTTTTTCTTCGTCGTCGCGAATCGTGGCGCTGCCGCAAATCGGGCAGTGTTCGGGCATCGCAAAGGGTTCGGTCCCTTCGGGGCGACGTTCGTGGATGACGCGCACCACTTCGGGAATGACGTCCCCGGCGCGGCGCACGACCACCGTGTCGCCGACGCGAAGATCGAGCTCCGCAATGTGGTCTTCGTTGTGAAGCGTTGCGTTCGAAACGGTGACGCCCCCGACGAAAACGGGCTTCAGGCGCGCGACGGGCGTGAGTTTCCCCGTGCGGCCCACCTGCACGTCGATGCCTTCGACCGTCGTCAGGGCTTCCTGCGGCGGGTACTTGTGCGCGCACGCCCAGCGGGGTTCGCGTGCGACAAAGCCGAGCTCGGCCTGAAGGTCGAGGCGGTTCACCTTGTAGACGACGCCGTCGATTTCAAAGGGGAGGTTCGCGCGTTCGGCGCTTACCAGTTCGTGGAAGTCGGCGAGCGCTTCGGGGCCCGAGACGACGCGGCGCAGACCCGCGACCGGAAAGCCGATCGCGGCGAACCAGTCGAGAATCCCGCTTTGCGTGTCGGCGGGGACCGGCCCCGAGACGACGCCGAGGCTGTAGGCGTAAAAATGGAGCCGCCGCTCGGCCGTCACCTTGGGGTCGAGCTGACGAAGCGCCCCCGCCGCGGCGTTGCGCGGATTGACGAACGTTTTCTGGCCCGCCTCGAGCTGTCGGCGGTTGAGCGCTTCGAAGTCCGCGCGGTGCATGATCACTTCGCCGCGCACTTCGAGGACCTCGGGCACGGACGCGTCCGTGAGGCGCAGCGGGATCGTGCGGATCGTACGGACGTTTGCCGTCACGTCTTCGCCCGTCGTGCCGTCGCCGCGCGTTGCGGCGCGAACGAGCACGCCCTTTTCGTACCGAAGCGACACGGCCAGGCCGTCGAACTTCATTTCGCAGTCGTATTCGACGGCCGGATCGTCGTCCCCGAGCGCAAGTTCGCGCCGCACGCGCGCGTCAAAGGCTTTCGCTCCTTCGCGCGAGAAGTCGGTCTCGGTGTGAATCGAGAGCATCGGCATCTCGTGAACAACCTTTGCGAGGTCGCTGCGCGGGGCGCCGCCCACGCGCAACGTGGGCGACGAGGGGCTCTTGAATGCCGGGAAGCGCTCTTCGAGCGCGCTCAGTTCGTTCCAGAGGCGGTCGTACTCCGCGTCGGGGAGTGTCGGCGCGTCGAGGACGTAGTACTCGTAATTGCAACGTTCGAGAATCGCCTCCAACGCGCGCATGCGCTCGGGCGCTTCGGATTCCGTCGTTTCGGCCGCCGTCGTGCGGCCGAAAAAATCGGCCGCTTGCGCGGCCGAAAATTCGCTCGAAAGTTCGGCCATGGGTTTTACGCTCCGCGGGCAAAGAGAAGCTTCGCACGGTTCGAGCCCGAGGGAACGCCCTTCGAGGCCATGAGTTCGACGTGCGAACGGATGTTTTCTTCAATGATGACGGCACCCGCCGCATCGATCGGGTGACCCTTGCGGTCGGTCCAGGCACCGTGCAGCGTATTGGCGAAGTGGTTCGCGAACGTGAAGAAGAGCTTCAGGTCGCCGCGCGAGAGGTTCGAGAGCGGCACGTCGAAGCCGAGGCAGAGGCTCATGCCGCCTTCGGCGCCGAACGCAAGCGTAATGACCGGATCGTGATCCGTCGGATCGGGGCGGTATTCCCAGCGGCCGCTTGCGGCCGTGAAGCCCGCGGCGCGCGCGGCGTCGTTCACGGTGTCAAAGCTAAAGGGCGCGGCGTTGGGGTCGGTCGGGACGATCGACACTTCCATCGTGCGGTCGTAGTACTCGATCACGCTCTTCAAGTTGTCCGAGAGTTCCGCCGCCTGCACGGGTTCCAACTGACGACGCACGGCGACGTCGTTCTGCGCGGCCGACTGTTCGAGCACCTGGTAGAAATTCGACGCCATCACGGGATCGAGCTTCGCGGTGCGGTTTGCAAGGACCATGGCCGCCACGACGTGACGCGCCGGCGCCGAAAGGTTCTTCGGATCGTAGTAGAGGCCGTCGCGGGAGCTCTGCGCCCAGATGCGAACGAGAAGCGGCAGGTCGAGGCGCTTGAGTTCCAATTCGAGGCTCTTCACGCCGCCGAGCGAAAACTGCAGGCCGTCGCGCGGCGAAATGTCGAGCACCCATTCGATGCCCGGGTCGACGGGCGGGTAGGCGCTCAGTTCGGATTCGACGGGACGGGCCGCTTCCTGAGCGCGCGCTTCTTCCTTCGCCTTCTTTTCTTCGGCTTCTTCGCGTTCGAGCTCTTCGTAAATCGGAGGCTCTTCGGAGGGTTCTTCGGGGGCCGCGGCAACCGCGTCGTTTTCGTCCTCGTCGCGCGCTTCGGTCGATTCGAAGGCGGCGTCGGAGCCGCCGAGACCGGGCTCGATGCGCGGGGTTTCCGTCAGCACGTCCTGCGTCGAAACGCGCATCTTCTTCGTCTTGTCGAGGGCGCTGCGTTCCTCGCGCTTCGAGCGCCAATAAAGAAAGATCATGAGGGCGACGCCCACGAGGATGAGAATGATGACAGTCTGATTCGGCATGATGCTCGGGAAGCGAAGAATTGAAGTGCGTTGGAAAGCTATCCGCGACGCCGACGCCGTAATGGGCCGGGTCGCCCGTGCGCGGTGGAAATCCGCGGGGTTTGCGTTGCATTGTAACCCGCGCGTTCGCCGCCGAACGGGGCTGTGCCACGGAGAGCCCGAGAATTTGTGAGTGGGTTTTACCCGCCCGCGCCCGACGTTGCGGCCTCGCCCGCCGCTCGATCGCCCGAGGCCGATTCGGCAATCCGCACGGCCTCGTCCAGGTCGACGCTCACGACGCGACTCACCCCGGGTTCGCGCATCGTGACGCCGATCAGGGCCTTCGTAAATTCCATCGTCACGCGGTGGTGCGTGATCATGAGAAATTGCGTCGACTCCGACATCTTGAGGCACAGACCCGCCAAGCGCGCCTGGTTCGCTTCGTCAAGGGGCGCATCCACTTCGTCAAGAAGACAGAAAGGCGCGGGGTTGAGCTTGAACATCGCAAAAACGAGCGCCGTGGCGGTGAGCGCCTGCTCGCCCCCCGAGAGCGACCGAACGGACGCGTTTTTCTTTCCCGGGGGCTGCGCCGTGACGTCGATCCCTGAGGCGAGAATTTCGTCCCCGGTCATCGTGAGTTCGGCGTGACCGCCTCCGAAAAGCCCCGTGAAGGTCTCTTTGAAGTAAGCGTTCACACGCTCGAAGGTCTCGCGCATGCGGCTTCGGGTGTCGGCGTCGATCGTGCGGATGGCGGATTCGAGCGTGTTCGCAGCCGTCCGAAGGTCTTCGATCTGAAGGCACGTTGCCTCGAAGACCTTTTCCGCTTCTTCAAGTTGCAGGAGCGCCGCGTGGTTGACGGGCCCGAGCGCGGCGATTTCTCCCGCCAAGCGGGAGACTTCGTTACGGACGGTGCCGATCTTGACGCCGCGCGTTTGCGCGACCACCGACATGCGCGTCCAGTCGGCGCCCACTTCGTCCATGCGCTGCGAGTACTGCTCGAGAAGCGTCTTCTTTTCGCCTTCGGCAAGCTTCAGCGTGCCGATCGCTTCGGTGAGCGGCAGCATCGCCCCCTGCAATTCGCGACTCACGGCTTCGTTCGCGGAAAGGGTCGCGCGCGCGATCTCCAAGGCGTTCCGCGCTTCGGCGGTGGTGCGGCGCAGGCGCTCGAGGTCTTCGACGAGCGCGCGCGTTCCGGCATCGAGCTCTTCGCGGTCCGTCTCGTCGATCGTGCGGCGGGCGGCCTCGACGCGCTGCCGTTCGCGCTCGATGTCGTCCGTCAGGTCTTCAATCGTGCGCGTGCGCGCGAGGTCCGCCTCCCGGAGTTGCTTCGCTTTGAGGCCGAGAATCGACACGCGTTCGCGTGCGTCCGCCGCTTCGCGCGCAAGTCGCACGGAATTCGCGCGGGCGGCGGTTTCGCGGGCGGCGGCCGACGCGTCCGCGCGTTCGGCGGTTTCAAGCGCCTCCGCACCCGCTTCGAGCCGCTCCAGAATCGATTCGATTTCGAGCGTGCGCTCCGCGCGTTCGGCTTCAAGTTCTTCGCTGCTGCGACGCAAATCCTCGTCGCGACGACGCCAGGCGGCTGCGGCCGCTTCGCGGTCCTTGAGTTCGAGCTTCAGGGCGGAAAGCGTCCGTTCGGCGTCGGACGCTGCGCGACGCGCGTCATCGACCGCGCGCTTTGCGTCCGTCGCGCGGGCCGCGGCCTTTTGGCGGCGGTCGTCCGCACGACCGAGCTCGACCTCGGCCGCTTCGATGTCGTCCGTGAGGCGCCGGATTTCCTGGGCGCGCGCGAGGAGCGAATTTTCGGGAGCGTCCGACGCGAAAAACGTGATGCTCGCCCGCCCGACGATGTCGCCCTTGGGGGTGACAAGCGTGACGCCTTCGGGGATCGATTCCCGAACGCGCATCGCTTCCGCAAGCGACTCCACGAGCCCGACGCCCGCGCACCAGTCCCGCACGGCGGCCGCAACGGCCGGGTGCGCGCTTGTGACGACGTCCGACAAGGGACGCAGCGCGCACTTTTCGCCGAGCTTCAGCAACGCTTCGGAAAGCGCCCCGCCGGATACCTCCGACGCGGATTCGCCCGGCACGGGAGCCGCAAAACTCAAAAGCGCGGGCGGGCGTTCGCGTTCAAACCCGGAGGCGGCGCGCAAGTCCCTGAGGAGCAGCGCGCGCACGCGCGCTCCCAACACGGCCTCCAACGCCGTGAGGGCGCCTTCTTCGACGAGGGCTTCCTCCAAAAAGGCGGGAATCCCCGTGAGACCGCGCGCTTCGAGCCACTCGGAAAAGGCGGCCTGCTGTTCGGCCCCGGCCTGCACTTCCTGCAGGGCTGCCAAGCGCGACCCCTTGGCTTTGAGGTCACCGAGAAGCGCGAAATAGGCCTTGTCCGCTTCGTCCGCGAGGCTTCGGGTTTCTTCCAGAAGCGTTTCCGCGGCTTCGAGCCGTTCGGCGCACTCTTCCGCGGCGGCTTCCGCTTCGTCGACCTCGTCTTTGAGGCGCGCCGTTTCCTTTTCGTCGGGGCGCGACGCTTCGGCGGCCGCGCGGTCCGCTTCGGTTTTCGAGCGGTTGCGTTCGATTTCGGCAAGGCGATTGCGTTCGTGCCCGAGGGCGGCTTCGTCGACCGACGTGCGGCGGCGAAGGGCTTCAAGCGTTTCGCGCGTTTGGCGCCGCCCCGTTTCGGCCGCTTCGAGTTCGATTTCGGCCGCTTCGAGGCGCTCGGCGGCTTCGGCTTCGAGGGCGTCCGCTTCGTCGCAGGCGTCCGTCAGCACCGCACGGCTTTCGCGGTCGGCGGCAAGCTGCTCGTTTTCGGAGGCCAAGCGCGCTTTCTTCGCTTCGAGCGTCGCGGTTGCGGCCGCAAGATGGCGCTCCGCTTCGGCGCGGCGTTCCATGGTGCGTTTCGCTTCCCCTTCGAGGCGCGCGAGCTCGCGCTCGACGCGACGCTCGTCGGCTTCGGCCGCCGCAAGCGCGTGTTCGGCTGCGGTGGCGCGCTCCGCAAGACCCGCGTGCTGCGCCGTGCTTTCGTCGTACGCGGCGCGCTTTTCCTGCAACGCCGCTACGGTCGCCAAGCCTTCGGTACGCACGCGCTCCAATTCGTTTTTCGCGTCTTCGTACTGAAGGAAGTACAGAAGCCCCTCGGACTCGGTGCGCCGGTCGGTGAGTTCCTTCCAGCGCGCGGCGCGCCCCGCATCTTCCTTGAGGCGCGCGATTTCTTCGCCGCGCACGGTCTGAAGGTCTTCGGCGCGTTCAATGTTTTCCAAGGTGGAGCGCAGGAGCGACTCCGTTTCGCGACGCCTTTCTTTATAAAGCGACACCCCCGCCGCTTCTTCGAGGTAGACGCGCAGCTCCTCGGGCTTTGCGCGGATGAAGTTCGAAATCATCCCCTGGGAGATGATCGCGTAGCTTTTGGGACCGAGCCCCGTCCCGAGGAAGATCTCCTGCACGTCGCGGCGGCGCACCTGCTGGTGGTTGATGAAGTAGCCCGATTCGCCTTCGGCGGTGACGACGCGCTTGATTGAGAGTTCCGCGTACGCGCCCCAGGGCCCCTTCACGCGGCCGTCGTCGTTTTCCAGGACGAGTTCGACGCTCGCACGCCCCATCGGGGCGCGGCCCGACGAACCCGCAAAAATGAGGTCCGTCATCCCGAGACCGCGCAGCTCGCTCGCACGCCCTTCGCCGAGCACCCAACGCACGGCGTCGATCACGTTCGACTTCCCGCAACCGTTCGGACCCACCACCCCGACGAAGGGGTCGTTGAGTTCGATCAACGTCGGATCGGCAAAGCTTTTGAAGCCCGAGAGCTTGATCTGGCGAAGACGCACGGAGGAAAAGTCCTTGAAAACGTTAAAAAAGAAGGGAGGCGGTCGACAAGACGTCGCGCACCTCCTTTGAGAACGGGCGACATTGTAGCCGTTCGTCGAAAGAACGTCGGGGGTGCCGGGCGGGCGCGTCCTTCGGGCGTCCCCGACGGTTTTCCATAACTACGAGCCGAAAAAGCCGAAAAGCCGCGCATCCCAAGCGCTGCTTGGGTTGCACGGCTTTTCGGGCCTCCGGAATTCCCGAAAGTCGGTCGTCCGAGAGCGGGCGATCGACCACGGGAATCCGAGACGCGTCGTTACTTGAGACCGACCGACTTTTCGATGTCGGCGAGCATGAGGTTCATCGCCGTCGGGCCGCCTTCGCCGAGGTACCAGGCGGCGTGCGAGAGCTCGGTCGCGCGTCCGGCCTTCACCGCAGGGAGCGCGTCCCACTCGGCACCGAAGATCGCGCGGTAGTCGGTCGCGGGCGTGCGACCGACCGCGATGTCCTTGTTGAGAACGAAGACGTACTCGGGGTTGAGGCGCTTGAGGTCTTCGAGCGTCTTGCGGTTCGCCTTCGCGATCGCTTCCGCGTCGGGCTTCGGGCCGCCCTTCTTGGGGCCCGCACTCTTGCGGGGCGGAACGACGTTCGCAAAGCCCATTTCGACCGAAATCATCGAGCAGCGGCCCTGCGGCGCGAGCATCCCGATGCGGCCTTCGTTCACCATGAGGACGGCGGCGCTCTTTCCGGCCGCGCGTTCGCGAATGGCGGCAACGCGCTTCTTCGCTTCGTCGATCAGGGCGTTCGCCGCATCGGCCTTCCCGAAGAGGCTCGCGACCGTGAGGAGGTTCGTGCCGTAGCTCGCAAGCGCCCCGTTTTGCTGATCGGGCGTGATGAGAAGCACGGGCGCGACCGCCGCGATTTCCTTTTCACGACGCGCGAGGCGCCCGGTGATGACGATGAGGTCGGGCTTCAAGAGGGCGATCTCTTCGAGGTTCGCGTCCTTGAGGCCGCCCGTCACGGGAAGACCCGCGGGCAAGGGAGCAAGGAACGGCACGCTCGTGAGCGCAGCCGCACCCACGATACGGTTCTCCACACCCCAAAGGCGCATCATGTCAAGCGTTGCGTAGTCGATGCAGACGACGCGCTTCGGGTCCTGCGGGACGGCGGCGGCGACGGCCGCGGCCGACGCGGTGCGCGCAAAGGGAAGCGTCGCGAGGAATGCGGCGGCGGAGGTCGCTCCGAGGAGCGTACGACGGGAAAGGGACAGCATTACTTCGCCTCCTTCGCAATGCCGAGCGCGCGCTCGACGTCGGTGAACATGATTTCCATTGCGGTGATGCCGCCTTCGGCGAGGTACCAGGCCGAGGGCGTGAGGTAGGCGATGTGGTTTTCTTCCTTCGCCTTCATGCGGTTCACCATGTCGTTGTTGAGCACGTCGGCCGCGAGCTTCGCGCCCGGACGACCGATCGCGGAGTCGCGGTCGAGCACGAAGAAGAAGTCGGGGTTGAGCTTCAGAAGAAGTTCGAATGACGATTCGTTCCCGTGGTTGGCGTTCGCCTTTTCGGCGACGTTCGTGAAGCCGAATTCGTTCCCGATGAGGGAGCAGCGGGCGGAATTCCCGAGAAGGTTCACGTGGCTCGCCGTCACGAGACCCACAAGGGCGGTCTTCCCTTCCGCGTGCTTCTTGATCGCTTCGGCGCGGGCCTTGAAGTTTTCATAGGTCGCCTGGGCGTCGGCTTCGCGGCCGAAGAGCTTCGCGACGTTCGTCAGGTTGCGGCGGAAGCTCTCAAGCGTGCCCGCCGCGCGGTCCGTCGTCATATAGACCACGGGAGCGATGCGGGAGAGTTCGTCGTACTTCTTCACGAGGCGGCCGCTGATGAAGATCACGTCGGGTTCGCTCGCCATGAGCGCTTCCATGTTGACTTCCTTCAGGGTGCCGACGTCGGCGATGCCGTTCTTCGGATCGAAGTACTTGGCGAGGAACGGAATCGAGGTCGTCTTCGGGAGCGAAACGATGCGGTCGCCCAAATTCCAGTTGTCGAGCATGTCGAGAACCGCCGCGTCAAGCACGGCGATGCGCTTCGGGTCGGCGGGGACCTGAACGGTTTTGGGCTTCATGCGGCCGTCGAGCGTATCGAGCGTCACCATGTCGGCGGCGTGCGCGGAAAGAGCGGGAAGCGCCAGAGCGGCGGAAAAGCACAGGGCGGCGGCGCCGCGGAGAAGAGAACGTCGGAACATCGTGAGTTTCCTCAGGGAGTGTCGTGAGTCGTGAGTAAATCGGTTGGAGATCGGTCGATCGTCAGTGGAAGATCGCGAGCGGGCGCCCTTCGATGCGGTGGATTTCGAAAGGCACGCCGTAAATCGTTTCAAGCGTTTCGCTCGTCATCACTTCGTCGACCGTGCCGAAAGCGGCCACGCGCCCGTCCTTGAAGGCGCAGATGTAGTCGGAGTGGAAGGCGGCGAGGTTGATTTCGTGCAGAACCAGGATGACGGTCTTGCCGAGCTCGTCGCACAGGCGCCGCACGAGCTTCATCATCTGGGTCGCGTGGTAGATGTCGAGGTTGTTGGTCGGCTCGTCAAGGAGCACGTACTCCGTATCCTGCGCGAGCACCATGGCGATGAAAGCGCGCTGGCGCTGCCCGCCCGACATTTCGTCGATGAAGCGTTCGGCAAAGGGTTCGAGCTCCATGTAGCGGATCGCCTCGTCGACCTTTTCCCAGTCTTCGGCCGTCAAGTGCGTGCCGCTGTGGGGGAATCGCCCGAAGGCGACGAGCTCGCGCACGGTGAGTTTCATCGTGACGGCGTAGCTCTGCGTGAGGATTGCAAGGTGCCGTGCGAGGTCGCGGCTTTCCCACGTGGAGACGTCGCGGCCCTTGAATTCGATGTCGCCCGACGACCGGGCGACGAGTCGGGCGATCATGCCGAGGACCGTCGATTTTCCGGCCCCGTTCGGGCCGATCATCGAGATGACCTTACCGGCGGGCAGCGTCACGGAAACGTCGTCGACGACGGCGCGCTCGTCGTAGCGCTTCTCAAGATTGCGGATGGTGATCATGTCGAAATTCCTGTCAACGTATCAACGGGTACGGGTCGTCGTAAGAATGAGGTAGAGGAAGTAAATGCCGCCGCCGATCGTCACGAAAACGCTCACGGGGACGCTGTAGTTGGCGGCGTGCTCAACGAGGAACTGCCCGGCCGTGAGGATGAACATCCCGACGAAAACGGACCCGGCAATGAGGACGTCGTGGCGGTACGTGCGGAAGATCCGGCGCGAGAGGTTCGCGGTGATGAGGCCGAGGAAGGAGAGGGGCCCGACGAGCGCCGTCGCAACCGCGATCGAGAGCGCTACCCCCGTCATGAGGCGGCGCACCGTGCGCTCGTAGTCGACGCCGAGACTCACGGCGGGATCGCGCCCGAGGGCGATGACGTCGAGAATCGCGAGGTCGCGACGAAGCCAAATCCCGATCGCGGCGAGAAGCAGCACGCCCGGCACAAGGACCGACGCATTCACGTTCGTGAAGCTCGCAACGAGGCTCGTCAGCAGCGCGTCGTATTCGTTCGGGTCCATGATTCGAGTGATCGACGACTGTACGCTCGAAAAGAAGGTCGAAAGGACCGTGCCGATCAGAAGGACGTAGAGGACGTTTCCGCCCGTCTTTTCGAAAATCGTGTTGTAGACGAAGGTCGCCACGACGCCCATCACCGCGAGGTCGAGGAAGAACGCAAGCTGCGGGTCGGTCGCGAAGGCGCTTCCCGCACCGAGAAAGAAGAAGACCCCGGTGTGAACGAGCACGTACAGGGAATTCATGCCGAGAAGGCACGGCGTCACGATCGTGTTGCGGATGATCGTCTGGAAGACAAGCGACGCCGCCGAAATCGCAAAGGCGGCCGTGAGCATCGCGGCCAGGCGCGGCCAGCGCAGGCTCATCGCGTACTCGAAATACTTCGGGTTCACGAACGCAAACTGGTACGCGAGGACCGCAACAAGCGTCGCCGCGGCCAAGGCCGTCATGCCGAGGGCGATGCGGCGCGAGCGCGCGCGGAGGGCGCCTTTGGCGTGAACGGGTTCGAGGGAACGAACGGGCTCAAGAGTCTGAACGGATTCCATGGCGCTCATTGGCGGCAGCCTCCGCAAAGGTTGGGGTTGCGGTCCCGGGTGAGACCGAAAAGCTTCAAAAGCGCGTCGCGATCGAGCGACCGGCGACCGAATCGCAGGCGGTAGAAGATGAGCCCGATGAAGAGGAGGCTACCCACCGACCCCACGATGAGTTCGATCGGAAGTTCGTAGGGCGCGATGATGAGGCGCCCGGCGAGGTCGCACGAGAGAACGAAAAGCGATCCGAACAAAGCCGTGTCGGCGAGCGTCGCCTTGAGGTTATCTCCCTTGAAGAGGCTCACGACGTTCGGGACGATCAAGCCGATGTAGGAGATCGACCCCACGACCGTCACGATCGCGGCCGTGATCATCGCGGCGATACTGAGCCCCAAAAAGAGCACGGTTTCATAGCGAACGCCGAGGTTGCGGGAGAAGTCCTTCCCCATGCCGACGATGTTGAAGTGGCTCGAAAAGACGAAGGCAAGCGCGATCAACGGGAGCGCCAACCAGACGAGCTCGTAGTTCCCCTTCAAAACAAGCGAGAAGTGCCCGACCATCCAGGTGGAAAGGGCCTGCGTCATGTCGAAACGGAACGCGATGAAATTCGTGATCCCGCCGATCACGTTCCCGAACATGATCCCGACGAGCGGCACGAGAACGACGTCCTTCATCGGAAGTCGCATCACGAACCAGACGAACACCCACGTGCCGAGCATGGCGGCCGCGAACGCGAACATCGCGCGACCCCAGATACCGGCGTCCGGCAGGAAAAGGAGCGCGAGAAGAATCCCGAACTGCGCCGAGGAGATCGTGGCGCCCGTCGTGGGCGACACGAACTTGTTCGCGCAGAGCTGCTGCATGATGAGGCCCGCAATGCTCATGCCCGCCCCCGTACAGAGAACGGCCAGAAGACGCGGCAGGCGCGAGGTGAGAAGCACGTGAAGCGCTTCGACGTCGCCCGAGAGGATCTGCGCGAGCGAAATGTCGGCTGCGCCTACGAAGAGGGAGGCCGCCGAAAGAAGAAGCGTCAGGGCGAGGAGGCAGTAAGTGGATCTCGTCATGGTTTCGTACGGTCGAGGTCGTGCGCGAGGGGAAGCACCCGAGAGCCTTCGAAAACAGGCGAAAAGCGCTCGATGCCGCCCGGCACGGTTGTCGAAGTCCACACTCTACAGAAGAATGATTTTGAGATTCATTCTCATTAGTATTTCGTTACACTTTCTCGATTCAAATTAACAATGGCCTTGTTAGACAAGATACTCACCTGTAAATACGAGGAAAAATCCGTTGTATTTCATAGGGTCGCCCGTTCTTTCCGAGAAACAGTCGGTGACGTTTCGGGGCCTTTCGGCGCGGCTCGGTGCGATTTTCGGGGCCTCAGTTGAGAATGGTTATCAGTTACACTTCGTCGCAACTCACGGGAGCGCTTCACTCCCGAACCGACTAACGGACGCCCGCGGCTTCCCCTGCGTTTCACCGAAGACGCGGACGCACTTCTCTTCGTTTCCACCGATATTAACGCGGCTTAGATTTTAGTGACATTTCGTCGAAA
>UMGW01042108.1_pt1 | contig 12857 bp, 9 predicted proteins | sample 1965371 | NCBI WGS metagenome assembly UMGW01 (sample SAMEA4836082, study PRJEB28245) | human gut metagenome | biome: gut microbiome; material: fecal sample | place: Denmark | collected 2008
AACATCGCCAGACTCCCCATTCAAGAACCCTCGGTACTTCGGTATCGGGGGTTTTTGTTTTTCCGGGCGGTTTCGCGGGCTCGTCATCTCCACATGGATGTTATGATTTCCTGTATGGGATTATTCGGAGTACCGCCATGGCCAAACGACCGCGAAAACGCATCTGCCGCGTCGACGAGATCGACGTCGACCTGCTCACCTTCCCGTTGACCGAGGAGCAGCTCGCCAAAGCGGAAGGTGAAAAAATCACGTTCCGCAAATCGACGCAGCACTTTCCCAAGTACGGCTACCGTCAACTTATCGCACGTGCCGAGTACAACGGCGTCACCGCGTCGGGGAAGAGGCGCGCCAAGACCGCAGCCTCGAAGCTGGTCGGCATCATCTGGGACGACGACCCCGAGTGGGTCTGCGAGACGAACAAGGCCCGCTCGCCCAACCCCGTTCGACGCGAAGAAGCCCGTGCCCGAATCGAGGAAGAGCATCGCAAGATCCAAAACCGAATCCGAGCCTTCCTTGACGAAGAAGGCGTCTACGAGGACGGCACCGTCGTCGTGAACCGTGTGCCGCTCGAAGCGTTCCTGCCGGCGGCACTCGTGAGCGGCATGGCCAAGCAGCCGGACGCTCAGACGATGGCCGCGGCCTGGAACGCCAACCTCGACGATCTTCGGTCCTTGCATCCGGACCTGAAGCTCGAGGAAATTTCCGTCGAGGCGGTTCGTCGAATCTGCATGTCGATTACCCCCAAATGCGTGCGCGGGTTCTTTGAGACCATCCTCAACCCGCCCGCGAGGAAGTCCCGAAGTACCCTCCGCCCGCCGATCGTAAGCGCCCTTGACGTCACGACCGAAGGGTTCGCGGCCTCGCACCTCATCGTCGAGGCCGAGCACCGCTCGTCCGCCCGTACGAAGGAGATCATCGACGACCTCTCGCTTGAGGGCGCGACGGTGACGATCGACTCCCGCAATACGACGCCCGACATCGCTCGGGCTCTGACGGAGGCGGGCGCTTTCTATTTCCTCCCTCTGAACGGCAATCCGCCCGTCTACGGGAAGAGGATTCGCCGGAATCCGGAAGCCGTGAAGCTCCTTCACGCGACGGTCGCCCGCATGGCGTTCGAAGCGGGGCTCGATTTGCCCGAAGGGCGGAAGGTTCTCATTTTTTCGGGGTCGTACCTCCCGCGAAAGATTACGCGGCATTGGCCGGGACTTGACGAAGGTTGCCTCGTTTGCGCGCCGATCCTCAAAGAGGGGGTAACCGAAGACGGCAGACGCATCTTGATCGACGAAACGCGTTGGTTCGCGACGTCGCATCCCTGTCCCTATGACGACCGGGAGGCCGAAGCGCTTGCCGCCCGACTCGAAGAGTGCGTCCGCGCCTACCGCGGCGTCGAAACGCCCGGGCGGTTCCTCGACGCCGTGTGGTCGCAGGACGAGATCCGCGGTCGGCACCTCACGTACCTGCGCACCTGCAAGGCCATGGCCAAGATCGGGGGCGAGATCGCCGAGGCGTTGAGCCGCGTCAAGGACGAGCTCACGATGACGGAGCTCCCGAGCGGGTCGCCCTCCGGTTCACGCTCCGCCTCGCGCTCCGGCAAGGGCACCAAACGGAAAGCGTGAGCGCCGGACCCCGACCCGTCTCCTCGACCCCGAGGTTCTCGAGATGTGAGGCGTGCGAAACGATTCTTACATTTCGAAATGAGAATGACTTGCATTTGTCGGGGCTGTTGTGCATAATGAACTCAACGGGAAACAACACCGCCGCACAAAGGAGCCAAAGGGGTCGGCTCCGGCGGATGGCCCGGACTGACGGGAAAACAGTCCACGGCCGGCGTATCTCCTGCGCTCGTTGTTTTTCGGGGTCTCTCCAAAAAGGCCGACGACAGCTTGGTGTCGTCGGCCTTTTTCTTACGTTCTGCGCGTCGGTGCGATGTCGGCACTTCGGTTGCGGTGTGCGGGTGCATGCCGCTTTTCTTTAAATGCAAATGAGAACCACTTGCATTTAAGGCGAAACTACGGCATAATGCTTCTTAACGAAGACGACATGTGCTCGCACAAAGCCGTTGCGGTTCGCCCAACAGGCTCGCGCGGGGCGACCTTCGGGACCGGGGTAATGCTCGGGGGTCGCGGTTCTCCTTCCGCCCGTGTTGTTTTTCGGGGTCTCCGACGGGGCCGGCAATCGATGAGGTTGCCGGCCCTTCCTTCATCCGAGTCTTCCTCCTTCCTCTTCCGTCCACCTTTTCCCTCTACGTCTTCCCTCCGTTCCGATAAGCTTGCGGAATGGTCACCGCATCTTCCTCTTCTCTTTTTGACGCTTTGCCGCACGCGGGTGCGCCCGTGGAAGTCAATGCGTTGCGCCGCCTCGCGGAGCCCCTGCTGCAGCTCCTCGTCGGGCGGGGGCTTGTCGTGCGCTTTCGCGGCACGTCGGTTGAGACGCAATTCGACGGCGAAGGTCGGCCGACGGCCGTGACGCTCCCGCTTCTGCCCGACACCGTCGACGAGGCGGTGCTTGAAGTCTTTCAGGGGCACATCGACCGCGCGGCCGCCCGTGCGCTCTTTACGCGCCGCACGGAAGCGGTGCAGCACCTGACGCGCGACCCCGTTGCGGCCCGCATCTTTCGCGCGCTTGAAGACGCCCGAACGGAGCGCCTCATGCAGGAGCGTTTCCCGGGCTCCACCTACAACCTCGAACGCTATTACGAGCGACTCTTCGCGGGCGCGGTCGGGGCGGAACGGGAAGCTGCGGACTTCGCGTGCGCCGTTCGGGCGGCGGTCGGGGATGCGCTCTTTGAAACCCTTGCCGAGGCGCAGCTCGATGAGCGCCGAACGACCGTCGTCGACGCGGACGATGACCTCCTATCCGAAGAGGAAGGGTTCGATCCTTCTGCGCTTCGCAAGCACCTCCAATGCGCCTACGCGCAGCGCTTTGAGGGCGAGACGCTCCCCGAGGCCTTTGACGGTCTCACCTCCACGGAAGACGCGGCACGGCTTGCCGTGGTGCTGGCGGGGCTTCTGAGCGAGAACAACTCCGAGGATTCCGAGGATTTCGAAGCGGAATCGCGGACGGACGAGGAAGAGGGTACGGGCTCGGGCGACGAACGGGCGGAAGATGCCGGCGAGGGGACGGACGACGGGTCGCAAGAGGAGTCGGAAGAAAACTCGGATGAACATTCGGATGAAGACGAGGATGAAGACTCGGACGAGGCCTCCGACGGCGCTTCCGGACATCGGTCCGAGAGCGACGACGAAGACGAGCGTTCGAATTCCGAAGAGACCGACAACAAGGAAGACGGTGAGGACGAAGGCGCAGGCGACGGGGCTTCCGGGAGCGGAGAACCCGAAGCAGGCGATGAAGACGAACAGGGCGAAAAAGAGGACGAAGAAGACCAAAATGGCGTAGGAAACGTCGCCGAGGCCCTCTCGAATGCCGCCCGCGCACCGCACGGGCGCGGGGGCTCTGAGTCCGCACTCGACTTCGGTGCCGACTCTGACATTGACACTGACTCGGGGCTCGATGCCGACGAGCGGGACGATTCGAAAGATTCGGACGACCGGAACAATTCGGACGCGGCTCCTCTTCCCGGGGCGACGGAAGTCCTGCGGTCCTTTGGCGCAATGGACGCGACCGACGACGTATTCGAGCGGATCGCGGCGCGCCTTCTTCCTCGGGTGGCGGAAGCGGCCCTGGCGCGTGCCGTCTATCGCGTCTATTCGACGGACGACGATCGCTCGGAGCTCGTGCGGGTGCGCGGGGACGCGCCCGTCGCGCAAATCGAAGAGCTCACCGCCTCGATGACGGGAACGATTCAGAAAAACCTCGAGCGCGCCTTTGCCGCCCGAAAGCTCTCTCACGTGACGCCCGGTTGCCGAAGCGGAAAACTCCGGGCCTCGGCCCTTTATCGTCTCGCGTCGGGCGACGTGCGGGTCTTTGAAAAGCGCGAGCCCGCGCTCGTCACCCACGCGGCGGTTTCGCTTCTCATCGACTGCTCGGGCTCGATGGCGGGCGCCCCCATGCGCCTTGCCGCGGTTTCGGCCTATGCGCTCTCAACGGTGCTTGCGCGCCTCGGCGTCCCCTTCGAGGTGGCGGGCTTTACGACGCTCAAAATCGCGTCCGCACCGCTCGACTGGGAGCGCTGGAGTCGGTTCGAGCCCCTTTACATGCCGCTCTTCAAACGGTTCGAAGACCGGTGGGACGCACCCGCGCGCGAGCGCCTTGCGTCGCTTTTGACCTTCCCCGTCTCGCGCATGCGCAACAACGTCGACGGCGAGTGCGTCGAGCGGGCGGCCGCGCGCCTTGCGCTTCGTCCCGAGGGGCGTCGCATTTTGATCGTGCTCTCGGACGGCGAACCCGCGGCGGAAGGGTGGCTCGCCGACCAGGAAGCGCACCTTGCGGCCGTGACGGCAAGTCTTCCCCGGCGCGGGATCGATGCGATCGGGCTCGGGATCATGTCCGAGGCGGTCGAGCGCTTCTACCCGAAGCACGTCGTCATTCACAGGCTCGAAGACCTGCCGGGCACGGTCGTGCGGGAACTCCACGCGCTCATTTTGGGGCACTGAGGGGGACCGCAATACCCGGGAGAGATGCGGGATAGACTTTGTGTCACTTTTCCTCATCTTCTTTCCGGTAGTGCGATGTTGCGTTTTCGACTTTTCAATTGGATCCGCCGATGCCTGAGGGCGGAGGGCGATGATCGAGGCTCATCCTCGGTGCGCGACGAGCCTTCGCGGCTCCATGCCGTTGCGCGGTCCGGCACCCGCACGGCGCTTCTCGTCGACGCCGAGAACGTCTCTCCGAAAGCGCTCGACTTTGTGGTCGAGCGGTTGGGCGACGCCTGGGACGACGTCGAAGTGCGACGCGTCTACGGCGACTGGCGCAAAACCGCGCTTTCTTCGGGCTGGCACGCGGTGTGTCTGCGGCAGGGCCTGCGCGAAATCCAGCAGCTCTCGGCCGTGGCCGGCAAAAACGCCACGGACTTTGCGATCGTGATCGACGCGATCGAGCTCGCGGCCGAAGGATTCGGGGAGATCGTCGTCGTTTCGAGCGATTCGGACTTCATGCCGCTCGCACAGCGGTTGCGCGAGCGCGGCGTGCGCTACGTGGGCTTCGGCAAAACGCAGACGCCCGTCGGCTACCGGAAGAGCTGCGCGGTCTTCAGCGAGTTCCCCGAGGAGGCGCGGGCGGACGAAGCAGTTCAGCCTGTCGCACCCAAAGCCGCAAAAGCCGTCAAAGCCGCGAAAGTCCCCCAAGCCCCCAAGGTCAGCCAAGTGTCGGAAAAGCCCGAGGCGTCTCCGGTGTTCGCAACGCCTGAAACTCCCGCAACCGCAACGAAGAAAGCCGACGAGCCTGCGACGCTCGGCGTGACGCCGCTCAACGCAGAGGACGACGTGCGGCTGCTGAAAGCCATCAACCGGCACTTTCATGACAAGGCCGGTTTTACGCGCGGCACCGATGTGGCACTCTTTGCCGAAGCGCTCGGCTTCCATTGGGGAAAACGCACGAAGTCGAGGAGGCTCGCAGCGATCGTGCGCAGACATCCGAAGATCTTCGAATGGCGCATCGGGAACGGGCACTTTCACTTTCGAGTCCGTCCCGAGTCCGAACCGAAGGTAACGAAGTTCCGGGCCGCTGCGCTCCCGGCGTTGCCCGCTCCCCTTCCTCGGCTCGCTTTGCCGCGGCCCGCTTCGCGGCTGCTGTTGCCCGCGTCCGAGCAGGTGCCGTTGTTGCCGTTCGCTCCGTAACAGCTGCGACCTCGGGTACGATAATGAGTTCCAACGTCATCTTCCCGGTTCGGGCGGCTCTCAACCTCGCTCGAGCACGGAAAACCGGCACTGTTCCGAGAGCTTTACATGACTGAATCTTCACGCTCCGAGTCGCCCGACGGCCCCGCGCTTCGCTCCGAGGCCGAGCGGGGGAGTTCGGGCTTTGCGACGCAAGCCTATCTGCACGAAGTCTTCGGGCTGCGCGGCAACCTCGCGCGCTCCACGTGCGGGCGTCGTCCCATTCCGATCACGGTGTGTCGCCCTGCGGCCGAAGACTTCGACCTCGTGCCCGACGTGCGCGAGGACTACGTCTGGAACGTGCAGGAACTGAAGTACGTGCTTTCCGCCGTGGAGATGGGGATCCCCGTTTATATCTGGGGGCACAAAGGCGTCGGGAAAACCGAGATGGTCGAGCAGATCTGCGCCCGAACGCGCCGACCGCTCGTGCGCGTGCAGCATACGTCGAACACCGAAGAGTCGCAGATCGTCGGACAGTGGACGGTAAAGGACGGGAGCACGGTGTTCGAGTACGGGCCGCTCCCGACCGCCATGAAGTACGGTTGGGCCTACCTCGCGGACGAGTACGATTTCGGGCTTCCGAACGTGCTCGGGGTCTATCAGGCGATGCTCGAAGGCAAGCCCCTCATGATCAAGGAAGCGCCCGCCGACATGCGGGTCGTGCGACCGCACCCCGATTTTCGGTTTTTCGCCACGGGCAACACGAACGGCACCGGGGACGAGACGGGCCTCTATCAGGGGACCGTACTACAGAACGCCGCCAACTTCGACCGCTTCGGACTCGTGCTTCAGAAGGGCTATATGGCGCGCAAGGACGAAATCAAGATTCTCGAGCGCTCGACGGTCGTCACGAACGAAGAGGCCGGGCGCCTCGTCGACTTCGCGGCGCAGGTGCGCAAAGCCTTCGACGCGGGGAAGATCTCCGACACGATTTCGGTGCGAACGCTCATCTTCGCCGCCCGTCTCGGGGTCGCGCACGCGTCCTTCCGCGCGGGGCTGCAACTCGCGTTTTTAAACAAGCTTTCCGCCACCGACCGCGCCGCCTGCGACGCGCTCGCGATGCGGATTTTCGGCATGAAAGAAAGCCGTCCCGGGGAGGATGAGTGATGGACGTACGCGACGTTTTTCCTTCGGGCGTCTATCGCGGAAAGACCTTTGCGGATCTCTGCGCCACGACCTCGGGCCTTCAGTATCTGGAGCGCTGGGTGGAGGAGCGCGACAAAACGCCCGCCGCGCGCGCGTTCGAAGACGCGGCCCGGGTGGCGGTTTCAGGCTCGGGCAATCGTTCGGTCGAGACCCTATGGTTCGTCCTTGACGCGACGGCGGAACTTTCCCGCACGCGTTTCGGCATCGAGCGTCGGGAGGACATCCGTGCGGCGCTTCAAGCCGCCCGTACGGCGATCGCGCACGCGGGTGCGGTGGAGGGGTCGGGCCTCGCACTCCTGGGTGGAAGCGGGGGCGAGTCCGGGGACTTTTACGTCCTCACCGCGAAAAAGAGCATGCGCAAACTCTGCTCGATCGTCTCCGAGGCCGTGCGAAGCCGGCAGATCGAAACGCACGGGCTCGCGGCCGACCGCGTGACGATCCTCGCGCGCATGGCGGATTGGGAGATTCCCGAAAAGCGACCCGAAGGGCTGCGGGCGCTCCTTGCGGCTTTCGATCGGCTGCTCGAGATCGAGACGGCCGATGGGGTGCCGACGGGTGCCGACCTTCCTGCGGGCCCCGCGCCCATCAAGCCGGCGAAGGTAGCGAAGGCCACGAACGCAACCAAGGCCCCCCAGACTTCCAAGGGGGCCGAAGCTGCTCCGAAAAGGGCGACCCTCTTCGAAGCGGTTCGGCCCTCCGAGGCGGTGACCGAAACGGACCTCAAAGCGGGCTTCGAAGGGGAGCTTGCAACGGAAGATGACGAGACGCTCGACGCCGAAAGCCCCGACAGTCCCGAATTGCCGGCCGGTCGGGGCACTCGGGACAGTCGGAAAGAGGTTGCTCTCGAAACGGTGAAGACGCCCGCCCGTGCGACGGCCTCAACGGGGGCGCGCACGAGCGCTCGAAAGACGTCCGCGTCGGCTGCGAAAGCCGAACCCGAAACGCGACCGCTTCGCAGTTGGGAGATTTGGGGCGGATGGTAAGGATGGTAAGGATGGTGGAATCGTGATTGAGATGTCGGACCTCGCATTGGTGCCTTTCGCGGTCGATGAGCTTCGAGCGGCGCTCGACGCGAGCGTGCGTGCTTCAAGACGGGCCGCCGGAGACGTGTCCGATGCGCCCGCCGATGTGCCCGACCGTCTCTCTCTACTTGCGCGCCTTGCGTGTGAAGCGGACGAACCCGAACATGCGATGACTCTCATCACGCCCGACGCCCGCGGACTTCTTTGGGAGGACGCTGCCGGGCACGGTCTTCCCGCGGGTTTCGTCCTCTGGGGGCCCGTCACGGCGGAAACGCGCGCGTGGCTCGCTGCGCAGGGCCTTGAGGCCGACTTTGAAGTGCTCCTCATTGCGGTGGCGGCCGATCGCCGCCGTCGGGGTATCGGGCGAAAGCTTCTGGAGGCGGCGCTTGCGAGCGAACCCGCGGGCTCGCGGTGGGTGCTCGGGACGGGAAATGCGCCCGCGACCGAGCGTTTCTATCGGGCGTGCGCGTGGGAGCCCGTCGGGCTTGAGCCCGGGTACTTCGCGCGCGCCTACGGGCATGCGGTCTTTGAGGGCGACGTACTCCTCACGGCACGGGCCTACTTCATGCGGACGACGCCGCAGGCGTGAGGTCAGGCCGAAAGAACCGAAAGGCTCAGAAGGGTCAAAAGGACCGGAAGAGGGCGTCGGAGGCGTTGGACGGGTTGGAAGAGGGCGTTCGAACCGGTCTTCGGGGTGTATTTCTCGGTTTGAAAACCGCTTCTCTTTCGAAAAACCTCCGGGTCTTCTACAATGGCGCGCGACGGGACCGCACGCAACGGTGCGGTCCGTTTCATTTTTCAGTTCGTGCGCCCGGGGAATCGCCTCGCGCGTCACTCTTTTCCGGAGAACTCTTCGATGCCCCGCGTCCTCAATATCGGTTCGATGAATATCGACTACGTCTATGCCGTGCCGCACTTCGTGCAGCCCGGCGAAACGCTTGCCGCCACGGGGCGGGCGTTGCACGAAGGGGGCAAAGGGCTCAATCAGAGCGTGGCGATGGCCCGTGCGGGGCTCGAGGTCGAGCACGCGGGGCTCCTCGGGATCGACGGGGTCTTTCTGAAGGACTTCCTTGCGGACCAGGGCGTCAAGGTCGACGCCGTGCGTGTGAGCGACACCTTCCCCTCGGGCCACACGATCATTCAGGTGTCGCCCGACGGCGAAAATTCGATCCTCTACTTCCCGGGCACGAACCGCATGCTTGAGGAAGCGCGCATCGACGAACTCCTCTCGGGCCTCTCCGAGGGGGACTTCGTCGTCCTTCAGAACGAAGTGAACGACGTCGCCCTCTGGGTTGAAAAGGCGCTTGCGCGAAACCTGCGCGTCGTTTTGAATCCCGCGCCCTATACGGCGGACATCGCTCGGTTGCCGCTCAATCGTCTCCACGCTCTCATCGTCAACCGCACCGAGGGCCGCGGGCTTCTCGAAGACTTCACGAAGAGCGAAGCGATCGACAACGGCGAAACCATTCTCGAAGCACTTGCCGACCGCTTCATCCGCGACGAACCCGCGAGCGGCCCGGTCCTGATCCTTACCGAAGGGTCGGACGGCGTCTCCTTCAAGATCCCGGGCGAAGCGCCCCGCCACTTCCCGGTCTTCCCCGTGACGGCGGTCGACACGACGGGTGCGGGTGACACCTTTGCGGGTTACGCCGTCAAGGCCCTGATCGAGGGCGTTGAAAAGGGTAAGGAGGCTTTGCTCGAAGGGATCGCGCAGGCGACCTTGGCGGCCGCCCTTTCGGTGACGAAGCACGGGGCTGCGGCCTCGATCCCGACGGCGGACGACGTGGCGCGCGAACGCCTGGCCCGCATCGAGCGGGGCGAATGGCCGGTTCAGGGCTTTCAGGGCTGAGGCCCCCGAGCCGTCGACTTTTCAACGAACATCTTCTCCACTCCATCCGAGGAACTTTCCACGATGACCGAAGTGACGAAAATCATTCTCGACTGCGACCCCGGCTACGACGACGCCGTGGCGCTCCTCCTTGCGGCGGGCGATCCCCGCATCGAGCTTCTCGCCGTGACGACGGTGGCGGGCAACCAGTCGATCGAAAAGGTGACGGGGAACGCCCGTCGCATTCTCCGTGCGGTCGGGCGCGAGGACATCCCCGTTGCGGCGGGTGCCATTCGCCCGCTCGTGCGCGGGGGTGCGGCCTTCTGTCCCGAAATCCACGGCGAATCAGGCTTGGACGGCACGACCTTGCCCGAAGCGGTTGCGCCCGTCGACCCGCGCGCCGCGGCGCAGTTGATCGTCGACACGATCATGCGCGAACCCGCGGGCACGGTGACGCTCGTTCCCACGGGGCCCTTGACGAACATCGCCTTGGCTGCGCGCCTTGAACCCCGTATCGTCGAACGCGTGAAAGAAGTCGTTCTCATGGGCGGCGGCTGCAAGATCGGGAACGTGAAGCCCTTTGCGGAATTCAACATCGAATTCGACCCCGAAGCCGCCTACGTCGTCTTCAACGAAGCGTGGAAGGTGACGATGGTGGGGCTTGACCTCACGTACCAGGCCCGCGCCGACGAGGCCGTGCGCGCCCGCGCCCGTGCGATCGCGACGAAACCGGGGCAGCTCCTCGCGGACATCCTCGACGCGTTCGCGCGCAACTACAAGAAAAAGAGCCACTTCGACGCCCCTCCCGTGCACGATCCGTGCGCCGTTGCGGCCGTCATCGACCGCTCGATCGTGAAGTGCGTTCCGGTGCCGATCGACGTGGAGCTCCGCGGTGCGCTCACCTACGGGATGACCGTGGCGGACTTCCGCCGACCCGCTCCCGAAGGGTGCCGCACGTTCGCGGCGGTCGAGCTCGACCAGCCCCGCTTCTGGGACATGGTGATCGAGGCCGTGGAGAAAATCGGCGATCCGCTCAAAGACGTCGAATACTGAGGCTTCTCCCCTCCGCCCCGCCTCTGCGGCAGTCGACCTTTTTGATCTTTTCTTAAGGTATTACCGCATGAGGCCTTCCGCGGGCGGTTTTGGGGCTTGAGCTCCGGGCGCATAATACGAAAACGCCCGAAGCATTGAGGCATTGAATATTTGAACGGGCGCTTCCTACGAACGGAGGCGCCCGTTTTTCAAGGCTCTTCAACCCATTCCATTTCACCGCACATCCAGGAGAACCCCATCATGGAACGCATTCTTCCGCCTTATCGCGCCGACGTCGTCGGCAGCTTCCTTCGTCCGAAGTGCCTCCTCGAAGCGCGCGCCGCTTTCGAAGCGGGGAAGATCTCGCGCGAGGAACTTTCGGCCGTCGAAGAGCGCGAAATCGCCGCGCTCATCCGCAAGGAACGCGAAAACGGTCTCACGGCCGTGACGGACGGCGAATTCCCGCGTGCTTTCTGGCACCTCGACTTCTTGGCGGGCCTCTCGGGCATCCGTCACGTGAAGGCGGAAGCCTGGTCGGTGCACTTCGAAGGGCACCAGCCCAAGGCGGAAACGGTCGTGATCGAAGACCGGATCGGCTTCCCGAAGGATCATCCGTTCCTCGCCGCGTTCGACCGCGTGAAGCGCCTTGCGGGCGACGCCCCCGTGAAGTTCACGATTCCGTCCCTTTCGATGCTGCATCTCATCTGCTGCGTGCGCGAAGCGAACTACGAACCGATCGCGGCCTACGCGGAAAATCCGGATCTCCTCTTCGAAGACCTCGCCGCCACGTGGACCGACGCGATGCTCGCGCTTTACGAACGCGGCTGCCGCTACCTTCAGTTCGACGACACGAGCTGGGGCGAATTCTGCTCGGCGGAAAAGCGCGCGGCCTACGCGGCCCGCGGGATCGACGTCGATGCGGTGGGTCGCAACTACGTGAAGGCCCTGAACGCCGTGCTCGCCAAAAAGCCCGCCGACCTCACGGTCACGATGCACATCTGCCGAGGCAACTTCCGCTCGACCTGGTTCTCTTCGGGCGGGTACGAGCCCGTGGCGGAAATCCTCTTTGCGAACTGCAACGTCGACGCTTTCTTCCTCGAATACGACAGCGACCGCGCGGGCTCCTTCGAGCCGCTGCGTCACATCAAGGACCAGACGGTCGTGCTCGGTCTCATCACGTCGAAGTTCCCCGAACTCGAAGACCCCGAAGCCGTCAAGGCCCGCATCCGCGAAGCTTCGGCCTACGTGCCCTTGGAACGCCTCTGCTTGTCGCCTCAGTGCGGCTTCTCCTCGACCGAGGAAGGCAACATCATGACGGAAGAGGAAGAATGGGCGAAGGTCCGCCTTGTGAAGCAGATCGCCGACGAGGTGTGGGGGAACAGCTGATTTCCTGCCGAGAGCTTTGAGGACTTTGCGGGCCGTGAGGTATACGACGGCCTCGCCGGCCCGCAACGTCCCGTACGACGTTTGCCACGAAAAACTCCATAAGCGAAACGCCCGGCCTCCTTCGAGGAGCCGGGCGTTTCGTCGTTTCTCTGGTTTCCCGTCGACCGAGGCTTACTGCTTCGGGACGATCGGAATCACCTTCGGACCCGTGTTGCGGCGCGCGAGGCGCTTCATCACGAGAAGAAGGACGAGGAGGGCGGCGAGACTTCCGCCGATCGCCACCGAGGCGTACGCGGGAGCTTCGGCAAAGTGGACGAGCCGATAGAAGACGGTCGCGGCGGAGTAGCCGAGCACGGTCGTCCAGATCCCGGAGAAGACCGTCCACACGAAGCCCACTTCGCGAAGAATGGTCGCCATGGCGGCCACGCACGGGCAGTAAAGGAGAACGAGCAGGAGGTAGGCAAAAGCGGCCGATTCCGACGCGAAGAGCGTGCGGATCGTGTCGATCGTGCCCGTCGAGACTTCCTGCTCTTCGGCGGCGGACGCTTCGTCGGAGAGGTCCCCGACCGAAAGGCCCAGGGGGTCGGTCAAAGCGGAGCCCAGGCCCGCGAGGTTTTCACCCGTCACCGTCAAGGCTTCGCCCAACGTATCCGCAAAGGAGAAGCCCGA
>UMGW01031395.1_pt1 | contig 12853 bp, 8 predicted proteins | sample 1965371 | NCBI WGS metagenome assembly UMGW01 (sample SAMEA4836082, study PRJEB28245) | human gut metagenome | biome: gut microbiome; material: fecal sample | place: Denmark | collected 2008
GAAGACCGGTGGTTCTGGTCGCATCCCGGCGTCAATCCCTTTTCGGTCCTTCGCGCCGCCTGGCAAAGCGCCACGGGCGCGCGCCCGATCGGCGCTTCGACCATCACGATGCAGGTGGCCCGCATGGAGGGGGACCTTCAAACCCGCACGTGGGCGGGGAAACTCCAACAGATGCTCATGGCGCTTCGCTACGAGGCGCATTACGACAAGCGCCGGATTCTCGAAGCCTATCTGACGCTCGCCCCCTACGGGGCGAACGTCGTCGGGATCGAAGCCGCGTCGCTCGTCTGGTTCGGGCACTCGGCGGAACGCCTCACGCCCGTCGAAGCGGCGGCCCTGGCCGTCGTACCGCAAAACCCCGTGAAGCGTCGGCCCGATGCGGCGAACCCCGAATTCGAAGCACAGCGCCGGCGCGTGGGCGAGATGCTCTTGGAAGAAGGCGTGCTCGATACGCGTTGGGCGGAAGCGCTGCGGCTTCCTTTGCGCGTTCGCCGCACGACCGACCTTCCGTTTCTCGCCCCCCACTACACGCGGCTCGTGGAGTCGCTCGCACCCGAGGGCGTGATCGAAGGGACCCTGCGCCTTGATGTGCAAGAGGACGTGGAGCGGCTCCTTTCCGCTCACGTGGAGCGGCTCCGTGCCTGGGGGATCAAAAACGGCGCCGCCGTTGTACTCGACACCCGCACGGGCGGGCTCGTCGCTCACGCGGGCTCGAAAGACTTTTTCGACTCCGACATTGCGGGCGAGGTCGACGCCTTCACCGCGTTCCGGAGTCCCGGCTCCGCCCTGAAGCCCTTCATCTACGGGTTGGCGCTCGATCAGGGGCTCATCCATTCGCACACGGTTTTGCTCGACCGACCGAAGAGCTTCGCGGGGTACGCGCCCGAAAACGCGGACGGCACGTTCCGAGGCCCCTTGTCGGCCGAGGACGCACTCCTCTCAAGCCGCAACGTCCCCGCGGTGGAACTCGAGCGCGACCTCTCGCCCGACCTCTACGACATCCTGAAGCGCATCGGCGTGCCGCTCAACGACGATCGCCGGCACTACGGCCTCACGCTTGCGTTGGGCGGCGCCGAGGTGCGGATGGCGGACCTCGTGCGGCTTTACGGGGCGCTCGCCACGGACGGGCTCGTGAAACCCGTCGAACTCGGGCGCGTGAGGAGCGCGGACGCAACCCGAACGCCCGAGCGTCCCGTCCTTTGGGGCGACCCCAAGCGCATTCCCGTCCTCACCCCCGAGAGCGCCTTCGTCGTTTCGGCCATGCTCGCCGATCGGGGCGACACGGTGCGAAACCGCCGCAACGGGCGGGTGCATCTCCGGTGGAAAACGGGGACGAGCAACGGCTTTCGCGACGCGTGGGCGGCGGGGCTGGTGGGACCCTACGTTCTGGTCGTCTGGCTCGGGAACTTCGACGGCCGGTCGAACCCGTGGCTGCGCGGCGCGGAAACGGCCGTGCCGCTCTTTCGCGACATCGGCGCCCTGCTCGCGCGGGACCTTCCCGCCGAACCCCTGCGGCTCACGGAAGCAAACGTCCCCAAGGGGCTCAACGTCACGCGCGAATCGGTCTGCCGCGCGACGGGCGACGTGGGGCAGCCTCTCTGTCGGGATCGCGTCTCGGCGTGGTTCATCCCGGGCGTCTCGCCCGTGCGCGACCGCGGGATCCTGAAGGAAATTTGGATCGATCGGGCGACGGGACTGCGCGCCTGCCGCTTTGATCCCGAAACGACCGAGCGGCGCCTCTGGGAATTCTGGCCTTCGGACGCCGCGGCCGCCTTCCGGGCGGCGGGGATCGTGAAGCGCCCGCCTCCGCCGTGGATGCCGGGGTGCGTAGAGAGCCTCTCGACCGATGGGAACGGAAGGGGCTCGGCGGCAGACGCCGCCTCGGCCCCCGTCGTTTTGACGCCCGTGGCGGGGCTTTCCTACCCCGCGAACCGCCTCTCCGGGGGCGCGCCCGTTGCGCGACTGCGCCTTCGGGCCTCGGCTCCGGCGGGAACGGGAATGCTCCATTGGTTCGACGGGGCGCGCTACCTCGGCGAAAGCGCGCCGGAGCGCGACCTTGTGGCCGAACTCGCCCCGGGGACGCACCGCCTTGCGGTCGTCGACGAAGCGGGCCGCACCGCGAGCGTCACGGTGCGCGTGCGGCGTCGCGATTGACTCGAAGTCTCCGGTCCGAAGCCTCTCGGGTGTTCGCCTTATTGCACCGCGACGAAAACCTTTGCTAGGATGGACTCACTATGTTCCTGAACCTTCACGCCTCCGTCCCTGCGACCACGCAGCACTCGTGGTGGTGGCCCGTCGAAAAATTCGAGCGGGCACGGTGTCGTGCACGGTGAAAATTCGTCGGACTACCGACTTTTCCCGCAGACGACACGCAACGGAGAGAACCTCCGGAACATTGATGAAAAGCCCGCTCCTCGCGGGCTTTCGTCGTTTATGGACCGTTCAAATCGAGAGCCCGCCCGAAGCCCGGGACCCCACTCCGACTCTTGAGAGAACGCACCATGATCGACCTTCACGCCAACACCCTGTCGTACGTTGCCTTCGCGCTCCCGCAGCTTCGATGGCGCCGCGTCTCCCGCTCTTCCCTTCTCGACGCAGGCACCTTCACCGAAGCTTTCCGGAGATTCCGACATGACGTACGACGCTTCTTTTTCCGCTGACCTTTCCGCTGACTTTTCCTCCGACAAGAGCGAAACCGACGCTTGCGCGACGATCGAGCGCCCCCGCTTTTTCGGCGGCCCCGCGGCGCTTCTTCTGCCTCTCGCACTTTTCGTTGCGACCACCTTTGCCCTCTTTTCCGTCGAACAGGCGTTCGACCTCTACGGTCTCGCCGCGGCGGGGCTTGCGGCGCTCTTTGCGGGCGCGCTTCTTTCCAAAACTCCGGCCCTCTACTGGAAAGCGGCCGTCGCGGGCGCGGCGTCGACGCTGACGGGGACGGTGGTCCTTCTGCTTCTCGCGGCCGGAGTCTTTTCCGCCGTTGTCAAAGCGGGCGGTGCGGCGGACGGCGTCGTCTACCTCGGGAACCTCTTGAATCTCTCGGGAAACGCCTTCACGGTCTTCGCGCTCCTTGCGGCAACGCTTTTCGGCACCGCCACGGGCTCCTCGATCGGGACGCTGCTTACCGCCGTGCCGCTTCTTTTTCCCGCCGGCGTCGCGCTCGGCGCGGACGCGTCGCTTTTGGCGGGGGCGCTCCTTTCGGGCGCCATCTTCGGCGACCACCTCTCGCCCGTTTCGGACGTCACCGTGATTTCCGCCATGACGCAACGCACGACCGACGGGCGCACGCCCGAAATCGGCGCCGTGGTGACGACGCGTCTTCCTTATGCGCTCCCCGCCCTCGGGATTGCGCTTCTCGGCTATGCGGTCCTTTCGGGTGACGCGCAGTCCGTTGCGAGCGCTTCGGGTACCGCGAATGCTGTGACTCTTCCTTCTCTTCCGCAAGGCGACGCCGCGGGCCTTGCGATGCTTTTGCCCGTGTTCCTTCTCATTGCCGTGGCCGTCCGCACGCGGGACGTGCTCACCGCGGCGGGCGCGGGGATCGTGTCGGGCCTCGCGATCGGTCTCGCGACGGGGCGCTTCGAAGCCGCCGACATTCTGGGCGTTCACGAGGGCGCCGTCTCGGGGATTCTCTACGCAGGTGTGACCGGCATGGGTGGGATCATTCTTCTTTGCATCACGCTTTTTGCCTTCACCGAAGTCGTGACGCGCTCGGGGCTCGGCGAAGCGGCGGTCGAAAAGCTTCTCGGTACGAACACTGTCTCCGACAAGCGTACGGGCAGCGCGCTCCGGATGGAAGTTCTCCTGGCCGCGGCCACCCTCGTCGTAACGACCCTTTTTGCGGCCGTGACGAGCGCCTCGACCGCGCTTGTGGGGGTGCTTGCGAACGACCCCGCCAACCGCGCGGGGCTTGATCCCCTGCGCCGCGCGCATCTCCTCACGGGCTTTGCAAACGGCCTTCCCGTCCTGATGCCTTTTTCGGCCTTCATCCTGATCCTCACGGGGATTCTCTCGGGCCTTCCCGGGGGCGACGCGGTGACGCCCGTCGCGCTCGGCCTCTCGAGCTTCTACCCGCTTGCGCTTACCGCGGTACTCGTTTTTTCGATCGCAACGGGGTTCGGGCGCAACGCGAAGGGGCTTGCGGCGAAGGCCCTGCCTTCGACGAACCTTGCCGCCCACCGTTCGACCCGTTCCGAAGCCGCGCTTTGAAATTCCCAAGGAGACTTCCGTCATGACCGAATCCGACACCTTCGACCTCTACGACCTCGAAGTGCACGTCGAGGGCGACCCCGACACCTTCGTCTGCCGCCACCGGCCGGGGCTTGCCTTCGCGGTCGAAGGCGAAGACCTCGTCTTTCCCGAGGGCGGGCGCTTTTCCTTCTACGCCCTCGGGGCGCTCCTGCCGCTCCTTGCCGCGAAAGAACGCCCGACCGATCGAAACGACTGGATGACGACCGACGCCCTCATCGCCTGTCCCGATCCCAATTGCGGAGCGAAATTTCGCATCGTGCGCCGCGCGAAGCGCACGCTCTCGCACGGGGCCTGCACGGTCGTGCCGCTCGTGCGCCCGACGGAAGACGCCGAGTAAGGACGCCGAACAAAGACGCCCTTTCGCTCTGTTTTTTCTGATTTTTCTTCTTGTTCTCGTTTCTTGGAGCATCGCACCATGCCCGCTTCGCACTTTGTTTTCCCCGACGGCTACACCATCCCGCGCGTCATCAACGGCGGCTGGCAGCTGTCGACCGGTCACGCCCTCGGGGCGCCGCTTGACATGAAGGACGCGCACGACGCCTTTGCGCGCCTCCTGGACCTGGGGCTCGACACCTTCGACGGCGCCGACATCTACACGGGGGTCGAGGACTTCTACGGCACGATCGTTCGGGAGCGGCGCCGCGCGGGTCTCACGCTTCCGCGCATTCACACGAAGTTCGTCCCCGACCTCAAAGACCTCGCCCGCGTCGACTACGCGTACGTCGAGCGGATTTTGACGCGCTCGCTCACGCGCCTCGGGCTCGAAGCGCTCGACCTGGTGCAGTTCCACTGGTGGGATTACGACGTCCCCGGCATGGTCGAGTGCGCGGGGCACCTCGTGCGGGCGCAGGAAAAAGGAATCGTGCGTCGGATCGGAACGACGAACTTCAATCGGGCGCAACTCGAGCGGCTGCTCGACGCGGGCATTCCCGTCGTCTCGAACCAGTGCCAGTATTCGGCGCTCGACCGTAGACCGGAACGCCAAGGCGGCTTGACGGAGCTCGCGCTCGAACGCAACGTCGCACTTCTTTGTTACGGCACGGTGGCGGGGGGCTTTCTTTCCGAGAAATGGATCGGGCGCGAACGGCCCGCGAGTTTTGAGAATCGGTCGCTCGTCAAGTACGACCTCGTGATCGAAGACTCCCTCGGCTGGGAGGGCTTCCAGAAGCTCCTCGGGCTTCTTGAGGAGATCGGTCGTCCGAAGGGTCTCGGGATCGCGCAGACGGCGTCCCTTTATGCGCTCGGGAAACCCGGGGTCGGTGCGGTCATTCTCGGTACACGCAGCAGCCGCCACATCGACGCGGCGGCCGCATTGCTCGCAAACGACCTCACGCCCGACGAACGGAGCGCGATCGACGCGTTCCTTGCCGACTACCCGACGCTCGACGGGGACGCGTTCGACCTCGAACGCTTGGAGGGCGGCAAGCACCGTGCGATCATGCGCATGAACCTCACCGAGAGCACGACGGGTCGGTGAGATACCCCGCGTTACGGACCGATACGTCCGCACCCTGTGCGCCTCAGCGAAATTGCGTTATCGTGGATTCAAACGGAGGAGAAAAATTCGACAGCCGGCCGGGAAGGCTTGAAGACGCCTGAAAGACGCCCGAAAGACGTCATAACGCAGAGCCCTCGGCCGGACGCTCCTCGAAGGAGTCCGCCATGCGCAAACCCACCATCGCCCTCATGCTCGCCGCGAGCGCGCTCGCTCTCGCCCTCTCGGCGCCGGCGGGCGCCCGTCCGCCCTTCCCGCCGCACGGTCATCGGCCGCCGCCCGCTTTCCACCGGCCGCCGCCTCCGCCCGTTCACTACCGCGTGCACCACGATCACGATTATTGGGTGGCGCCGCTTTTGGTGGGCGGAGCGCTTCTCGGCACGCAGCTCTACCTCGACTCGCGCCGCGAGCCCGAAGTGATCGTCGTTCCGCAAACGACCGTACCCGCTGCGCCCCCGGTGCCGCAGGTCTACACCTGGTACTGGTGCGAGAGCGAAGGCGCCTACTACCCGAGCGTGCCCGCCTGCCCGCTCGGATGGACCCCGGTCACGGGCACGAGCCCGACGCAGCCGCCCGCGCCGCCGCGGTGAGTTCAACGGGTACCGGGCGACGCCGCTCGGTGCCCCGCAAGACGAAGCCCCGACATCCGTTCGGTTGCCGGGGCTTTTCGTTGTCGTTGGACTCTGCGGCCTCACTCGACGTCGTCCGTGAGCACCGCGCGCAGGGCATCCGCCAAGCGGTCCACCGCCACCACCCGCAGGCCTTCGATCGGGGTCTTCGGGGCGTTCGCGCGCGGGATGACGGCCTTCGAAAAGCCGAGCTTCGCCGCTTCGCGCAAGCGCTCCTGCCCGCGGGGCGCGGGGCGGATTTCACCCGCGAGACCCACTTCGCCGAAGACGACGAGGCCCTTCGAGAGGGCTTTGTTGCGGATGCTCGAATAGATCGCCGCCAAAACCGCCAAGTCCGCGGCCGTTTCGGAAATCTTCACGCCGCCCACGGCGTTGATGAAGACGTCCTGATCGAAACACGCCACGCCCGCGTGACGGTGAAGCACCGCCAAAAGCATCGAAAGACGTTGCGCGTCGATCCCGACTGCCAAACGGCGCGGCGCGGGACTGTGACTTTCGTCGACGAGCGCCTGGATTTCAACGAGGAGCGGCCTCGTCCCCTCCTGCGTGACGAGCACGGTCGAGCCGGGGATGTTCGACTTGTATTCCGAGAGGAAAATGGCCGAGGGGTTCGTGACGCCGCGCAGCCCGTGGTCGGTCATCGCGAAGACGCCGAGCTCGTTCACGGCGCCGAAGCGGTTCTTGAAAGCGCGAATGAGGCGGAAATTGGAATGCGTGTCCCCTTCGAAGTAAAGGACCGTGTCGACGATGTGTTCCAAAATGCGCGGCCCCGCGAGCGCCCCGTCCTTCGTGACGTGCCCGACGAAAACGAGTGTGATCCCGTGGCTCTTCGCGATGCGGGTCAAGCGCGCCGCGCACTCGCGCACCTGCGACACCGACCCCGGAGCACTGTCGAGCTGCCCCGAAAAGAGCGTCTGAATCGAGTCGATCACGACGAATTCGGGCTTTTTCTCGGAGAGGACCGCTTCGATCTGCTCGAGTTCGATTTCGCTCATGAGTTGCAGCCCGTGCGGATCGATCTGAAGGCGCTGCGCGCGAATTGCGATCTGCGAGGCGCTTTCTTCGCCCGAAACGTAGAGGGCACTCACACCCAACTGCTTCAAGCGCGCCATCACCTGAAGAAGAATCGTCGACTTCCCGATACCGGGGTCCCCGCCGATCAACGCCACGCCCCCGCGCACGAGGCCGCCGCCCATCACGCGGTCGAATTCGCTCAGGCCCGTCAAAATGCGGGGCGCTTCGTCGGTGCTGACGTCGGCCAAATCCTGCAGGGCCCCCGTCGTGTCGACGAAGCCCTTCGGAGCAGGACGGCCCGATCCGTAACGGGCGGCCGCGCCTTCGGCGACGGTGAATTCTTGGAGCGTATTCCAGGCTTTGCAGTGCGGGCACTGGCCCTGCCACTTCGCCGTCGTGCCGCCGCAATCGCTGCAGACGAATTCAATGCGGGGCTTTTTCGTTTTGGGTGCCATCAAGCGTTCCTTGCGCGGGGAGCGCCGCGGTGCTCCCCGATGAGACGAGGGTGTCGGAGAAGAGTTCGGAGAAAGATAAAGGAAGAGACAAGAACAGAGCGGGAGCGGGATTGACGCGTCCCGCCCGAACTCACGCGTTCTTCACGTTGATCGGCACGCGACGCGCGAGGGCGCAGATGAGTTCGTACCCGATCGTGCCGCAGGCGGAGGCGACGCGGTTGACGGGGAGGTGTTTGCCCCAGAGTTCGACCGTGGAGCCGAGCGTGGCCGCAGGAATGTCCGTCACGTCGATTTCGAGCATGTCCATCGAGACCGCACCCGCAAGCGGCGCGATCTGCCCCTCGACCCAGACGGGCGCGCCGTCCGGCATCGAGCGGGGGTAGCCGTCCGCGTACCCGCAGGCCACAACCGCGATGCGCGAGGGGCGCTTCGCGATCCAGCGCGAGCCGTAGCCCACGGCTTCGCCCGGGGCGATTTGCTGCACGGCGATGATCTTCGCGCAGAGCGTCATCGCGGGAATGAGCCCGAGCTCTTCGGACGAAATGTGCGCGTCGGGGCTGATCCCGTAGAGCGCCACCCCGGCGCGAACGGCGTTGCCGCCCACTTCGGGGTGCCAGAGAATGCCCGCGGAATTGGCCATGCAGGCGGCGGTTTCGCCGTTGGCAAGTCGCCCCATGCGGGTCAGTTGCTTCCCGACCGACGCGGGCGCGTCCCCGAGGTAGGAGGGTTCGGCGTTCGCAAAGTGCGTGACGACACCCATCACCCGCACGCCCTTGATGGCGGTGAGCTGATCGTAGACGGTGTTCACTTCAACGGGGAGGAACCCCAAACGGTTCATCCCGGAATTCACCTTGATGTGGCAGCGCACGTCCTTCGGGTTCATGCGCTTCAGAATTTCGATCTGCCAGGGCGAATGGATCACGGTCTCGACGCCGATCGTCTGCAGGGGCTCGATGTCGGTTTCGTCGAAAAAGCCTTCGAGAAGAAGGATGCGCTTTTTCCAGCCGCAACGACGCGCGCGTTCGGCGTCGCAAAGATCGATCGTAGCCAAACCGTCCGCCGCCTCGAAGGCCTTCACCGCGTTTTCCAAGCCGTGCCCGTAGGCGTTTGCCTTCACGACCGCCCAGACCGTTCGCCCCTCGGCGCGCTCGCGAAGCACGTTCAGGTTGTGGCGAAGCGCATCAAGATCGATTTCGGCATAAATGGGGCGCGGCACGACGAATTCCTCCGGGAAAAAATTTCGCCCCCGGGTTTTTCGCCGCGAACCCCCTCGCACGCCGAGTCCGCCGCCCTTACGGGCAAGCATGCGCACGCGAGCCGGGCCCGCCCGATACGACGGAGGCACGGTCTCGAAATTTTACGCTTCCCGTTGCCGGCGGACCCCGCTTCGCAACAAACCGACACGTTTCCCGAGGCCGCGGCGGGCGGCCCCGTACACCCCGTCAAGGTCGGGCCACATTCGACCTCGGTCGAGGTTATTCGACCGAGTCCGTTTGCTAAACTTCGGGGACGTTTATTTCGGGCTTACCGCATTCGGCAGGCCCCGGCTAGGACTTGTTTCAATGAATCGTGGTTTTTACACCATCATGGCGGCGCAGTTTCTCTCTTCGCTCGCCGACAATGCCCTGCTCATCGCCGCCATCGCGCTGCTCGCTTCGATCGGCGCGCCGGAGTGGATGACTCCGCTGTTGAAGCTCTTCTTCGTCGTGAGTTACGTGTTGCTCGCCGCCTGGGTGGGACTCTTTGCCGACTCGATGCCGAAGGGCCGGGTCATGTTTCTCACGAACTTCCTGAAGGCGTGCGGGTGCCTCCTGATGCTCTTCGGCGGTCATCCGCTTCTTGCCTACGCGATCGTGGGCGTCGGGGCCGCGGCCTATTCGCCCGCCAAGTACGGGATTCTCACCGAACTGCTCCCTCCCGAAAAGCTCGTCGTCGCCAACGGCTGGATTGAGGGGCTCACGGTGGGCTCCATCATCCTCGGTGTCGTGCTCGGGGGCGTTCTTATCAAGCCCGAAGTCGCGCAACCGATTCTGAACGGCTTCGGTCTTGAGGCGATCGGGCTACACACCTACGCCGAAGGCGCCATCTTTGCGATCGCCTTCGTCTACCTCGCCGCCTCGGTCGTCAACCTTGCGATTCCCGACACGGGCGTACGGTACCCGAAGCAAAAGCTCGATCCGATCGATTCGATCCGCAGCTTCATGTCAAGCTGCCGCCTCCTCTGGCACGACCGACTCGGGCAGATTTCGCTCTCCGTCACGACGCTCTTCTGGGGCGCGGGCGCCGTGCTGCAGTTCCTCGTTCTCAAGTGGTGCGACCACGCGCTCGGGATGGACCTCTCGCAGGGGGCCGTCATGCAGGCCGTGGTGAGCCTCGGGATTGCGATCGGCGCCGTGCTTGCCGCCGCCAAGGTTCCCCTGAAGCGCTCGCTCTCCGTGTTGCCGATGGGGATCTGCATGGGGGCGCTCGTCACCCTTACGGCCTATTTCACGAAGGACATGGCACCCGCGGGCGGCCTCGACCTTTTCGGGTTCGAGCTTTCCTGGGCCGTTCTCCTCGCGGCGCTCGTCATGGTGCTCGTCGGCATTTGCGCGGGCTTTTTCGTCGTGCCGATGAACGCCCTCCTGCAGCACCGCGGGCACGTTCTGATGAGCGCGGGGCGCTCGATTGCCGTGCAGAACTTCAACGAAAATCTCTCGATTCTCGTGATGCTCGGCGTCTATTCGCTTCTCATCCTCTTCGACCTCTCGGTGCCCGCCACGATGGTGATCTTCGGGCTCTTCGTGATGACGTCGATGGGGCTCGTCATCTGGAAGCACCGCCGCAATCAGGCCGAGTACGACAGCACGCACCTGATTGGCGAAGAAAAGCGCCACTGAGAACCAAACGGTTTCCGAAGAAAGGCCGCTCGAACGACAGCGTTCGGGCGGCCTTCTGTTTCGAGCTCTCGAGGCGGCGCGTCAGTCCGCTTCGGCAGAAGTCGCAGATGACGGAGACGTCGGTGCGGTCGATCCGAGAAGCGCCGCGAGCACTTCGCCCGTCGTCCGGTTGATGCACTCGGGGTCGCACCGACGATAGGGCGAAATGTCCGTGTCGTCGGACGTCAGCAGATCGAGAAAAGCCGCCGCGAAATTGACGAAGAAGAGGCCCTCGTCCGTGTCCGCATCGACGTCGGGAATGTCGAAAAACACCATGTGGCTCGTGCGTCCTTCGCCCGCGGCGAGCGTCGTTTCCCCGATTGTCAGGGTGGCGTCGGGGTCGTCGCACGAAAAGCCCGCGGTGACCGTCCCGACGGAACCTTTTGCGGCAAAGGTCCCGCGGCATTCGCCCACCTTGATCTCGAACGACCAGTCGCGCGACGCGTCGACCGAAGGCAGAAGTTCCTGCGCCCGACGACGCGCCTCTTCGGGCGCGGCGACGCCCGGAATCTTCACGCCGTTTTTCTCGACGACGACGGGCACGCACTCGCCCGTGAGTCCCGTCTTCGTCGCCCGGTCAATGAGCAGCATGATGCGGCACAGGCCCGTCGCGGTGTCGCCCGACCAATACGGCAAGACGTCGTCCTCCGGCGTGAAAAAGCTGAATTCGACACTCATGATTTCCTCCGTTTTTTTCTTCGAGTGTTTCCCGGGATTACGGTTCCGTCGGGAATTTCGAGGGGCTCGACATCTCGGACGTATCGGGCGTACCGGGCCCCTCGATCCTCCTCAGGCGATCCGCTCGACCCCCGGCCCCGTCACGATGCTCTCGCCCGTCGCGCCGCGCGGACGCACCGTGACGTGAGCGGGAATGCGGTCGCTCACGGCCTTCACGTGACTGATGAGGCCGATCAATTTTTGCGACGTGCGTTGCAGGGTTTCGAGGGCCGAAAGCGCCTTTTCGAGCGTAACGGCGTCGAGACTCCCGAAGCCTTCGTCGAGAAAAAGCGTGTCGACGCGCAGGTTCTTCGTGCTGATGCGCGAGAGCGCCAACGCAAGCGCCAAACTGACGAGGAACGTTTCCCCGCCCGAGAGGTTTGCGGACGTCCTCACGATCCCCGCGAGGTCTTCGTCGCGCACCGCGACGTCCAATTGCGACGCGCCCGCGGGCTCCAACCGATAGCGGCTGTGCATGTGTTCGAGCATCACGTTTGCGTTCTGAAGAAGCATCGCAAAGGTGAGCTTTTGCGCGGCCTTGCGGAAGCGCTTCCCTTCGCCGTCCCCGATCAGAGCGACGAGCTTCGCCCATTCGGCGCCGCGCAGGCGCTGCGCGTCGATCGCTTTTCGCATCTCGGCGCTCGTGCGACGCCGTTCGTCGTCGGCGCGACGCTTTTCCGAAAGACTCCCCAACGTCTCGCGCAGTTGCGCGACCGCGGAGAGCACCGCGGAAAGGGCCGCCTCGGTTTGCGCGGCATCGAGACGCGCGTCCGCAGCCCCCTCCGCTTCGAGCGACGCAAAGAGCGCTTCGAGCGCCCCTCGGGCCGCTTCGTCGTTCTGCCGGGCAATCGAAAGCGCGGTGCGCGCGGCCGAAAGCGCATCGGCGCGTTCGCGCACGGCGCACTCCAGGCGCTCGATTTCGGCGCCCGACAAACACGCCGCACGCAGTTCGGCTTCGCTTTCAAAGCCCGCCGCGCGCAGTTTTTCGCCGAACGCCTTTTCGGCATCCATGAGGTCCTTTGCGGCCTTTTCCCGTCGCGCTTCGAGCCCCTTTTCCGCTTCGAGCGACTCGGCGAGCGCCTGCGCCGCCCGACGGCTTTCGGTTTCCGCCGCTTCTTCGCGGGTGCGTGCCGTTGCAAGAGCCGCACGACGCGCCGTGTTTTCGGCCTTCGGGTCGATCGTCCCCCAGGTGCGGGTACGCGCTTCGCGCGCTTCGGCGAGCGTCTTTTCGCGAGCCTTGAGGGCCGCGCGGGCGTTTTCCGCCCGGGCGCGCGCTTCTTCGCACTTCGCCGCTTCGAGCTCCGCCGCACTTTCCGCGCGACGCGCGGCTTCGAGTGCCGCATCGCGCGCACGAAGCGCCTCGTCGCGTCGAGCCGC
>UMGW01054918.1_pt1 | contig 12821 bp, 8 predicted proteins | sample 1965371 | NCBI WGS metagenome assembly UMGW01 (sample SAMEA4836082, study PRJEB28245) | human gut metagenome | biome: gut microbiome; material: fecal sample | place: Denmark | collected 2008
TCTGTTCAACGCTCAGCAGCGCGGCACCCTGCTGGTGGGCCCCGGCGAGAAGGTGTACGAGGGCATGGTCATCGGCTACACCGCTTCCGGCGAGGATGTGGACGTGAACGTCTGCAAGACCAAGCACCTGACCAACACCCGTTCTTCCGGCTCCGACGACGCTCTGCGCCTGATCCCCATCAGCAAGCTGAGCCTGGAGGGCTGCCTGGAGTTCCTGGCACAGGACGAGCTGCTGGAGGTCACCCCGGAGAACCTGCGCATCCGCAAGCAGATCCTGAACCATGAGCAGCGCATGAAGGCCAAGAGCCGCATGAAGTAATTGCGTTACCTATTATAATAGTCTCCCGCATCCCGGCAGAAACCGACCCGTTTCTGCCGGGATGCTTTTTGTTTTTGCACTTTTTTGAAATCAGGGCTTGCAAAACGGCCAAGAATGCGGTATAATATTACTCGCAGTCACTTAAGTGATCTGCCTCTTTAGCTCAGTCGGTTAGAGCACCTGACTGTTAATCAGGGTGTCGCCTGTTCGAGTCAGGCAAGAGGCGCCACGAAGGCAATGTTCTTTGGAACATTGCTTTTTTTGTTTGCCGTGCCGCATGTTTCAGAAGTGTTAATTTTTCACACTTTTTTCATTTCTCACGATTTCTTAAAAAAGAAGTTCTTGAAGATGCTGTCATATTGTGGTATACTGCACATAAGCTGTAACGCCTGCGCATACAAACTTTGCAGGCATTGCAAGCCGGAAATCTGAGCATTCTGCCCCATTCCCGGGCGTTCAGAGGCGGTAAATCCTTCCGGTTTTGGCGGTTTTGTCAAATTCACTGCATGTTTTCCGGTCCGTGTGTCTGGCAGATGTGTATGGTGTTTGAATAAATTTGTATAGTTTCAAAGGAAGCATCTATGCGTTATACCTATGTCCGGCAGCATGACACTACCGACTGTGCGGCTGCCTGCCTCGCAATGGTGTGCCTCCATTACAAAAAGGAGATCACCATCACGCGCCTGCGCGATATGATGGGTACGGACCTGAAAGGCACAAACCTCGTTGGTCTGCAGAAGGCCGCGAACGAGCTGGGTTTCACCACCGCCGCGGTGCGTGTGGACCGTGAAAACTTCCTCAGCGACTTCTCGCTGCCCTGCATCGCGCAGGTCATCACCGACCAGGGCCTGGCCCACTTTGTGGTGGTGTTCAAAAAGACCACCCTCCGCGATGACGGCGAGCGCCGCAAGCACATGCTGGACGAAGCCGAGCGGGTCAAGGAAGCCGAGGAAAAAGGCAAAAAGCACAAGTGCAAGGATTACGTCATCATCGGCGACCCTGCTACTGAGCTGAAAAAGATCAGCCTGGATGAGTTCTACAAGAACTTTACCGGTGTTCTGCTGCTGCTGAACCCCACCTCGGAGTTCAGCGTGAGCCAGCGCAAAAAGCTGGCACCCGGTGCCCCCGGCTATGAAGCCCAGCAGGCCAGCGAAAAAAACGACGGCAAGCCCAACCGCTGGGGCATGATGAAGCGGTACATCGACCTGCTTCTGCCCCAGAAGAAGCTGTTCTTCTACGCCATTTTAAGTTCCGTCATCACCACCATCCTGGGCATCGCGTCCTCGATGTTCAATAAGATCCTGATGGATGAGGTGCTGCCCTACGGGCTGGACAACCTGCTGGTCACGCTGATCATCGTGTTCAGCATGGTGAGCCTGACCAGTTCCCTCATCGGCTTCGTGCGGCAGTGGGTGCTGATCCATCTGTCCATCAAGATCGACATCCCGCTGATGCTGGGCTACTTCGGGCACATCTTCCATCTGCCCATGAAGTTCTTTGCCACCCGCAAAACGGGCGATATCACCACCCGTTACTCGGACGCAAACACCATCAAGTCCATCTTCACCAGCATTGCACTGAGCCTTGTGATGGACATCTCCATGGCCATCATCACCGGCATCATCCTGTTCCGGATGAACGCCATGCTGTTCTCCATCTCGCTGTTCATGGCACTGGTCAGCATCCTGCTGGTGCTGGTGTTCAAGCAGCCCTATAAGCGCATCAACGAAGAGACCATGATCCAGTCGGCTGCCCTCAACAGCCAGATGATCGAGAGCCTGCGCGGCATCGAGACCATCAAGTGCAATGCCAACGAGGACACCCAGCTGGAAAATCTGGAAAAAGAGTACATCAAGAGCCTGAAGATCAGCCTGCGGTCCAGCCGCATCAGCACGGGCCAGGGCCTGATCTCCACCTTCATCTCCACCGGTTTCAGCATGCTGACCACCTATGTGGGCATCAGCCAGGTGCTGCACGGTGAGATGACGCTGGGCGGCTTCATGGCCTTCAGCACCCTGTCCAGCTACTTTACCTCCCCGCTGAGCAACCTGATCGGTCTGCAGATGAGCATTCAGGAAGCCGGCATTTCTATGAAGCGTCTGACCGAGATCATGGACTACCCCGCCGAGGACGAGGCCAACGAAGGCAGCGAGCTGATCCCGCTGGAAAAGGTGGAGGGCGACATCGAGTTCAAGGACGTCACCTTCCGCTACGGCAACCGTGCCCCGGCGCTGGATCATGTCAGCTTTACCATCCCTGCCGGTAAAAAGGTGGCGCTGGTGGGCAGCAGCGGCAGCGGCAAATCCACCATTACCAAGCTGCTGCTGAAGTACTACGACCCCGAAGAGGGCGAGATCGACTTCAACGGCGTGAATCTGGCCGAGTATACCCACGATTCCGTGCGCCGTGCCATTGCCTATGTGCCGCAGAACATTGAGCTGTTCAGCAAGACGATCTACGACAACATCCGCATTTCCCGCATGGATGCCACCATGGAGGAAGTGAAAGAGGCTGCCAAGAAGGCCGATGCCCACGAGTTCATCCGCCATCTGCCGCTGCAGTACAACACCTACCTGGAGGAAGCCGGCAACGGCCTGTCCGGTGGTGAGAAGCAGCGCATTGCATTGGCGCGTGCCTTCCTGAAGGATTCCGGCCTGTACATCCTGGACGAGTCCACCAGCAATCTGGACTTTGCCACCGAGAATCTGATCTTCAACATGATCTACGAGCAGCTGGCCGACCGGTCCATGCTGATCGTAGCCCACCGTCTGTCCACCGTCCGCGACTGCGACCTGATCCTTGTGATGGATCACGGCAAGATCGTGGAGCGCGGCACGCACGACGAGCTGATGGCCAAGGATGGCAAGTATGCTGAGCTGTGGAACATGCAGCAGGGCATCTACCGCCGCCGTGAGCCGGTGGCCAAGCAGCCTGTGGCTGCCGCTGTGGTAGAGGATGACGATGACGGCGAAGCCTTTACCTACTGATTCGTTGCAGTCGGGTGCGCACCCGATTACATAAAACCGGTTCCCTCCCGGCAGCGCAGCCGGGGAGGAACCGACAAAAGTTCATTATTTGAAGGGAGTAATTCATCATGATGATGCCTGCAAATTTTTCCGCAATCTCTGAGAACGAGATGACCTACGTCAACGGCGGCGCAAGCCTGTCCGAAATCCTGGCCCCCGAGCTGAAGCTCGAGAACTGGCAGAAGTTCAACCAGAACATGGTCACCATTATCGGCAACTCTTTCCTGGGCGACTATGTCAGCAACACCGTCGGCACTCTGTTCGGCGGCGCTTACAAGCCCGGCAACCTGGGCAAGGCCTGGTTCAGCTCTGTTGGCAAGTACTACCAGGGCGGCTACGATGCCGTTGTCGGTAACGGCACCGACGCCGGGATGACTTATGGCAATACTGCTCTGGGCGCTCTGAACGGCGCTCTGAACGCCGGCCTGCGTATCGTCGGCTCTGCTGCTGCCATCTACAACCTGGCTACCGGCAACGCCAAGAACGCTCTGCCCAGCCTCTTTGACTTCGAGAAGACTGAGACCGTCTTCCCTAAATAAGACTGTCTGATCTTGGCTTTCCGGGGGCCTGAGCAACTGCACCGGTTTCCCCGCCGCACATGCTCCGGATGCAGACAGGTGCGCACCTGTCTGCTGAAAAAGTGCTTTGCGGTTGCGCAGCCGCAAGGTGCCTGACAAGTATGGCAGACGGCAGAGTGCCCTGTGGTATCTCAGCCCCGACAAAAAACGATATGCAGTGTGTTTCCGGCCCCGCTGCAAAGCGCCGGACCGGTGACAATGCCTCGTTATGGTGTGCCCGGAGGCGTCCTGCCTCCGGGCACATTCTATTTTTCGCATCACCCATTACTGCTACAGTAATAGGTGATCAGAAGCAGAGAAGGTGTGCTCTGCCCTTTCTCTGCCTGTGATTGCCTATTACGGCCTCCCCTTTGCGGAGGAAATTCAACGATAGGACAAAGAGGTATTTCAACATGAACGAGATCAAAGTTGCTGAAAACAAGACCCTCAAACTGACCAATGTCGTGGCACGCCGCATCGCCCCCGAAGAACTGGGCAACATGATGGTGGCGCTGACCCAGCTGCAGAACTTTATCAAGAGCCACAACGCACAGCCCATCGGCCCGCTGGTGCAGGCCCTCAAGATCGGCCCGGCCCCGGAGCATGCCCCGGAGCTGTACCTGATGCAACAGGCCACCCAGCTGATCACCCAGACCGAGCCCGGCTACGAAGTGGACGCCGTGCTGCGGGTGAAGAACTGCCTGTACGCTCATTATACCGGCCCCATGGCCTACAGCCAGCTGGCAAGCTCCAAGCTGCAGATCCTCGCCTTTGAAAAGGACCTCAAGCTCACCGGCGACAACTACACCATTTTTGTCAGCCAGGACGACGATGACGCCGTGGTTGACGTGTTTATGGAGACCAAGTAACTATGACAACGACCATCCAGAACCTCGATGATCTGCAGGACCGCCGCATTATGATGGACCGGGACGTACCTCCCTATGGGTACGCCTTTGTCATTCTGGTGGGCCTGTTCATGATCTTTCTGCTGGTGTGGAGCACCCGCACCAACCGCATTTACGTCAGCCAGAACTCCGGCACGGTGCAGGCCAGCAACAAGACCTACATCATGTCCAGCTATTCCGGCACCCTCACCGAGCTGTACATCTCCGAGGGCAGCTATGTGAATGAGGGCGACCTCGTGGCCCACATCAAGAGCACTGACCTGGACATGCAGCAGGACAACCTGGAAAGCCAGCTCAAGATCTACCAGACCCAGGTGGACCAGTACAATAAGCTGCTGCAGTGCATCCAGGACGACACGAACTACTTCAGTGAGACCAGTGTCGAGGATCAGCCCTACTACTACCAGTACGAGACCTACAAGAGCCAGGTGGAGCAAAAGACCTTTGACGCTTCGGCTTATCAGGCGGCCGGTTACACCGACGCCCAGATCAAGACCATGATGGAGCAGAACCAGAGCGAGATCCAGGCCCTGTATTACTCCACCATGCAGTCCATCTCCCAGAGCATCACCAGCGCCCAGAGCAACGTGGACAACGTGCAGGCGCAGATCGACGCCCTGAACACCGGTGCCAACGACTACTATCTGTATGCCCCCACCTCCGGCGTGATCCACATGGACAGCCCCTACAAGGAGGGCATGGTGCTGAGCGCAGGCTCCCCGCTGGCCACCGTTGCCAGCGAGAACGATGACCTGGAGATCGTGGCCATGGTCACCGTGAACGACCGCCCGCTGCTGCATGTGGGCGACCCGTGCAAGATCGCCATCACCGGCTTGTCGGAGTATTCCTACGGCACCCTGACCGGTACCGTGACCGCCATCGACAGCGACGTGACCACCAGCACCAGCGCTTCGTACTACAAGATGACCATCAAGCCGGACAGCACCTATGTGGTGAGCCGCAGCGGCGACAAGGTCGATCTTTCCAACGGCATGAGCGTGACCGCCCGCGTGGAATACGATCAGGTCACCTACTTTGAATATGCAATGGAGGCTCTGGGTGTGCTGTTCCGCTGATGCGGGCACCGTTTCCGGCGCTGAATTTCGCTCCATTTTTAACACCCAGAGAGGTACACGAACCATGAAATCAACCGCAAAGACCCTGGCCCTTGGCGCGGCACTGCTCTGCCTGCTGGCCGGCGGCATGGCCCTGCCGGCATCGGCTGCCGTGCCCCTGACCGGCACCGCCGTGTCGCTGCCCTGGAACAGCGACAACAGCGTGCCTGCCGAGAGCATTGAGGCCGGCACCTATTCTTCCAACATGCTGTTGGGCGAGACCCAGCAGCTGTCGCCCACGGTGCGCCCCCGCAACAGCACCGACTCCGTCATCTACCTCACCGATGACAGCAGCGTGCTTACCGTGAGCAACAGCGGCGTGGTGCAGGCTGTGGGCGTGGGCACCGCCACCGTGACGGCCGCCGCAGGCAACCAGATCTGTGCTTACACCATTTCGGTCTCCATGGACTCCACCATGATCGTCACCGAGATGGATCTGGCGCTGTCCTCCAACACCATCTATGTGGGCAACTCGGTGTCGGCATCGCTGCAGGTGCGGCCCTCGTCCGCCTCGCAGTACGCCACCATCTCCCTGACTTCTTCCAATGAGAAGGTGGCCACCGTCAACAGCTTTGGCCGCGTGACCGGCGTGAGCCCCGGCACCGCCACCATCACCGCCGCCTGCGGCTCGGTCACCGCCAGCACCACCGTTACCGTGCTGGCCATCCCCACCGAGGCGACCACCGGCGGCACGGTCAGTTCCGGCACCACCTCCGCCAACAGCGGTCAGGTCATTACGGTAACCCCCTCCTATGTGGTGCTCAAGCCGGGTGCCACCCGCACCCTGTCGGCCAAGGCCACCCCGGCTTCGGCCTCCCAGAGCTTCACCTACAAGTCCGGCAACAGCAGTGTGGCCACCGTGAGCCCCAGCGGCGTGATCACCGCCGTGGGCACCGGCTCCACCTCCATTACGGTTTCCAACGGCAAAGCCACGGCGCTGGTCACCGTCATCGTGAACCGCTCTGCTTCCGCTTCCTCGGGCAGCGACAGCAGCAACGGCGATGACGCTGCCAACGGCGACGATGACAAGATCACGCTGGACCCCACCGTGCAGACCATTCAGGACAGCACCGACCATGAGGTCGTTTTTGCTCAGTCGGAAGTCCCGGTGATCACTGGCGACATCCTCAACTCTCTGCGCACCACCGGCAAGACCCTGTGCGTGGTGGGCGACGGCTACACCCTGCAGGTGTCCGGCAAGGACGTGCGCAACACCACCGGCGAGCTGAACACCTCGCTGGAACTGCAGCAGGTGGAGCAGGGCCTGGAGTTCGTGGTGAACGACGGCAAGACGGTCCCCTGCTCGGCCCGCATTGATCTGGACAAGAGTGATTACTCCCGTCTGTACCTCTACAACGAGACCACCGGAAAGTGGCAGTACCTGAACAGCTACAAAGACGGCGTGATCACGCTGGACACCGCCGGTCGTTATCTGCTGACCAACGAAAATCTCCGCTTCGCCAACATCAACTGGACCTTCTTCATCGCTGGCGGCGCGGTGCTGGTGGTCATTGCGGTGGCCTACATCGCGTTCAAGAAGCGTTACTGGTTCTGGTAAGCCGCTCTTCCTCATCTGAAACAAAGATACAGCGAGGCCCCTCTGAAACGCTCAGAGGGGCCTCGCTTTTGTTGTAATTATATTCTGGTTGCCGTATTGTCAAAAGGCTCCATCCCTGAGGGAGCTGGCTTTGCGCAGCAAAGACTGAGGGAGTTCCCGTAATTCCCGTAAGCAGCAGTTTATTCCACGGTCACGCTCTTGGCGAGGTTGCGGGGTTTATCCACGTCGCAGCCGCGCAGCACCGCCATGTAGTAGGCGAACAGCTGCAGCGGCACGATCAGCTGCAGGGGCATCAGGATGTCCTCATATTCGTCCAACCGGATCACGGCATCGGCCACGCCCTCCGGCACCACGGCATCCTTTGTGGTGAACAGCAGCACCCGTGCACCGCGGCTGCGGGTCTCCTTGGCGTTGGAGATGGTCTTTTCGTACACCTGTTTCTGGGTGGCCAGCGCGATCACCGGCACACCGTCGGTGATCAGGCTGATGGTTCCATGCTTCAGCTCACCGGCGGCATAGGCATCCGAGTGCACATAGCTGATCTCCTTCAGCTTCAGGCTGCCCTCCAGTGAGAGGGAGTAGTCGAACCCGCGCCCGATGAAGAAGCAGCTCTGGGTGTTCATATAGCGGCTGGCAAGGTATTTGATCTGATCGCAGTCCGCCAGACGGGCCTTGATGATCTCCGGTGCCCGCAGCAGCTGGGCCGTATAGCGGCGGGTCTCTGCCTCGCTCAGGCGGCCCCGGGCGTAGGCCAGACGCAGCGCGAACAGATACAGCACGCACAGCTGCACCATATAGGCCTTGGTGGAGGCCACGGCGATCTCCGGCCCGGCGTAGGTGTACAGCACATAGTCTGCCGCGCGGGCGATGGAGCTGCCCACCACGTTCACGATGGCCAGCACCGGCACGCCCCGGCTCTTTGCCAGCTTGAGGGCGGCCAGCGTATCACTGGTCTCCCCGGACTGGCTGATGATGATCACCAGATCGTTGGGGTTCAGGATGGGGTCCCGGTAGCGGAACTCGCTGGCGATGTCCACCTCGGCGGGCACCCGCGCCAGTGTCTCAATGGCTGCCTTGCCCACCATACCGGCATGCATGGCCGTGCCGCAGCCCACCAGATGCACCGTACCGATGCCGCGCAGCACCTCATCGGTGAGCTGCGGGATGCGCAGATCCGGCATACCGTCCTCCACCCGGGGGCTGACCGTGGCCGTGATGGCCGTCGGCTGCTCATTGATCTCCTTGAGCATGAAGTGGGGGTAGCCGCCCTTTTCGGCGGCTTCCATGTCCCAGTCCGCCGTCAGCACCGGGCGCTGCACCGGCTCGGCAAATTCATTGTAGAAGCGGATGCCCTCGGCCGTGCACACGGCCATGTCGCCCTCTTCCAGCACGCTGTAGCGACGGGTATACTTGAGCAGGGCCGGGATATCCGACGCTACGAAGTTTTCGCCCTCGCCCCAGCCCACGATGAGCGGGCTTTCGCGCTTGACTGCAAAGATGGTGTCCGGGCGGTCCCGGAACAGCACGGCCAGCGCATAGCTGCCCCGCACCTTGGCCAGTGCTTCCTGCAGCGCCCGCAGCGGGTCGCCGGTGTAGCAGCTGTCGATGAGCTTGACCAGCACCTCGGTGTCCGTTTCGCTCTCAAAGGTATAGCCTTTGGCAATCAGACGCTCCTTGAGGATGCCGTAATTTTCAATGATGCCGTTGTGCACGATGCTCACCCGCGGGGTGGAATGCGGGTGGCTGTTCACGTCGCTGGGCTCACCGTGGGTAGCCCACCGGGTGTGCCCGATGCCGCAGAAGCTCTGTGCCAGAGCCTGTGCGGCCAGTTTCTGGCGCAGCTGTGTCAGCCGCCCCTTGCTCTTTACCACGCGGATGCCGCCGTCCAGCGCCAGCGCAACCCCCGCCGAATCGTACCCGCGGTACTCCAGTTTTTCCAGACCGTCCAGCAGCACATCCTGTGCGCTGCGCTTGCCGACATAACCAACAATGCCACACATACAAAACACCTCCATGCCGGCGTCCCCCGCGCAGAAAAAAACGCACAGCCGGGGCCGTCAGCTTCCCTATCAGTTTATGTTCTTGTATGGCTTTCTTTGAAGGGATCTGTTGCGGTATCACTGCCGTTTTTTGCCCTTCTCTGCGGCTGGTCTAGCCTTCAACCGGAGAAACATCCGCCGAAATTTTCGATGATTCCTCTCCTCGTCACCCTCGCGGCTGTCACCCGCGTGGCCCGGCGCTTTGCGTCAACTGGTGGTTTTGCATTCCCTCTTTCTGCGGCCCCTATGGGCTGCTGGTGGTTCAGTATACCACACTTTCCCATTTCGTGCAACTGCTGTGCAACAACCGTTCTCAGTGCATGCCCAGCATCCGGTGCAGCTTGGGCTGCCACACCAACCGGTACAGCATGAGCAGGTTGTGCAGGGCCCGGTCGTACAGCAAAAAGGCCACGTTGCCCATGGCCAGCGTGGACAGGGTAACTATCCACGCCGTGGTGCGCAGCTCCTGTGAGATGCTGCCCGCCGGGATGAGCACCAGCAGCAGGCCGTACATAGCCAGCACGGCGGCGTTGCACAGCAGCAGCTTGCACACGCACCGCAGCACGGCCGGGCGGATGCGGTCGAACCGGGGTTTTGCCAGCGGGTAATACCCCAGCAGGAACACGAAGATCAGGGCCACTTCTTTGTCCGGCACAAACAAAAGCGCCAGCAGGCTGACCGCCGCGTAGGCTGTGAGCGCCATGGTGCGCCCGCACTCCACACACACTGTCGCGATCAGAAACCCTGCCAGCGCAGGCGCAATGAACATGGCAATGGGGATCACGGCCCCCAGCAGCATCAGCGCGACGCACAGCGCCGCCGCCATGCCGCAATAGGCCATGGCCCAGCTTTTTCGGTTTTGTTTTTTCATGGAATCTCCCAGTTTTCCTGCTCTGCGCCCACTTCCAGCGGTTCCACCGCGTGGTGCAGGCCCAGCAGCATGATATTATCCAGCAGGCTACGGTTGAGTTTGACATCCAGCATGCTGTACACCCGCATCAGGTCGTTGGCGGCGGCCAGCGCCTGCCGACGGGCATTTTCCACAGCCGAGGCCTGCCCCATCAGGTCATTGACCACAAACACGTTGTACCGGCCACTGCACTTGTCGGCTTCAAAGCGCTCGGCCTTGTCCATCAGGTAAAAGATGCGCCCAATGCTGCTGCCGATGTAGCGCATGCTCTTGCGCTGGTTGGGGTCATCGGTGGCGAGGGTGGAATACAGCGCGCCGTAAACGTTGCTCATGGGCTCTGCAGCCAGGTTGTAGTTCTTGGCATTCAGGTTCATCTGCACCACGGCCTGGTCCCGCTCCTGCCCGAACAGGCGTTCCAGGGCCGGATTCTGCTGCACGGCCCGCTCGTAGGCACGGCGCAGCAGAACCCGGTCCAGCGCGCGGCGCAGCCGCTTGGCGGGCCGCAATTCATCCGGCCGTCGGTCCTGCAGGTTGTGCCAGCCCAGCAGCACTTCCACCTGTGCCGCCTGCCGGATGCCCTGCGTCTGGCACATCATCCTGCGCCAGCACAGGGTGCCCGGCACCCGCTGACGCTGGCAGGTGGCTGTGCGCCCGGCAAGGCTGTCGGACAAAATAGCAAACACCACGCCATTGTACCGCAGCAGATGGCAGGAATACCACCCAAACTCGGTGTACAACTGCCGCCGCACGCCTCGGAGATACTGGAGGTAGATATTATAATCACGGATGGTCAACTCCGGAAGATAGGGTTTCATTCGACCCTTCATAGGGGGCACCGTTCCTTTCCGCCACAGGCTGCACAGGTCCTGGTAATAAGGTAAGTATAATCTATTTTGTTCTGCTGTGCAACGGTAGGAGTGTAAATTCTCCATGAATTTGTCTCATCTTGTTTTAGCCTTGTTCTTAACATTTCATAAAACTTTGTTTGCATTCGTCCTTTTCTCCGGCAGGGGTCGTGGGGTCATTCGTTCCGGAATTTCCCGGGTCTTTCCGGCAACCATGCAAAAAGCCGCACCGGGCAGTTCCGGTGCGGCTTGCAGGGCTTATTTTTCAGGCCGGGTACATTTTTTCAGGCTCAGTCCTTCTTGTCAAAACGGCGCTTGCCGTCAAATCCGGACTTGGGCATCGGCTTTGCGGTGTGCTCGAACTTGGGGGCGTTGTAGTACATATACAGCTGGCAGGGGATCATGCCGTTGTACATCTTGCGGCGCTTGTTGGCGCGCTTGCCGTAGTGGGCTTCAAAGTCCATGTCAGCGGTGATAGCGTACACACCGGCGCAGGGGTTCGCCTCCATCTGACGGCCCAGGGTGCGGGCCAGCTTGGCCGCGCCCTCAATGGTGCTCATGCGCTCACCGTAAGGGGGGTTCGTCAGCACGATGGCCTCCTGCTTTGCGGCAAAATCCGCCACATCGGCCACCTCAAAGTGGCAGCGCTTTTCCACACCGGCCAGCTTGGCGTTGGCGTTGGCCAGCGCCACGGCGGCGGGGTCGATATCATATCCAAAGGCCTCGAAGCCCACATCCAGCTTGGATTCAGCCAGGGCCTTCTGGCGCTGCTCGGCCCACACAGCGGCCGGCACAAAGCTGTAGCGTTCGGCAGCAAAGCGGCGCTTGAGGCCCGGTGCGATGTTCATGGCCTTCTGGGCGGCCTCAATGAGCAGGGTGCCGCTGCCGCAGAAGGGGTCCTCCACCAGGCTGTCCCGGTGCACGCGGCCCAGGTCGGCGATGGTAGCGGCCAGCGTCTCGCGGATGGGGGCCTCCATGGCGTTGCGGCGGTAGCCGCGCTTGTGCAGGCCCTCGCCGGTGGTGTCCAGCATGATCTCGCACACGTTCTTGCGCAGCATAAAGCGGATCTTGTACTCGGTGCCGCTCTCCGGCAGCACGGAGGTGTGGTGCTTGGCCATCAGGCGCTTGACCACAGCCTTTTTGATGATGCTCTGGCAGGCGGGCACGCTGGAAAGCTGGCTGTCCAGCGAGGAGCCGGTGACCGGGAAGGCCGCATCCGTCGGCAGCAGATCCTCCCAGGGGACGCTGTACACGCCGTCGAACAGTTCATCAAAGGTGGACGCCTTGTAGCGGGCCAGCAGCAGCATCACGCGCTCCACGGTGCGCAGGTGCAGGTTGGCTGCCGCGATCATCTCCGCACCGCCGGAGAAGGTCAGGCGGCCGTCATCCACCCGGATGTTCTCCGCGCCGATGCGGTTCAGTTCAAATTTTGCGGTGGACTCGCACCCGAAGAAACAGGGGGCGATCAGTTCAAATTTTGCAGGCATGGTGGTTCCTTTCTTTTCCTCTTGGGCGAAAAAACAGACCCGCCCGACCAGGGGACA
>UMGW01017769.1_pt1 | contig 12804 bp, 10 predicted proteins | sample 1965371 | NCBI WGS metagenome assembly UMGW01 (sample SAMEA4836082, study PRJEB28245) | human gut metagenome | biome: gut microbiome; material: fecal sample | place: Denmark | collected 2008
TCAATTTTATTGTAGCAAACGTTATATCATACGTCAAGTATTATTTTCATCATGCACGTCACCCGCAGTCAATTATCGGAATTCACATCATTTTTTGAGCCGCAGATAATATTTTTCAAGGCTCTTGTCGCAGACGTCCACAATATGCAGCCAGTCTTCCCGTGTCAGCTTGCGGAAGATGATGGGATTCACCTCGATGGTCTCCACGTCCTTGCAGCGCATCAGGAATCGCATATCCTCAAAGCGCTTGAAGGGGTTGGAGAGGATGTTCTTCTCCACATCCTTCCGGGTATAACCGCCCTTCTGGTAAATGCTGGTGGATTTCTCTGCGATCATCCCATGTGCCTTGCGGTCCTCATAGAAGTCAATAAAGTAGTCCACCACATCCGGCAGGGCAACTCTGCCGCTGCTGTCCATGTACTCATAGATTGCTTTGAGCAGCACCGGCTTGTAGGAATAGCTCATGTCCATCGTTTCAATAAACTTCATGAACTTGTCCGCCATATTCTGCGGCGTAATGAGATCCCAGCCATACTGTTTCGCAATGTTGCGGATGCTTTCCTCCCGGAAATAGTGGAACATCCGCTTATCACCAAAGGGAATCGAAAGGTCCGGTTTGACTTTTCCGTCCTTGATGTAGCGCTCCACCGTCTCGGACTGCACATCCACCATCCGGACGAACTCGATCTGCGAGATCATATCCTTGACGCTGTTCTGCCAGTTGAAAAGGTCAATGATCTCATAGTCCGACACATCGATTGGCACATCCAGCCATGCCTCCGGCTTTTCACCCTGAAACAGCATATCCTGATCCAGCTTGCGCTTGTTCTCCGGTGCCAACACATACGCCATGGGCTGATATTTTGCAATTTCGGCTGCATGGTCTACGCTGGCACAAAAGATCACGGTCTTTTTGCCGTTGACGTACTTTAAATATGTATCAACGATCAACTGATTCCGTTCCGGGATAAACAGCTTGCTTTCCAGATCCTGCGAATTGTATTTGATGCCGTTGATCCGCACATCGGTCAGGTCGATGTTGGTCTTGACCCGGATGCAGCGAATCGGCACCAGAATACCACGCTCTACAGCAGTTTTGAGATTCATTTTGTGGGCAACGTTCTGGAACAGTTCCAGCATATCTTCGCCATCGCTGCGTTCCGGGGTAGCGGTCAAACCCAAAATAAACTTCGGGTGGAAGTAGGTGAAAATCTTCTGGTAGGTGTTGGCTGCCGCATGGTGACATTCGTCCACGATCAGGTAGTCAAAATCTGTAGGCGAGAACTTTTCCAGATCCTTGGAGATGCTCTGTACCATTGCAAAAATGACCGTTTGGGTCATATCCTTCTGGCTTCCGGTGTACTCTCCCAAAGTCGCTTCCGGCCAGACCTTAGCAAAGGTCTCTTTTGCCTGAGATGCCAACTTCAGGGCGTTGACCAGAAACAGCGTACGTCCGCCCATTGCCTTGGCATCCGTTGCTGCCGTGATGGTTTTTCCTACGCCGGTTGCATGGTACAACAACGCAATGGTCTTGCCGTCCTCTCGCATTTTCTGCAGGTTCTCGGTAGCCTCCTGCTGGTAATCCCGAAGCTCGATGGTCTGCCCCATCTGAACCGGCAGGTCCGCTTCAAACGCCTTGAACATGGGGCTGGTGCCCAGAAGCGTAATCAGCTCGTCTTTGACCTTTTCCGGTTGCTTTTCCAGCTGGCTGTAGATCCAACGGTATACTTTCCAGTTGTCATAGATCAGGCTGTTCTGTTTCAGGAGGTCATCAGCGTATTTGTTTTCGGACACCTTGCTAGGGTTGTGGTAGGTCTCACCGTCAATCTCGATTGCAATTTTGGATTCAGGAGATTCCAGCGCAAAGTCGATATAGCGATGCCGTCCATAGATGTCCACGCAGGGGTACTGGACCTGCAAATTTTCGGTTTTCTCAGGCCCAAAAGCCTCACAGAAGAGCTGCACAAACAGCTCCTCCGCACGGCTGTTGACACTGGTTGCTTTCATTGGCTCCATGATGGCCTCCTAAAACGATATTCCTCATTAAGATTTATAATTTTATTGTATCATACGCAAAAAGCTCTGTATAGTTTGTTTCTTTGGCAAGGTTTTCTGTCCTTGTTTCTTAATTCTATACCTTTATAAGAGAACTCATTGATTTTTTATTTGACTGACGTTTCCAAAAAGATAACCATAATTTTTTCCTCGAAAGACTTAACTCTACTGCATCCATGGGCTTCTACTAAGCGAAAACACTTACAGTTGGAAGTGAAAGCGGGGTTTTACCATGGAATATACCGCCAGCACCGCGCCAGCCAGCCGGCCGCTGCCACCAAGCACCGCAACGAGCTTCTGGTGGATGCCGAGAGCTTCGCCTACATCTTTGCCAGCCCTAACGGTGAGCACCAGCAGGACCCGCTGGCCAAGGTCAAGACCGCCATGTTGCTGATCCAGAAGGACAGCGAAGCACGCGGCTATGCACCCTTCATCATGCGGCCCTCTCCTCTGTTCACCCACGGGTATTTCCTGCTCAACAGCGCCGATGCCGCCGCAGTCAACCGCATCTGTACCGGTGCTGCCGCCCTGCAGGATGAGGCCGCCGGAGTCTACGACGTAGATCTTGCCCGCCTGTGGAGCAGCCGCTGGCAGAACGATTTTTCCTTTCCGCAGTTCAAGTACCTGCTGTACACCCACAGCGACAAGCTGCCGCTGAATGCCCAGCTGCACCTGACCCCCGCCATGCAGCTGACGCTGGAGTGGCATGCCAATGCGGATGCCCGTTTTTCCGTTCTGCTGCGCGCCCTGAAGGAGATCTTCTTCGAGGCTGCCCGCAGTGGCCAGTATCTCTACGATCGGGATGCCGCCGCCCGGCTGGCGCAGGCCACAGGCCTGAGCAGCACCCGTGCCACCAGTGCAGTGCGCGTAGTGCTGGCGGCTGTGCAGTTTTGGCAGCAGCATTCGTCCCGCCTGCAGCGCACCCGTGTGCTGCGCCGCGGCACCACGCAGGAAGGCGCAGAGTACAGCGTCGTGGACCCGTTCATCAGCGAGTTTTTCCACTGGCTGGAGCAGAGCTTTGCTGCTCTGCACAGCGGCGAGACCTGCCGCTATCTGCCGGTGAACGATTCTGTGCAGGGCAGCGAGCGTCTGACCCCGGCTCTGGACGTTCTGGAAGAGCTGGACCTGCTCCACTTTGCCCTTCTGGGCGGCTCCAACAGCCGCCTGTACCTCTACGTCAACCAGACCCAGACCCTGGAGCTGGCTGACCGCGGGTTCTACCGCAACCACCTGCTGGAGCGCATTGCCCAGCGCCACACCGATGCTGTGCGGCTGATGAGCTGGCTGTTTACCAGCGGCTTTTCCAGCGAGCAGCTTTGGGACCGCATCGAGGAATACTTTCTCGGCCTGCCCATTCAGGGCTTTGACGCTCCTTCTGCCGAATCGAGGTGATCTTTATGCCTTATCTTTTCTGCTCCATCCGCGCTTCTCCGGTGTATAGTTCTTTTCTTTTGACTCAATGTGTGGTATAGTAAAACTACACCCCGCAAGGGGACGGAAACTCGTAGACCGAAATGTAAATCTCGTCGTATGCCTATTGCAATTTATCCCCGCAAGGGGACGGAAACTTCCAGAACAGCTGCGACAGTCTTAATCTCTTTCATTGCAATTTATCCCCGCAAGGGGACGGAAACCGCGGGAGTGAAATCTCCATTTCAGAACCATGCAAATTGCAATTTATCCCCGCAAGGGGACAAAAAAGCACCTCTGCCACTGGCATTTGCCAGCAGCGGAGGTGCTTTGCTTTTTCTTATATTCTATTTTACAGGTTGGGAACTGCGCCTGCCGGAATCGTCTTTGTGACAGGCAGCGCCTTGACGCCTTGCGGGGCGTTCCGCTTCAAGGGGCGGATCTCATGCAGGTAGGCGGCGATCTTTTGCAGGGTCTCTTTAATGTGCTCTGTATCCAGCGGCAGAACGCGCTCGCTCTGTAAGCCTAGGTCGCTGGCGCTGGCGTGATTGATCTGGTTGCGGTACTGCATCACGCGCTGATAGAGCAGGGCAGCCTGCTCCAGCTGCGGGCGGATGGCAGGGTCGATGACCAGCTGCCCAGAGGCAAGCACCATATCCAGATAGTCGTGCATTTCTGCATCATTTGCTACGCCGAACAGCATATTGCCTTCTGCATCGTCCCGGCTTAGGGTCAGGCGCAGGTCTGTTGTATAGGGATATTCCTTCTGCATCAAAGTCAGGCGGCAGAAATGGAAGTGGAACAGCGGGTACACCCACGGCTTGCCCTTGTTCTGCATCTGCGCTGCCAGATACTCCCAGCCTTTGGGGGTGGGCTGCACAAAAATATGCTGGCAGACATATTCCGGCATCTGCTCGCACAGCAGGGTCAGCGCCTGCTGGTACATCCCGTGGCCGGCGCACCAGCTCACCAGTGCAGGCAGCGCCTTTTCGCCGGAGGAAAGCAGCTCTGCAAACTCGGTACTGAAACGGTCTTTCAGCAGCCGGAAGAACAGGTCGGTCAGGTTCTGGCTCTTCTTGGGCGTCTTTTTCAGCGCCTGATCGATCTGGTTCAAATCGTCGTTCAATTTCTGCACCCGGCACAGCGCCAGATCTTCCGAGAACTGGTTGATACGGGTCAGCAGCGTGTGCAGCACCGGGTCTTTTTCGCCCTCGCTCCACAGATAGCGCTTCAGTTTTTGCGCGGTGCCGGTGGAGAAGAACTCGTCCATGGCGGTAACAAAGTCGAACAAATCATACAGCTGGGTGCGGTCATGCGCGACAGGCTCTTCCCCGCGCAGCTCCGCATAGATCACCCGGCGGGTCTCCACTTTGCGCAGGTCCCGCATACAGCGGGCAGCGGTCACCAGCAGCATGGCAGTGTCCCGCATGCCACCGGAAAGGTCGATGGAAAGGGTGTCCCCTTCGTTGATCTTTTCCAGCAGCTGCGAGATGGCCTGAAACTGCTTTTTCTCGTCATCCATGCTGTCCGGCACTTCGATCACCACCAGCCGTTCTTCCGGGATGCCCACCCTGCGCAACGCATCGCGGAAATATTCCAGCGTGGTGCAGGTGCTGCCGTCCGGCATTTCCACCACAGCTTTTTTGCGCACCGTCTCGCTGCACAGTGCCAGAATGCAGTCCGGGGTCTCCTTTTCCTTTATCAGGTACCGCACCGCGCCCTCGTTGGTCTGGGTCTTGTAGTTCGGGTTTTTCGGGCTCATATATAAAAGTAAAACATCGCGTCCCATCTTATCCATCCTCCTGTTCCGTTTTCATCTGCACCAGTTTTTGCTGCCATGTTTTGCGCCGCTGCGACACCGCCGCCCGGCTCACACCAAGAAATTCTGCCACGGTCTTATCCTGCGCCGGGTTGCGCTCCGAGTCCAGCAGGGCGTGGAGCGCGGCGCATTCCAGCGCTTTGGGTGCATAGGGCGGCTGAACGGTAAACTCCACATACCGGTGCAGCAGCAGGATATCCCACAGACAGTTGTCCTGTTCCAGCGGACGCAGATCATCGCAGTTTGCCAGCCGCGCGGGCGCATCCTCTGCCGGGTCCAGCGCGTCGTTGTTGCGCAGAAAGCCCATCAGCACGCTGCTCCACAACGGGCCAGCTGTCTTGCCGTATTTTTCCTTCTGCTGCAGGTTCATCAGCCCTATGCCGCGGTGCAGCCATGCCAGCATTTCACTGCTCTGCTCCACCTTTTCTTCCACGCTTTTTTCTTGGGAAACCACCCGGTCACCCAGCGCCGAATCCTCTCCTCCAGTGTCGTCCAGACTGAGCACCGACTGCTTATTGCGCAGTGCTTTCCGCAGGGTCTTTACACCCACCCCAACAATATCGGCGATCACCTGTTCTTTTTCCGGGTCACGACAGAGCACACTCTCTGTGATTCCGTTCTTCTCCATGTACTCCAGCGCTTTTTTGATCTTGCGGTTCGTCTCGCGTCCGAAGCCCGTCACTGCCATTTCTTCCTGCTGCTGGTCGTGTGCCTGTGCATGACGGACAGCGGTGCGCAGATACATACTGAAGGTCTGCCCCGGCTTTGCTTCCCAAAAATCAAACGCATCCAGAAACGCCTTGCAGAAATCCACGCTGTTCCATGCTTCCTCTCCCCTTCCGGGAGCCTGTGCGGTCAGAAAGCATTCCGCCCAGAACGTGCGGAACCGTTCATCATTGGCATCGTGCAGCTTTTTGCGCTGTTCCGGCGGCAGCTGCAGCAGTGGCGAAGCGTCAATGTCCGCCCATGTTTTCACATCATTCATCGCAGCTCAGTCCTCCCGGTGTTCGTTCATCCAGATCAGCTGATGGAACACTTGTTCGGCGGTCTTACTGTCACGCATGGTACCTACCAGCCCGGCAAGCTGATACAGCGCTGCCATATCGTAAAGCCGCGCGCTGAGCACCTGCCCGTTTTCCCGCTTGACCTCGCCATAATACACACCGCCTACTTCCAGCTCCGTATGGGTAGCTTCGGCGCAGGTCAATGCCGTCAACGTGACCACCGGGATGCTCTTGGAGCCGTAGGTGATACAGGCATACACCCGGGTGACCTGCGGCAGGGCATCCACCAGATCCCGGCACAGGCCGATCAGCGTTTCCGGGCGCTGATCCTCCGGCAGGTCGATCTGCCGCACCTGATCTTCTGCAATGCCCAGCTGCGCCAGCTCTTCCAGCAGGCGCTGATAATTGCGGGCGGTATCGGCATTTTCCTGCCGGATTGCCAGCAGCTGCACCGTGTCCCCGGGTTCAAGGGTATCCCGCATCACCTGCACGATGGGAAAGCAGGTGGCCGTGGGCGCACCTGCCCGCTCCCGCTGGTACAGCATGGGGTCCAGCTTTCCCTGCAAAGGTACGGTGGTGATATAAGTCTTTAGCACAGGGCAACACTCCTTTTTATAAGATCCATTATCTGCATCATACCATAAAAAGGCCGCTGCTACAATGGTTTAAAAAATTTATGCGGATTTATTTTTTTACGCCTTAACTGCGCCCCTGCCATGGGCTTTTGGTAGGTGAAAGGAGGTGAAAAACATGTTTGAGCTGATCTCTACTCTGGGCTGTGCCGCAGCCGGTGCCGTCGCAGGCGCCGTGAAGGGTGCCTCCATCGGCATCGCCGTGGGCGGCCCTGTCGGTGCCATTGCCGGCACCATCCCCTGCGCCATCGTTGGCGGCGTTACCGGCGCTCTGGCCGGCAACAACGTTGGCCACCGCATCGACAAGCGGTGAGCCCCGCGCCAGCACTCCCGTCCGTTTTGTGCGGACGGGAGCCTTTTTTAAAGAACCGGGAGGTACACACTATGTTCATCAACTTTTCCAACCACCCCTACGCCATGTGGAGTGCCGAGCAGCAGGCGGCGGCGCAGCGCTACGGCACGGTGGTCGATCTTGCCTTTCCCGCCATCGACCCCGCCGCCGACGAGGCCGCACTGGACTCCCTTGCCGCGGTATACGCCGACCACATCCTGCACCTTAACCCGGACGCCGTGCTCTGTCAGGGCGAGTGCACCTTTGTGTACCGGGTAGTCCAGCGTCTGGAAGCCGCGGGCATCCCCACGCTGGCCGCCTGCTCCCGCCGCAAGAGTCAGGAGACCACCTACCCGGACGGCAGCACCCTGAAGCGCAGCATTTTTGTGTTTGCCGGGTTCCGGCGATATGGCCCGATGCCCTGAAGTCAACAGTTCGGGGTGCGAACCTCCTTTTCTACCGCCTAGTTTTCCCCAATCTGGCACAGGGTTCGCACCACCAATTTCCAACTTTTTATTCGGAAATATCTTTTATTTTTGCAGTCAATGTGCTATATTTATCTTGTGATTGCAGAACACGCCTTAAAAAACGCAGGAAAAGAGTTTCTTTTTGGGGCAGTTCTGCTATTGCAGCTTATCCCCGCAAGGGGACGATAATTTGTTATACTCCATGATGGCGGCGACAGATCCGAATTGCAGCTTATCCCCGCAAGGGGACGATAATCGGAGTTGTATGAATAATGGCAGTTGTGATTAAATTGCAGCTTATCCCCGCAAGGGGACGATAATCCCGCAGAAAGTTGAACGAATCACCGGCATAACATTGCAGCTTATCCCCGCAAGGGGACGATAATCTTTCTGATCTTAACGGATCATACAAAATGGCGATTGCAGCTTATCCCCGCAAGGGGACGATAATCCTCTTTATTGATGGAAAACTTTATGATGGTTTCATTGCAGCTTATCCCCGCAAGGGGACGATAGCCCGTACAGGTTGTTGCTGTAGCAACTTGCTACATATTGCAGCTTATCCCCGCAAGGGGACGATAACTCTGTGCCATTGTCACTATTGACCGTTGTATGGAATTGCAGCTTATCCCCGCAAGGGGACGATAACTTGATCTCAGCAGTGCTCATGGTCTTAACGATGGGATTGCAGCTTATCCCCGCAAGGGGACGATAACGAGCAAGTGCTTTCTGTTCGTCGTAAGTCATCACATTGCAGCTTATCCCCGCAAGGGGACGATAACCGCGAGGGAGCAAAAAACTCCGCATCAAAAAAGATGCGGAGTTTTTCTTTTGCAAACCTTAACTCTTTGTTTTCCGTGGGCTGTCCCTCTATGAACGGAACGATTGCAGCTGCTGTGATATTTTCTCTGCTGCGGCTTTTGCATAGCGACAAAATGTGTTATAATAAAGCCAATTCCAAGCATCTCTTACAAAATTGACAAATACGCTTTCCGTTTATTGTGCAATTCTTCCACAACCCGTAAAGGAGATGGTATTTTGAACGTTCTCACCCTGCAGTCCACCTATGGCGGGCTGCTGCACGACACCGGCAAAGCGGTGTACCGTGCCGGTGGGCAGCGCGGCAGCCACAGTGAACAGGGCTACCAGTTTTTGCACGGCGTTTTGCCCGGTGCAGGCTGGGCACCGGCGCTGGACTGTGTGCGCTACCACCACTCCGCCGCGCTGCGCGGTGCAGCAAAGGCGCTGCCAGCCGATTCCCCGGCCTATATCGTTTATCTGGCAGATGATCTTTCTGCCGCCGCAGACCGCCGGGAGGTCGAAGGCGAAAGCAGTTCCTTCCGGCGGGATCTTCCGCTGGACTCGGTGTTCACCCACCTGAACGGTTTCCATCCCGGCTGGATGATGCCTGCGCAGCCACAGGACGGCAGCCTGAAGCTGCCACGGCAGCAGCAGCCGCTTTCCGCTTCCGTCTATGCAGATGCTGTACGCAAGTTGAAGGAGTGTCTGCCGGATCTGCAGCCGCAGCCGGAGTGGATCAACTCGCTGCTGGGTCTGCTGGAAACGCAGTTCAGTTGTTTTCCGTCCAGCACCTTTACCGGCGAAAGCCCGGATGTTTCCCTGTTTGATCACGCCAAGACCACCGCAGCCATTGCGGCGTGCATCAGCGAATATGTGCAGGCAAACAACATCACCGACCTGCGCAAGGCACTTTTTGAGCAGGAGAAGGATTTTTGCCAGAAGGACGCTTTTCTGCTCTATACCGCTGATTTTTCCCGCATCCAGAAGTTTCTTTATACCGTCCATACCGAAAACGCCCTGCGCTCCCTGCGCAGCCGGTCGTTCTTTCTGGAGCTGCTCATGGAGCACTATCTGGACGAGCTTCTGGCCGGGTGCGGCGTGTCCCGCGCCAACCTGATTTACAGCGGCGGCGGGCACTGCTATGTGCTGCTGCCCAATACTGCCGCTGTGGCCGATACCCTGACCCGGTGGAATCGGCAGTTCAACCGCTGGCTGCAACAGCAGTTCGGCACCCAGCTGTTTCTGGCCAACGCATGGACGCCCTGCTCCGGCAACGACCTGACCAATACCCCGGCTGAAAAAAGCCCCTACAAAGAGCTGTTCCGTCGGGTGAACCGTCTGCTGGAGCAGCACAAATTCCACCGCTATACCGCAGAGGATCTGCGGCAGCTGAACAGTACCGCCGCTTACCCGGATGGCCGGGAATGCAAGGTGTGCGGCACCAGTGCCAACCTGAAGGATGATCTCTGCCCTTGGTGCAAACTGTTCGTAGATCTTTCCATTAAGATCCAGAACACGCGCGTTCTGGTAGTAAGCCGTCAGCCCTCGGCTGCCGATGACTGCACGCTGCCTGCACTGGACGGCGGCAGTGAATATCTGTCCCTGACGGATCAGCTCTCTGCCCGCAAACGGCTGGCTTCCGGCGAGCCCGTCGCGCGTGTATATACCAAAAATGCACCGTTCACCGGCCTTACTTACAGCACCAACCTGTATGTTGGCGATTACGCCGCCAGCAACAGCATGGAAGAACTGGCAGAGCAGTCCGAGGGCGTGCGCCGCATTGCGGTCTGCCGTATGGATGTGGACAACCTCGGGCACGCCTTCATCTCCGGTTTCGAGCAGGAAAACGAGAAAGACCCGGTCAAACGGATGCACTATGTTACCCTGTCCCGCACCTCGGCGTTCTCCCGGCAGATGTCGCTGTTTTTCAAGTGCTACATCAACGGCATTCTCGAAGGGCTGCAAGTGAGCATTGTTTATGCCGGCGGCGATGATGTGTTCCTTGTGGGCTCATGGAACGATGTTCTGGAAGCGGCACAGCGCATCCAGCGTAATTTCACTGCATTTTCCTGCGGAGCACTGACCCTCAGCGCAGGCATCGGCATCTTTGATGACCATTACCCCATCCGGCTTTCCGCTGAGGAAACTGCCGCGCTGGAAGAAGCCGCCAAGCATCTGCCCGGCAAAAATGCAGTGGCACTGTTCACGCCGGAGCGCAAAGCGGTCCGGGATGCAAAGGGTAATCTGCTGGTGCAGCCGGAGCAGGGACATATCTATGCGTGGGATACGTTTCGCACAAAGGTCCTGACCGAAAAGGTCGGCTGCCTGCAAAGCTTTTTCGGCAAGGATAACGCCGAGCATGGAAACGCCATGCTCTACAATCTTCTGGCACTGCTGCGGGAAGCAGAAAACGACCGCATCAACCTCGCGCGGTATGCTTACCTGCTGGCGCGGCTTTCCCCAAAAAAGAATGCACCAGATTATAAACTTTACGAGCAATTCTCTCACAGCATGATGGATTGGGCCTTAGATGCCGTACAGCGTCACCAGCTCATCACCGCAATTTATATTTATGTCTATCAGAACAGAAAGGGTGGCGACACAGATGGCAGGATGGAATGATAATGGCCGCAGCTATGGCGGCGGTGGCTATAACAACAGCCGGAGCGGATATAGCAACAGCTACAACGGAAACCGCAGCGGTTCCGGCAGCTATAACAACCGCAGCAGCTATGGGCAGCAGAAAGAGCTGCCGCCGGAGATCACGCCGAAAAAGGTGCCGGAAGATTATGTAGACGAAGCTGAGCGTATTATGCGCAGCCTCATGAGCGGCGGCAAGACCGTGACCACCAGCAAGATCCGCAACCTGTTGAGCCTTGTGACGGATATCTATAACGAGGAAAACATCCGTACCGAGGAAAAGCTGCGGCCAGAAAGCGTGGTCAAGCTCAACCTGATGCGGGTCCGGGTGGCTTATGAGTGCGGGCGCGATGATACCGTAAAAAGCTTTGTGGCGCAGACGAACCTGCTGGAATACCTCAAGGGCATTTCCACCGACCGTGCGGACCTGATCCGCTTTGCACACTACATGGAAGCGCTGGTCGCTTTCCACCGCTACTTCGGCGGCAAGGAGGGGTAATTATGTATGGAAAAATTCTGATCCGGTGCGATCTGGAAGTGCGCACCGGTATGCACATCGGCGGTTCCTCTGCCTTTTCTGCCATTGGTGCTGTGGACAGCCCGGTGGTGCGTGACCCCTATACCGGTTATCCCATCGTACCCGGCAGCAGTCTGAAAGGCAAACTGCGCACCCTGCTGGCCCGCAGCACCTGTCAGGATATTGAGAACATGCCTGCTTTCGACAAGGACGACGAGCGCATTCTGCGTCTGTTCGGTTCCTCGGAACCGGTGCGTCGTTCCCGCCTGCAGTTTGCGGATGCCTTTTTGTCCAATGCAAAAGAGCTTTCCAATGTGGGTGTGACCGAGGTCAAGACCGAGAACGCAATTTCCCGTGCCAACTCTGTAGCCAATCCCCGCCAGATCGAACGTGTGATCGCCGGTGCAAAGTTTGGCGTCAGCATCGTTTACGATGTAACCGACCCGGCACAGGTCGAGGAAGATCTTTCTCTTCTGGCCAAAGGCATGAAGCTGCTGCAGATGGATTATCTGGGCGGCCATGGTTCCCGCGGCAGCGGCCGTGTCAGCCTGAAAAACTTTGCGCTGGAAGGCTATGGCGCACAGGCGGATCTCAGCCGCCTGAAATCCCTCTTTGATGAGGTGGATAGTTATGAACTATTTTCTGTTTAAGCTTCAGTTTGACACAGCTGTTCATTTCGGAGGAGCCGACTCTGCATTGTCACTTTATACCTCCGAAGAAACCCTGCGGGCAGATACCCTGTTTTCTGCCCTCTGCCATGAGGCCCTCGTCCAGCACGGAGAAGAATCCCTGGAACAGCTTTGTGCGCAGGTCCGGCAGGGAAAATTCCTGCTCAGCGATACAATGCCCTGGTATGGCGAAACGTTTTACCTGCCAAAGCCCATTGCCGCATCGGAATCCACTGAGGAAGTGGAAACCACCCTGCGCAAAAAGGTAAAAAAGCTAACCTGGATCCCTGTGTTGGAATTTGACCGCTACGCCAGAAGTCTGCATGAAGGTCATTTTATCCCTGACGAGCAACCGGAAAGCTTTGGCACCCACTATGAGCAAACCAAGGCAGCCGTTCCCATGCAGGGGGATACCACGCCGTATCAGGTTGGACTGTTCCGTTTTGCGCCGGACTGCGGA
>UMGW01003903.1_pt1 | contig 12728 bp, 10 predicted proteins | sample 1965371 | NCBI WGS metagenome assembly UMGW01 (sample SAMEA4836082, study PRJEB28245) | human gut metagenome | biome: gut microbiome; material: fecal sample | place: Denmark | collected 2008
ACTCCTCTCGAAAGAACAAATCTTGTTTATGTGATGCTCAAGTTTTTGCTTAGCGGATGGTATATTCAAAACTCCCTTGCGGAAGTTCAGGCGTTGTTATTCGGCCACCACAACGGTCGCATGGCGGACGATCTTGTCGCCCAGCTTGTAACCCTTCTGGTAGACGGTGACCACCGTGCCGCTCTCCTGCCCGTCCGGGGCGGGGATCTGCTGCACGGCGTTCATGAAGTTGGGGTCAAAGGGCTTGCCCAGCGCTTCGATCTCCTCCACATGGAGGGCTTCCAGCGCCTTGGCGGCTTTGTCCAGCGTCATGACCACACCCTTCTTGTAGTTCTCGTCGGTGGTAGGAGCGTTGGCCGCCATATCCAGCGTGTCGAGAATGGGGATGATCTGGTTCACGGCAAAGGAAATGCCGTCGTTGAACTTCTGGTCGGCTTCGCGGGTGGAGCGCTTGCGGTAGTTGTCGTACTCGGCAGCCATGCGCAGCAGCTGTTCCTTGGCCTGTGCGGCGTTCTGCTCGGCCGCATCCAGCTTAGCCTTGACGGCTTCCATCTCGCGGGCCTTCTTGTTGAACCAGCCGCCGTCCTTTTTCTTGTCGTCCTTCGGGTCGGCAGCTTCTTCTGCGGCGGGCTCCTGTGCGGGAGCTGCCTGCTCTGCCGTTGCCTCCGGAGCGGCGGCGGGCTGCTGCTCCGCTTCCGCAGCGGGAGCAGTCTTTTTGGTTTCTTCGCTCATTCCAGATCCTCCTTATAGATCACAGTCCGCCGGGGTGCGGCAGCCTGTGGGGTGTCTTTTCGTTTGCCGCTCATGCCCTCGCCCAGCTGGTCTGCAAAGTAATGCAGCAGCGGCATCAGCTTCTGGAAGGGCATCCGGGTGGGACCGATCAGTGCAATGGAGCCCCACAGGCCTCCGCCCACCAGATACCGGTCGCTCACGATGCACATGCCGGGGATCTGCGGCTCCAGATCCTCGCCCAGCAGCACGCTCTCATTGCGGTCTGCGGGGGGTGCGATGAGGCCAGCGGCCTGTTCCTCGTCGTTCAGCAGGGTGAGGATGTCGCCCACCTTGCCGTCCAGCTGCGGCCAGTCCAGCAGGTGCTGCTCGCCGCCCAGAAAGACGTGGGGTTTGACCGAGTCCTGCAGGATGGCGGCGGCGGCGCTGATGACGGGCACCAGTTCCGGGTCGATCTGACTGCACAGCTCGGCCAGCATCCGGCCGGACAGATCCACCGGCGCCACAAAGGTCAGGCTGTGGTTCAGCAGTGCGGCCAGGGCAGCGGCTTTCTCACGGGAGAGGCCGCTGCGCACCCGCGCCACCCGGGTGCGGACGTAACCGGCGGTGGTCACCGCCAGCACAGCGGCTGCGCTGCGGCCCACCTGCACCACCTCGTAATGGGCGATGCACAGGTCCTCGGCGCAGGGGGTGCTGACCGCGGCGGTACAGCCGCTGATGGCGGCCAGCGCTCTGGCGGCACCCTGTGCCAGCTTTTCCGGTTCATGATCCAGGCTGGCGAACACGGCATCCACCCGGGCGCGGGTCACGCGGTCCAGCGGCTGATCGTCCGTCAGCAGGTTGTCGAGATAATAACGGTAGCCCTTGGCGCTGGGCACGCGGCCCGCACTGGTGTGAGGCTGTTCCAGCAGGCCCAGCTTTGTCAGCGCCGCCATTTCATTGCGAAGGGTGGCACTGGACACAGCCATGTCAAAGTAGTTGGCCAGCACACTGCTGCCCACGGGCTCACCTTCGAGACCATACAGCGCCACGATCGCCTGCAAAACGCGTTGTTTGCGTGCATCCATCGTCATAGCGCCTGCCTCCTTTTTGCTTGGCTTTTCTTGTTTAGCACTCCTTGTTCCTGAGTGCTAAGACCATTATAGCCAATTTTCCGGTGCTGTCAAGGGCTTTGCAAAAATGTTTTGAAAGATTCATAATTCTGTCATAAACCCAGCAAAACTCCCCCAGTCATCGCTGCCGCGATGCCAGCCCCCAAGGGAGGAGCTTCCGCCGCAGGCGACTGAGGGAGTTTTCGTTTTCTTTTACTCTTCCATCTGCTTTGCCAGAAAGGCCGCCGCCACGCTCACGGCCTTACACTGGGCTTCGTCCGGCGTGGCGGTGCGGTCCTCGGTCAGCAGCCCCACCGCACCGGCCACGTCCCCCGCCGCGATGATGGGCACCGCGCACAGCAGCACCCGGGCGGCCCCTTCGCAGGGCATCAGGGCCCGGTCCGGCTCGCCCTCGTTCCGGTAGGGGCGGCGGGCGTCTATGAGCTTTTCCAGCGGCTGGCTGATGCTGCGGTCGGCCAGTTCCCGCCGGCCTGCCCCGCTCACGGCCAGAATGTGGTCCCGGTCGGCCACAAAGGCGGTGAGGGCAAAGCTCTTGTTGAGCACCTCGGTGTACTGGGCGGCTACGGTGCTCATCTCCCCGATGGGCGAATACTTTTTGAAGATCACTTCCCCGTCCCCGGTGGTAAAGATCTCCAGTGGGTCCCCGCGCCGGATGCGCTGGGTGCGGCGGATCTCCTTGGGGATGACCACCCGGCCCAGTTCATCAATGCGTCGGACGATTCCGGTTGCTTTCATGCTGCATTTCCTCCCTGTTTCCGGTTCTGCTTGCAATTGGTTGTGTCTATAGTATCTGTCAGCCAAGGGAATTTATACCTGCGCAAAGATCCCGCCGGGCGCGCCCCGTTTTTCTTTGCCCCTTCATTGTGTTTTGGGCGGGGTTCTGCTACAATAAACACAAATCCAACCACGAAAGGCAGGTGCCGGCATGGCACACATCCTCATTCTGGGCGGCGGGGCCGCCGGGCTGGCGGCCGCTCTGGCGGCCGCGCAGACAGACCCCACAGCCCGCGTCACGGTGCTGGAGCGCAGCCCCCGCCCGGGCAAAAAGCTGCTGGCCACCGGCAACGGCCGCTGCAACCTCGACAACGAGGGCATCACACCGGAAAGCTACTCTTCTGCTGACCGCGCCGCGCTGGACGCGCTGCTGCACACGGTGAACGCCGCCGACCCACTGGGCTGGTTCCGTGCGCTGGGCCTTTACACCCGCACCGATGAGACCGGCCGGGTATACCCCTACTCCAATCAGGCCGCCGACGTGCTGGCCTTGCTGGAGCATCATCTGGCCCGCTGCAGCGTGGAGGTGCGTACCGGCTGCACCGTGCAGACCCTGAGCCAGAGCCGGGGCGGCTATGTGGTGCTGTTCTCCAACGCGGACGGTGCCGACGAGAGCTTACGGGCCGATGCCGTGGTCTGTGCCATGGGCGGCAGTGCCGGGCCGCAGTTCGGCACCGACGGCTTCGGCCCCCGGTTCGCTGCCCAGTGCGGCGGTGCACTGGCCCCGCTGTACCCCTGCCTGACCGCTTTGCAGTGTGCAAAGCCGGACAAGCGTCTGGCCGGCATCCGGGCCAAGGCCCACGCCGCCCTGTACAATGGCAGCACCCTGCTGGCAGATTACCGGGGCGAGGTGCAGTTCACCGACTACGGCCTGTCCGGCATCTGCATCATGGACCTGACCCGCCACCTGACCCCGGCGGTGAAAAGCCCTGCCGTGGAGCTGGACCTCTTCCCGGACGTTGCCGAGGACGCACTTTCCGCGCTGTTCGCCGCCCGCGTACCGCTGCTGCCGGGCGATACGGCGGCAGACTTCTGGCTGGGCCTGCTGAACGCCAAGTTGGGCCGTGCCCTGTGGCAGGCCGCCGGCCTGCCGGACGCCGATGTGCACCGGCTCTCCGCCGCCCAGTGGCAGAAGCTGGCCCACATCGCCAAGCACTGGCGGTTCGACGGCCTGACTCCCTGCGGCTGGAAGCAGGCGCAGATCACCGGCGGCGGCCTTGCCCTCACCGAGCTGGAACCGGATTTCCAGTTCAAGGGCTGTCCCGGCCTTTACTTTGTGGGCGAAACGCTGGACTGCGTGGGCCGCTGCGGCGGCTTCAACCTGCACTGGGCCTTTGGCAGCGGCCTTGCCGCCGGGCGCAGTGCGGCAAAACCGCGCCGGACTGTACCGTCCCAGAAGCCTCCCCGCAAAAAGAAGCATTGACAAAAAAGCCGGGCCGTTCCACGCATCGTGGAACGGCCCGGCCGCGTTTTATCCGGTCTTACTGGCCGCGCTGTGCCGCTTCCTCGGCGGCCGCTTCGGCTTCTTCCTGTTTCTGGTACTCCTCAAAGGCCGACCACATGGGCTCGATATCCAGCCCCTTCACCCGGCGGTCCAGATAATTTTTCGTGATGGCCACCACCGTACCGGACAGTGCCAGCACGCCGATGAGGTTCGGGATCATCATCAGGCCGTTGAAGGTATCGGACAGGTCCCAGGCAAGGCCCAGCTTCATGGTGGAGCCCACCACGGTCATGCCCACGAACACCACTTTATAGATGCGGCTGCCCGTGGTGCCGAACAGGTACTCCACCGCTTTCGTGCCATAGTGGCTCCAGCCCAGCGTGGTGGAGTAGGCAAACAGCAGGATGGAAATGGCGATGAACTTGGGGCCAAGGCTGCCAAAGGCAGCGGTGAAGGCCTGCCCCACCAAGGCGTTGTCCTGCACGTTGGCCAGCACCGCGCCGCTCTGCAGGTCCACCACGCCGGTGGTCAGGATGACCAGGGCGGTGAGGGTGCACACCACGATGGTATCGGCAAACACCTCAAACACACCCCACATGCCCTGATGCACCGGCTCCTTGACGTTGGAAGCCGAATTGACCATGACCGCCGAGCCAAGGCCCGCCTCATTGGAGAAGGCACCGCGCTTGAAGCCCCAGGTGATGGTCTGGCTGATGCCGTAGCCCAGCGCACCGCCGCCGGCAGCCTGCAGGTTGAAGGCGCCCTTGAAAATGGCCCCGAAGGCTGCCGGGATGTTGCCTGCGTGCATCACCACGATGATCAACGCACCGGCAATGTAGAACAGCGCCATGAGCGGCACCAGCTTTTCGGTGACCGCCGCCACACGCTTCAGGCCGCCGATGACGATGAGCGCCGTGACCACCATGAGGGCCAGACCGGTGACGATGGTGGGCACCCCGAAGGCAGCGTTCATGTTGCCGGCAATGGAGTTGAGCTGGCTCATGTTGCCGATGCCGAAGGACGCCAGAATGCAGAAGCAGGCAAACAGCACGGCCAGCACCTTGCCCAGCTGCTTGCAGCCCTTCTTTGCGCCCAGACCGTCGGTGAGGTAGTACATGGCACCGCCGCTCCACTCGCCTTTTTCATTTTTGCGGCGGTAGTACACACCCAGCACGTTTTCCGAAAAGCTGGTCATCATGCCCAGCAACGCCATGACCCACATCCAGAAGATGGCCCCCGGCCCGCCGGAGACGATGGCCGTGGCCACGCCCACGATGTTGCCGGTGCCGATGGTGCCCGCCAGCGCTGTACACATGCTCTGGAACTGGCTGATGGCCATGTCCTCCTTGCTGGTGTGGGCGGTGACGTCCTTGTTGGTAAAGATGGCTCCGATGGTGTGCCGGAGCCAGTAGCCCATTTTGCGGAACTGGAAAAATCCGGTGCGCACCGACATGATCAGGCCGGTGCCGAACAGCAGCGCCAGACCCGCCGGGCCCCAGACCACTCCGTTAACTGCATTGTTGATCTGCGTGATCCATTCCAGCATGGTAAATTTCCCCCTCTTACACAAAACAAAAAAGCAGACAGAACCCACCAAAGGCTCTGTCTGCAAAATTCAGGCGCATTCATTTTCCGCTGCCGGGCACACTGCATTCCCGGCGGTGCCCTTGTGCGTATCAGACGATGGCTCTGTCCTTTTGCCTGAGAGATACAGCCGCCTTTCCTGCGGCCTTACACCTTCGGCACCCGCTGCTGCGGGCTTCTCCAGAGTGCAGGGCAATGCTTCCCCGCACGTCTTTCCAGTTCTTTCTCTGTGCACAGCTGTGCACGACAGAAAGACTATACCATATTTTGCCCCCATGTGCAAGCTCTTTTTCCATCTTATGCCGCACGCACCGCCGGAATGCAAAGCAGAACGGCCGGAACCGCCCCACAGGCCAAAAACACCACCGCCCCCGGCCGCCGGGGGATAGGGTCCGGCAGACGGGGGCGGCAGTGCTTGTATCAGGGGAGAGAGATGGCTTAGTTGGTTTCGCCCTTGGGCAGCAGCCCGGCACGCTCCAGTGCCGGGCGCAGGGCCAGGTACAGCACCACCACGCACACGGTGGAGGCCACGCTGTTCACAAAGGTAACGCCGCCTGCGATCTTGGTCAGGGCCTGTGCCACGGTGTATTCCTGGCCAAAGATGTACACATTGCGGAAGTAGCCCAGGAACGGGTCCGTAAACACGTTCAGCAGCAGGCCGGAGGCCGCGGCCACGATCACCTTGACGAGGTAACCGCTGCTGTGCTTGTCCAGCTCCCGCAGCTTGAAGGCCTTATGGGCCACCGCACCGCAGGTGATACCGATGATGAACTTGAGCACAAAGGTGGTGATGGCGTAGCCCGGGTCACCGGCCAGGATGTCGGCCAGAGCCAGACCGATGGCACCGGCCAGACCGCCGGACACACCGTCCAGCAGCAGGGCGGTCAGGGCCGTGAAGGTGTTGCCCAGATGGAACGAGGAACCGCCGTAGAACGGCACCCGGAAAAACAGGTAGGCCACCAGGCTCAGCGCGGCCATGACGCCGGTAAGGGCCATTTCCTTGGTGGTAAAGGTGCGCTTGTACAGCACACTGCCAAACACGATGGCAACGACAACGACTGCCAGCAGCAGCCACATTGCAGTAGTAGACATGATTGCTTTCCCTCCAAATTTCAACATCGCCGGACTTTTCCGTTTCAAAGCCCCACCGGAGTTTTGATCGCTCACGCGGCCTCTTACCCACCATCCTACTTGACATTTGGGTGTCCGGCGGGTATGCTCCTATTATACGCGGAACTGACCTCATGAAAATACCCAGAATAAAGTTTTTTTATGGGGCCAGTTTGGCATTCTGCAAAAAGAGGAGGACACGATCATGGTCCATTTGACCACCGCACTGGAGCCAGGCTCCAGGGTACCGCTGTACGAACAGCTGTACCGCAGTCTGGCCGGAGAGATGCGCACCGGGGCCCTGCCCGCCGGCACCCGGATGCCCGGCAAGCGGCGGCTGGCGGCGGAACTGTCGGTCTCGGTAAACACTGTGGACACCGCCTACCAGATGCTGGCTGCCGAGGGCTACCTTGCCGCCCGGGAGCGCAGCGGCTTTTATGTACAGGAATATCTGGCGCTGCCGCAGGTCGGGCCGGATGCACGGGGCCCGTCGCCCACCCCGGCCGTGCCGGAGCCCGCCGCGCCGGAACCGCCGGTGCGGTACGACCTGTCCACCCGGGGCGTGGACCCGGGGCTGTTTCCCTTCCGCACCTGGGCGCGGCTGCAGAAGGAACTGCTGTACTCCTCCCCGGAGCTGCTGACCAACGGCGACGCCCAGGGTGACCTTGCCCTGCGGCAGGCGCTGGCGGATTATCTGGCCGAATACCGCGGCGTGCAGTGCGGTGCCCATCAGGTGGTGGTGGGTGCCGGTCTGGAATATCTGCTGGGCCTGCTGGCCCCGCTGCTGCACGGCACCGCCGCCGTGGAGACCCCCGGCTACCCCCGCGCTTTGCAGGTGCTGGAAAACACCGGCATGCGCTGCTGCTGCCTGCCCGTGGACGAGGGCGGCCTTTCGCTGGATGCACTGGACCGCTCCGGGGCCGCCGTGTGTTACGTTACCCCCAGCCACCAGTTCCCCACCGGCGTCACCATGCCGGCCGGCCGCCGGGCCGAGCTGCTGCACTGGGCCGCCCGCCGCCCCGGCCAGCGCTACATCATTGAGGACGACTACGACTCCGAGTTCCGCTTTGACACCCGCCCTCTGCCCAGCCTGCAGGGCATGGCCGGAGCCGACGGCCCGGTGGTGTACCTGTCCACCTGCTCCCGCAGCCTTGCGCCTGGCATCCGCATTGCCTACATGGTGCTGCCGGAACATCTGCTGCCCGCCTGGCACGCCAAATACCGGCTGTATTCCGGCACCGTGAGCCGCTTTGAGCAGCAGACGCTGGCCCGCTTCATCACCGGGGGCTACTTCACCCGGCATCTGGCCCGCGAGCGGGTTGCCTACAAGGCCCGCCGCGACGCTCTGACCGCTGCCCTGACCGCTGCCTTTGCCCCCGGCGAACTCACCCTCACCGGCCTGCACACCGGCCTGCACCTGCTGGCACACCTGCGCAATGCCCCGCCGGATGCAGCCCTGCACGCGGCAGCAAGGGCGCAGGGGGTGCGGCTGAGCCTGCTCAGCGACTACGACCTGACCGGCAGCGGCAGCACCGCCCCCGGCACCTTTGTGCTGGGTTACGGCTCGCTGGCGGATGACGCCTGCCCGTCGGTGGGCGAAACGTTGAAAAAGCTCTGCACCGCCGCAAGGGACTCCTCGTTGAGGGTGTAACGCCCGGCCTGCTCGTCGCCCGGCAGGACCTGCGTCTCGATCTGCGCTTCGTTGTTGGCCAGAAATTCCAGCGTACGGTCCAGTGTGTCAAGGTCCAGTGCGGTCAGGTCGGTCAGCAGCGAAGCGCTCACCGACCGCAGCGCCTGCGGCAGGGCCCCGGGCAGCAGGTCGAGGTTCTGGCGGAAAAAGGCATCCCACACCGCGCCCCGCGCCGCGGCCCGGTGGGCCTGCGGCACAACGGCGTCCGCGTCCATTCCGGTCAGAAAGCCGTGGGCTTCTGCCGCCGAAAGCCCCTGCACCCGGCTGTCGCGGCCATAGCGGGCCAGCTCCCCGGCGGTCATCGCCCCGGAAAAGCCCACCCGCACCGGCCCGTACCGGGCCGTGATGCGCTCCAGTACGGCCTCCGACAACGCCAGGTATCGGGTATCCTCCGGCAGGGGCAGGCACTCCATCAGTGCCTGTCGGCAGCGGGCCGGCCCCGCCGCCGTGTAACAGTCGGCCAGCGCCGCGTCCTCGTCCGCAAAGGTCACCTGCAGCCCGGCGGGCACCGCCAGCAGATGCACACCGTTCTGGCTGGCGTTCAGGTAGGCCAGCACAAAGCCCGGCTGCTCCCCCGCCGTGCACACCAGCACGGTCAGGCGGTCGCGCTCCCGCGGGAGCTGCACCGCAATGCCCTGCTGGCTCCGGGCCGCCTGCCGCAGCTGGCGGCTGAGCTGCTGCCGACTGAGCAAGACCGTGCCGCCCACCAGCGGCACCAGCACCAGAAGCGCCGCCCCCAGTGCCGCCCAGAAGGGGTTCCACCCCCGGTGCCGGTCGTGCTGTGCATGCATCCTGCTCCCCTGCCTTTCTGCAGGGAGTATGGGCCGCTGTGCCGCAATTATGCAGCATGCGGCCTTTGCTCTTGTGTCCGGCCCGGTTTTGTGTTATGGTAAAAGATAGTTCTCATCCACTGCATCGAAAGGAGATCTCCCGTGGCAAACGCCGTTAAAACCCCATCCCAAAACAATCTGATGACCGAGGGCAGCATCGTGAAGAGCCTGCTGCTGTTCGCCCTGCCGCTGATCTTCGGCAACCTGCTGCAGCAGCTGTACAACACCGCCGACAGCATCATCGTAGGCAACTTTGTGGGAGCCAACGCCCTGGCGGCGGTAGGCTCCAGCGGCTCCCCCATCTACCTGCTCATCGGCTTCAGCCAGGGCCTGGCCGTGGGCGCGGGCGTGGTGGTGTCGCAGTTCCTGGGGGCCAAGGACCACCGGGAAGCCCAGGAGGCCGTGCACACCTCGCTGGCCATCGCCGTGATCATGGGCCTGCTGCTCACCGTGGGCGGCATCGCCTGCGGCCGGGCCCTGCTGGTGGCCATGAATACCCCCGCCGAGGTGCTGGGGGATGCCGTGACCTACATCCGCATCTATTTTGGCGGCGTGCTGTTCAGTGTAGTGTACAACATGACCGCCGGCATCCTGAACGCCGCCGGAAACTCCCGCCGCTCCCTCATCTATCTGGCATGGGCCTCGGTGACCAACATCGTGCTGGATCTGGTGTTCATCGTGATCTTCCGCATGGGCGTGGCGGGGGCCGCCATCGCCACCGATATCAGCCAGCTGGTGTCCTGCGTGCTGAGCCTGCGGTTTCTGATAAAATCCACCGACGACTGCCGGGTGATCCCCCGCGAGATCCGCCTGCACAAAAAGATGGCCGCCCGCATCATCCGGGTGGGCCTGCCCACCGGCATCCAGAACATGGTCATCTCCTTTTCCAACGTGCTGGTGCAGGCCAGCGTGAACAGCTACGGTTCCGCCGCCATGGCCGGGTTTGCCGCCTACATGAAGATCGACGGCTTCAACATCCTGCCGGTGAGCAGCATCAGCATGGCCGCCACCACCTTTGTGGGCCAGAACTACGGCGCAGGCCGGCTGGACCGGGTCAAAAAAGGCACCTGGGTCACCCTGGCGGTGGGGGTGGTGTACACGCTGGCCACCGGTGCCTTGCTGCTGCTCGGGCAGGACGTCATCATGCACCTGTTCACCAACGACGAGACCGTGGTGTTCTTCGGCGAAGCCGCCATGCACTGGTTCTGCCCCTTCTATTTCCTGCTCAGCATCCTGCACGGGCTGGCCGGTGCGGTGCGCGGCACCGGTGCCAGCGTACCACCCATGGTGGTACTGCTGGTGTCGCTGTGCCTGTTCCGGGTGGTGTGGATCCAGTGGGTGCTGCCCCTCTTCTCCGGCATCGAAGGGGTGTTCATCCTCTACCCGGTGTCCTGGGCACTGGGTGCCGGGCTCATGATCCTCTACGCCTGGAAGGGCAAGTGGATGGAATATCACGCATGAAAAAAAGCTCCCCTGACCACAGGTCAGGGGAGCTTTTTGGTCACAGCTTCTCAAACAGCAAAAACCGGAATGCGATGTCGGTGGTCAGCTCCGGCAGGGCGGCCAGACGGGCCGCACCGTCGCGGGGCGTTTTCCAGTAATAGGGGGTCATGGCGAACAGCGCTTCCAGCTGGTCGTGGGGCACCGTGATGGTGCCCTGTACTTCCCGCTCGCCGATGGCCCGGAAGCCCGGGTAGGCAACTTCCTGCACCGGGTTCTTGTAAGGCGTGTCGTAGAGCACGGCCTTCATCTGGTAGAGGTGTTCCGCGCCGGGCACCACATAGATCATGCGTCCGCCGGGGCGCAATACCCGCTGGAACTCTTCCTGCGCAAAGGGCGAGAAGCAGTTCAGCAGCAGGTCGGCCCAGCCGGTGCGCACCGGCTGGCTGAAGCTGGAGGCCACCGCGTACCGGGCGGCAGGCAATGCTTTGGCGGCCAGACGCACGGCAGGCTTGGCAATGTCGAACCCGGCCAGCTGCAGCGGCCTGCCCGCCTTGGCAAACTGCTGCGCGATGCAGCGGTCATACCAGCCCTCGCCGCAGCCCGCATCCAGCAGATGCAGTGCGGCACCCGGGGCGGCAGGCTGGCCGTATTCCAGGCACAGCTCCCCCGCCGCCTGCCCGAAGATACCGTAATATCCGGCGTTCAGGAAAGCGCGGCGAGCCGCCACCATCTCTTTGCTGTCTCCGGGGGCTTTGGTGCGCATGCTCTGCACCGGCAGCAGATGCCAGTAGCCCTCTTTTGCACGGTCAAAGCTGTGGTTCCGGACACATTTCAGGGACACATCCCCGGCAAGCGGCGCGCCGCACAGGGGGCACTGCCAGGGGGCAAATTCGTTCAGGTTCATACCTCGTCGCTGTGGTCCTCAATGGGGGCGGTGGCACCGCCGTGGGCGTTCATGTACTCCTCAAAGTTCGTGAACTTCTGCTGCGGCGGGCGGCGGCTGATGAGCACAAGGCCCGGGTCCTCGTCCTTTGCAGCGGGCTGACGGCTGCGGCGGCCGGTGTCGGCCTTGGGGGCGCGGCCTGCGCCGCCGGCGGCACTGCGGGGGCTGCCGGTGCGCTCATTGCGCTCACTGCGCGGGGCACGGCCTGCACCACCGGCTGCAGCCGGGCGGGCATTGCGGTCGTTCGGGGTGTTCCGGTCGCTGCGGCGGCCTGCATTGCGGCGGTCGCCGTTCGGGGCATTCTGGCCCTGCACGGCCTGAGCACCCTGCGCGGTCTTGATGGCCGGGGCAGCGGGAGCAGCCGGGGCCTTTCTGGCCGAGCGCAGCGGCGTTGCCTCCGGGGCGCTCACAAAGTGCGGGTCAAATTTGGGCTGGGCATTGCTGCCGCGGGCCGGGGCGTTCTGCTCCCGGCGGGGGCGGCTGTTGTTGTTATTGTTGGAACGGCGGTCATTGCTGCGCCCGCCGGAAGTACGCTTGGGATCATCCATGGTTCGTTCCTCTTTTTCCAGTTTTACGGGCTGCTTTGCCTGCGCTTTGGGCACGGCAGCAGCCTTTTTTTCAGGCTTTGCAGGGGCGGCCGCCTTCGCGGGCTTTGCCTGCTGTTCCGGCTGCTTCCCGGCCTGTTCGGGGGCAGCTTTGGGCTTTTTGCCGCGCACGGGCGGCTCCGGGCGCACCGGGGCTGGCACACCGTCCCACGGGTGGCCGGACACCACTGGGATCTTCCGGCGGTTCAGCTTTTCGATGCCGGCCAGATACTCCTGCTCCTCCGGGGCGCAGAAGCTGACGGCGGTGCCGTCTGCACCGGCGCGGGCGGTGCGCCCGATGCGGTGCACATAGGTCTCCGGCACCTCGGGCAGGTCGTAGTTGAACACATGGGACAGCTCGCTGATATCGATGCCGCGGGCGGCGATATCGGTGGCTACCAGCACCTTGGTCTTACCGGCCTTGAAGTTTTCCAGCGCGGTCACGCGGGCGGTCTGGCTCTTGTTGCCATGGATGGCCGCCGCCG
>UMGW01031511.1_pt1 | contig 12667 bp, 9 predicted proteins | sample 1965371 | NCBI WGS metagenome assembly UMGW01 (sample SAMEA4836082, study PRJEB28245) | human gut metagenome | biome: gut microbiome; material: fecal sample | place: Denmark | collected 2008
GCCCCGCCACCTGTTGATCAAGAAAGTAGAATGAATATTGTTGAAATAGACTACCAACCGGTTGTAAATGATTTGATTTTATCTAAGGCTGTTGAATTGAAATTGATGGATTTCATGGAAACAATAAATAACAAAGAAAAGATGGATCAGATTGGATTGGAGTTCAATATGTCGCTGCTGTTATATGGACATCCGGGATGTGGTAAAACAAGTGCAGCAAAATATATTGCGTCACAGTTGGGATTGCCATTAGTTGTAGCAAGATTAGATACATTAATTTCTTCATTGCTAGGAAACACTGCGAAAAACATTCATAAAATATTTGAGTTTGCTAAAAAGCAACCATGTGTATTGTTCTTGGATGAATTTGATGCGATAGCAAAAGCTCGAGACGATCATCATGAATTGGGAGAATTAAAGCGTGTTGTAAATAGTTTACTTCAAAATATGGATGAGTATTGTCAAAATGGAATTTTGATTGCAGCTACCAATCATCATGAATTGTTAGATAGTGCAATTTGGAGAAGGTTTCAAACTGTAATTGAAATGCCGAAGCCTGAATTGGCTGAAGTTGCAAGTATGATAAAAAATATGCCGGAATTTATTGATGTAAGCCAAATAAAGCCAGGACAATGGAAAAAGGTATATGATGCATTATTGGGATTGTCGTATTCGGATATTAAAAATATTTTAAATAATATGGTAAAGAAACTAGTATTAAAGGATGAGAATAAAGTTAAGTTTACAGATATTTTAGTCGAAGCATATTTATTTAAAAATCATGGAAATTACACTATGGAGCAAATGGTACAATATATGATTGATCATGGGGTATCGCAAAAACAAGCGTCCTTATATTTTAATGTTTCAACAAGACAAATAAAAAACTGTTTGGAAAGGAGTGAAAAAAATTGAGTGAAAAATATTTGCCAATAAAGATTTTCGAAAAACGAAAAGATTATGATGATAGAAGTACTGAGGGCGGAGGAGATAGTCATGAAGGTAGTTGGGTACTTCATGGAGAAGAATTAAATAAACGTGTAGACTACTTAAGTAAAAATGTTAATACCATACAAGATTCTTTTCAAAAATGGAAAGAAAATAAGCGAGCATTGCCAATGATTATCTCAACGACGGTTATTGATAAAGCAATTGCCAAGACACATAGAGGAAGAATTGTAAATTTGCTAGAAAATGACGGCAAAGATAATGTGATAGGTGTGTATGGAGATAGGCAGTTGCTATCAATGGTTACAGAGGAAAGTCTGCTAAGTACAATTAGCCAGGTAATAGGAAGAAGAGAGGATGAGGCAACTCTTATTTCTTCAATTTCTGGAATAGATGTGTTTTCACCTTTTGTTGAACCGTATGATTCTGATAACAATGTTTATCGAGTTAGATTATGTGATTATAATGATTTTGACTTGAATAATATGGCAAAGATTTTATTTGAACAATCTTGTGAAGCGGCTGGTATTAAAATTCATTCTAAGGTGCGATTTACTACAGATATGACGATTTATAGGGTCACAATTGACAACTTGGAACAGCTGAATGCTATGGGAGAATTTGAGAGTGTCTATTCGGCTGAAAAGACATATCCGATAATGGCAACTATGGATATTTTAGATTCTGATAATGTAGTCGTTGTAAAACAACCAGAGGAAACGGAAGAATACCCAGTGGTAGGAGTATTAGATACGGGCATAGCGGACATTCCGTACTTAGCACCTTGGAAAGAGGCGGTTGTACATGAAAATTATCCAAAGGAATATCAGGATAATTCCCATGGTTCCTTCGTTGCAGGTATCATTGAATATGGAGATGAACTGAATGGTACAAATATCTCAGCCTTAAGTGGAGTGAGATTATTTAATGCTGTAGTACATCCTGGAAATACAATGACAATTTATCCGGAAGAATTAATTGATCATGTGCGTGAAGCAGTTGAGAACAATCCTGAGATAAAGATATGGAATTTATCTCTAGGAACGACAATGGAAAGTGAATTAGACGAATTTTCAGAGTTTGGTATGGCTTTGGATAATATCCAAGATGAGAATAATGTTCTGATAATTAAATCAGCTGGAAATTGTAACAATTTTGCAAAAGGTTTACCCAAAAGCAGAATAAGTAAGACAGCAGATTCAGTGCGTTCTTTAGTTGTAGGTTCAATTGCAGAAACGCAGGGGGAGCATGATTATGCCGAACCCAATATGCCTTCGCCATTTACAAGAGTTGGACCGGGACCTGCAAGTATTGTAAAACCGGATTTGGTATTTTATGGAGGTAATGCTGGAGTTGATAAGGGGAAATTGGTTATCAATGGAGTTTCGTCATTTGGTTTAGATGGAAATATCTATAAAAATGTTGGAACAAGTTTTTCTACCCCAAGAGTGTCTAGAATAGCTGCAGAACTCGCTTTCATGATGCATGAGGATTTTGATGCGTTACTTATTAGGGCGTTGATGATTCATTATGCAAAGTATCCGGCGGATATTAAAATGAAAATGACAGATAAGGTTGCACAAATGGGATTTGGAATGCCTGTAGGTGCCAATGAGATACTTTACAATTCACCAGATGAGATAACACTAATTTTGAGGGATACTTTGGAAAAGGGAAGCTTTATTGAAATGTTTGATTTTCCTTTTCCGACAAGTCTGGTAGATGAAAATGGATTTTTTAGAGGACAGATTATTCTTACATTGGTAAATAAATCACTTGTAGATGAAAAACAGGCAGGAGAATATTGCCAATCAAATATCGATGTGTTTTTTGGTACATATGAGACTGAGAAAGATCGTGATGTGACAAAACCGACGATAAAAAATCCTAGAGGTGTGGATGATAATCAAAACCTTTTATCTGATAGCTTATATAGCGCAAGTGCGAAGGGAATACATCCTATAAATGGATTTGAACGGGAATGTACACTGGTTAAGTATGGTAAAAAGTTCCATCCAGTTAAGAAGTATGCAATTGATTTAGCTGATATGACCCCGTCAAATCGCGATAAGTGGTTGCCATCTACACGCAAGTGGTATCTGAAGATAGAAGGTTTATATCGCGATTTTATTGAAAAGGAAGCTGTGAAAAAGGATTTTCAGTTAAGTCAGGAATACTGTATGATTTTAACTATTCGAGATCCAGAACATACAGCTCCGGTTTATGATGAAGTGACGCAACAACTTACAAACCGCAACTTTATTCATCATGATGTGAGAGTAAGAAATGTAGTTCATGTAACCAATGAATAAAAGTATGTTTAGGGCTCGAATAATAGAGCTTTAAATATAAATGCGATATTGCTCTGCAAAGCAATACCGCAACATCGGATACACAGTTGGTATTCCGAATCTTGATAGTTCAAATAGATTATAGCGAAACTGTACTTCTATTTCAAGATATAATTCCCAACTGAGAAAGGTATGGTATTGAAAATGGGAAAGACAATTTGAGTAAGAGTCACTGCAAAACCAATATCAAACAGAAGAGTAAGAGTTAAGACTTCGTTGAGTAGCGGTGGGACAACCAGAACAAAACACAAACAATCAAAATGAAATAGGAGGGCTATTTTTATGGCAACAAACAGACCAGTTGGAGATAATTCTCGAGTGGGAGCAGTTAGAGGTAGATCGCAGGTATATAATCCGACAACGGGATTATGGACTAAGCGAGATGCACAAACAGGAAAATTCATGGATGTAAAAACATCTAGTAACACACCTTTTAAAGGGGTAAGAAAAGAGAAGTAATATAGTAAAGTATCAGGCAAGGAAGTAATATGGCAAAGTCATTTTGCTTCCTTGCTATGTTATAATGAAAACTGTTGTTCTTATGGAGGAATATATGAGAAAAAAGAAACACAAGAAGAAAAATAAAAATATGAAAAAAAGAGAAATACAAAAAATGCAGGTAGAAAATCAGCAGGAGGTGTTGGGTGCTGATGTTGATAAAAATCAGGTAGAAAACCAGCAAGAGATATTGGTAGATGCTGCTGAGAAAGAGCAAAGAAGAACAACCCGATTAGGAGCAATTATAGCTATTGTTGCGGTGATAGGAACGTTGTGTGCTTTTTTATTTAAGATGACGATTAGTTCTTTAAATGTGTGGTCGGAGCAGGGGGTAATGTATTGGTATTTGCAAGCACTTTTTTCATTCGCATTATCAACATCAGTTATTATATTTATTGACATAGTGTTGTATGTAATAAGTGATCTAAAAAGGTACAATACGCTGGATCAAAATTATAAGCAGTATGATCAGGAATCAGACAACAGATACATGTACTTACTAAGTGATTTTAGAATATATACAATAATGATTATTTTTGTATTCATTTTATCTATTCCATTATCTGCAATTTATGGAGAGGAGAGTCAAAAATGGAGTGGGATTTTGGTCTCTTGTCTGTGTGCAGTTGTTGGAATTGTTCTTGTTGTGCAATGGGTAAAACATAAGAGTAAAGAGGAAATTAAGAGAATTCTTCTGAAGGTAGGAGGAAAAATTGCAGAATGGATGTTTGTAGCATTATTATGTTTTACTATAAGTGCTATATTTATTGTGAATAATAAAGCAACAATTAGTGTAAGTTATAATGCTGATGGTATAGTGGAAATTTGTAATACATCAGCAGAAAACTATAATGGACTGGATATAGAAATATGGAATATGGATGGAGAAAAAATTTACACAGAGTCTGTTGAAAAGGAAAAATTGTTGTTTGCACGAGAAGATAAGTACGTTAATAATGAAGTTGAAGGTGAAAAGGTGGCAGAAGGAATATTAATAAACAGTGAATGTTTACATTGGAAATATATGTTTGATTTGAAAGAAGTAATAAATGAATCGGGTGTGTATTGTGTTTCAATAACAGTACATCAAGATGGTAAAAGTGCTTTTTTGATTAATTCATTATCTGTAGAGAATAAAGAATATATTTTTGCAAAAGACAGTATGGAAAAAGACTATTAAAAATGGTGCTGGGTACAATTTGGGTACAGTAGTTTAGAAACCACATTGACGAGATGTAAAAACGTATCAAAATGATACGACTTCAACACCTGATAACATTAGATTAATATGAAAAATCAAACCCGAAAAAGAGTTTGAATAAGAGCCACAAGTCTTGGAACCCGCTAACAAGCGGCTTCCGAGACTTTTTTTTGCTCTGCTACTAATTTGCTACTAATAGCAGCTACTCTTTTTCTGCCGTTTTCAGTTGATTGTCATTAACTTTAATAGCAAGAAACCCTGATGACTGCGGGATTTCTTCTATATGATCTTTCTTTGTGGCATCTGGATGATTTTCCCTGATGCGGTATTTGGTGGTACTAACGCAGGTCCGAACTGAGGTCGGATTGTTACATCTGAGCCGTTGTCCTGAGTCTGCGGCACTTCACATGTGATACCTGCTGCTTCAAGCAGAGGGTTATCAGATGGTGGTTCAGGTGTTGGCGAATCTGTCGCTTGCAATGATTCCAGACTATGCACAAGCTCCTGTTGTTTATGTGGAAACAGATGGGAGTATGTGTTAAGTGTTGTGGATACTTTCTCATGTCCGAGCCTGTCTGCTAACATTAAGGCATCACAGCCCTGATTAATAAGTAAGCTGGCGTGCGAATGCCTGATATTATGAATTCGTATCTTCTTTACACCTGTGTTTTTACATCCTCTTATCATCTCATGAGAGAGAAATGATTTTGTTACCGGGAACAGCCTTTCATCTGCGTCAAGCATATATCTTGACTGGATATAGTCTGATAGTTTCTGGCAGAGAAAATCCGGAATCGGAATCTTTCGCTTACTTTTTCTTGTCTTAGGTGATGTAAATACATCTTTTTCTTCTATCCGCTGATATGTTCTGTTGATGGGTATTGTCTTGTTATCAAGGTCAATATCAGCAGGTGAGAGAGCAAGTAATTCACCTTTTCGCATACCCGTCCAGTACAGGATTTCAAAGCATATATACGATAACGGCTTGTCTTTTACGCCCTCACGGAAAGCAATATATAATTCGCCTGATATGAATGTGGTAAGAGTTGGCGAAAGTATGACTGATGTAACAGATAAAAGTGAATTTGTGGAAACTAGAGAAACTGAACCTGTGGACAAAGCTGGCTGTATTATTAGGAGAATATCAGAGCTTGGCGGTTATGAGAATGTCGACGATTCTGCTAAGGTTGATGTATTTGGATTTGATATTGCTGATGTTAGTGGAAGCATAAGGCTGTTCTCGGATGTAATGAAAAGGCTGGAGATAAAGCTGGCTGGAGATGAGCTTTATGAGGAGTTCCAGAGAATTTATGATGAGAGTGTTGGTAGAGATGCTGGTAAAGATAAAGCAGAAGATAAGATGTGGAATAGGGGCAGAGGAAGGTGATTCCTCTGCTGGCTTATTTTATAACTTGAAAAAAATGTTCGAGAAATCAAATAAAGTATTTTACAACAAAATTGAGATAATATATAATAAAATAGTGAAATTGTATTTCTAAAAGCACGGAGGATAATATGGCTGTATCATACAATAAATTATGGAAATTAATGATCGATAAAAAAATAAATAAGAGCCAACTGTGTAAAAAGATAAAAATTAGCAGTAGTACCATGGCTAAAATGACAAATGAAGAGATGGTTGCTATGACTGTATTAGAAAAAATATGTGCTGAATTGGAATGTGATATATCTGATATTATGGAGTTTACTGATTTAGCTGAAGTAAAGAAAAAAATTCATAATGATAATATAAGTCCAGATAATGGGACAGTTAATATAAGATAACGAGGTAGAACAACCATGAATGAAAATGGGTTAAATTATATTGATCTCTTTGCTGGTGCCGGTGGACTTTCAGAAGGATTTATTCAAAGTGGCTATAGACCGGTTGCGCATGTGGAAATGAATGAGCATGCAGCAAAGACAATAGAAACAAGAATAGCATATTATTACTTAAAAGATAATGGCAAAATTAAAAGTTATTATGATTATGAAAAAGGAAAAATAACCAGAGAACAACTTTTGGAAAAAATACCCAAAGAAGAACTTAAGACTGTAATTAATAAAGAAATGTCGGAAGCCACAATTAAGGGGATTTTCAACACAATTGATGATATCAAAAGGGAAAAAGAAATTGATAAGATTGATGTAATTATAGGTGGTCCTCCATGTCAAGCATATTCTTTGGTGGGAAGAGCACAGAGCAGTCATATGATTGTTCCGATGGAAGATGATCCAAGAAATGAATTATATAAGATGTATGTTCAATTCCTTAAGAAGTATAAGCCAAGAATGTTTGTGTTTGAGAATGTGGCTGGGATAAAGACTGCAAGAGGTGGTCAAGCATTTAAAAACCTCCAGACATATATGAAACGTGTAGGTTATGAAATTGATTATCATGAGTTGAATGCCCAAGATTTTGGAGTATTACAAAGTAGAAAAAGAGTAATTATAGTAGGTTGGCTTAAAGGTACTGGGTATGAATATCCGTCGTTTGATGTGATCCATAGTAAAGCCGAAGTATGGGATTTATTGAAGGATTTACCCCCATTGACTCCAGGTATTGAGGCAAGAGAACATACGATGAATGATATGCGAAGACTAAAAAAATATGTTAAAGATAATGCTATTCGAATGAAATCAGATGTATTAACAGGTCATGCTGCAAGACCACATACTGCACAGGATATTGAAATATATAAGAGAACAATAGACATGTGGTTTGAAAACGAACAGCATGAACGTTTGAAATATGATGATTTACCAGAAGATTTGAAAACACATAAAAATAGAACTTCATTTGTAGATCGATTTAAAGTTGTTGAGGGTGATATGGATCATTGTCACACAATACTTGCTCATTTATCGAAAGATGGACATTATTTCATTCATCCAGATATAGAGCAACATAGATCAATTACAGTGCGGGAAGCAGCAAGAATACAGTCGTTTCCGGATAATTATTATTTTGAAGGACCAAGGACAGCACAATTTATTCAGGTGGGGAATGCGGTTCCGCCAATGATGGCAAAGGTAATAGCAGATAAAATAAAAGAACAATTAGGAAAATAAAATTGGAGGTTTCGCAAATGGGTATTGTTGAAAATACATATGCTGAATTAAAGCAACAAGAACTGAAAAATAATCCATATAGTTGTTTGCATATGGCTGATATTGACATCAATCCTCATCAGATTGAAGCATTTACATTTGCGCTATCTTCATTAGAGCTTGGTGGAGCAATTCTTGCAGATGAGGTAGGTCTTGGAAAAACTATTGAGGCTGGCTTGGTCATCAAGTATTTGCTATGCAGTGGAAAAAATAAAATACTACTTATTATGCCATCAAATCTGCGAAAGCAATGGCAAGTTGAATTAGAAGAGAAATTTGATATTGATTCATTGATTGTGGATAGTTCTAACTGGGAGGATTATCTCGCAAAGGTAAAAAGTAAACAAGCAGTAATTATTGTTTCCTACCACTTTGCCTCAAAAAGAAAAACAGAGTTCGGAAAGATAGCTTGGGATTTTTGTGTATTTGATGAAGCACATCGGCTTAGGAATGTTTATAAGAATGGTTCAAAGATGGCTAACTTATTATATGAATTAACAAAGGGAATTCCGAAAATTTTATTAACTGCGACTCCTATGCAGAATACTTTACTTGATATATATGGACTTGTTCAGTTTATCGATGATAGAGTTTTTTATAGTAAGCAGATATTTTCCGAAAGATATTTGCGAGGAGAAGATTACAATGATTTGAAGGCTTGTTTAGAACCTGTTGTGCAAAGAACTTTACGAAAAGAAGTAGCAGAGTATATCCAATTTTCAGAGCGCAAAGAAATGACAATTGATTTTGAACTATCGCCAATGGAGATAGAACTTTATGTGATGATAAATAATTATCTGAAAAAGGAAATTTTGTATGCTTTGCCCAATTCACACAGAACACTTATTACATCTGTTATTAGAAAATTGCTTGCATCATCAAGTATGGCAGTTGCAGAAACCTTCAAGGTATTAAAAGGCAGACTTGAAACTTTGAAGGAAACAACTAGAACTGAATCAGCGGATGAAAGTATTGATTTTTTCCTTAGTTTTTTTGATGATGATGAAATAGAGACGGATGATGATAGTAAGCAGGATGAATTATACACAAGAGAAAAGGTAAATGAATTTATTCAGCATGAAATAGATGAGGTAACAGCCATTATTAATAAAGCTGAAAGTATAAAAAGAAATGCGAAGATGACAGCCTTGAAACAGGCAGTGGAGAAAGCTTTTGTATTTCAAAATGAAGCTGGCATAAAACAAAGAATTGTTGTGTTTACGGAATCTATTAGAACGCAACAATACATGTTTGAAGAATTATCTCATGTCGGATATGAAGGTCAGATACTTAAGTTTAATGGTAGTACAAATGATCCTGTTACTAAACAGATTTATAAGGCGTGGAAAGCTAGAAACTATGGAAAGTATGTGGGTAGTAGAAATGTTGAATTGAAGAATGCCATCGTAGAAGCATTTAGGGATGAATACAAAATTTTGCTTGTAACAGATTCCGGTTCGGAAGGATTGAATCTTCAGTTTTGTAATACGATTATAAACTATGACCTTCCTTGGAATCCGCAGAAGATAGAGCAGCGAATTGGTCGCTGTCATCGTTATGGACAAAAGAACGACGTTGTGGTTATTAATTTGCTTAATACTCAGAATGTAGCAGATAAGAGAGTATATGAAATTCTTTCAGAAAAATTCGAGTTATTCCAAGGCGTATTTGGTGCATCAGATAAAGCTATTGGATTATTAGAAAGTGGAGCAGATTTTGAAAAAAGAGTTACACTTATTTATCAGGAATGTAAAACGACATCAGATTTTACAAAGCAATTTAAGGATTTGGAAAAGGAATTAGAAAAGAAACGAAACAAGAAAATGGATGAACTGAAATCCATATTTATATATAAGACAGAGGAACAACATAAGTCTCATTTTAATAGTATTATGAAAGAAATTGCGGAATATGATTCACAGTTTAAGTATTGGAATAGTAGAAGTAAAGAGGAAAATGAGATATATCCAAAGTACTATGAAACTAATATAGACTTGGAAATTCCGGGAATTCAACACGGATATTTACTTGTTGGTGGTTCTTATGTTGGAGAGATTTTTGAAGATGCAGTATTTGAAATTATTGATATAACAGGAAAAATATATGGCGCTTCAGATGTGTTGGCTAGAGAGCTTTGTGAAAAATTGAATGAGCAGTGCTTAGAAGAAGAGACTCCTAATAATCAAGAAATCCTTTTATATATTGATAAAGTGGATAAATTTATGCAACAGAAATATGCAGAATCTAAAAGAACAGTTTTGATTGCTAATCAGAAAAAATTGGATAATTGGCTGCAATCAAGAAAAGAGGAATATTTGCTCACAGTCAAGGATACCTCAGAATTAGATGAGCTTAAAGAAAAATATGCAATTGAAGGCGATTTTAGACAGAAGATTGCATTAAAAAAACAAATAGAAATTTTAGAAGAACAGAAACAAAAAATGGTACGAGCATTTCATAATGAAATGTCGACATTGGAAGAAGAGGCTGTAAATATGCAGAAGCAGTTTGCAGAAGATATATTGGTAAAAACACAACTGGTAACAAAGATAGTGATTAAGTTTTAGGAGGCTACCATGGAGAAAAAAGGTAAGTTAGAATTGACATGGGTTGGTAAATATGAGGAAGAGAAACTTGAACCAAGAATATTAATTGAAGATAAATCAAAATCATATGGTGATTCGAATACAGAAAATATGCTGATTCATGGGGATAATCTGTTGGCACTCAAGGCTTTGGAAAATAAGTATACGGGGATGATAAAGTGTATTTATATTGATCCACCATATAATACTGGAGTAGCGTTTGAACATTATGATGATAATTTAGAGCATTCCATTTGGTTAGGAATAATGAAAAAAAGATTAGAAATCCTTCGTAATTTACTTGCCGAAGATGGAACTATTTGGATTCAGATAGATGATGAAGAACAGGCATATTTAAAGGTATTGTGTGATGAAATTTTTGGAAGAAATAATTTTGTAAATATGATTTCTGTAAATATGAAGAATGTTGCAGGTGTATCAGGTGGAGGTGAAGATAAGCGTTTAAAAAAGAATTGTGAATATATTCTAGTATACGCAAAAGATTATTCTCTACTTCCATTATTTAATGGACCTTATATTTATACTGAAATATCTGAGTTAGTCAATCAGTATCAGAATGAAGGAAAAAGTTGGAAATATACCACAGTTCTAGTGAATCCAGGGGATAAAGAATATTTAGGGTCTACAGTTGATGGTGATGGAAATGAGATAAAGGTATATCTGAGAAAAAATCCTGAAATGATGTCGATTAAACAGATCGCACAGAGAGATGGTATTACTGTTGATGATGCTTATAGTAAATATGGAATAGATATTTTCCAGACAACAAATGCACAATCGTCAATTCGAACAAGAATTATGGATTATCGTTCAGAAATGGGAATTGAAGAAGATTTGATATCAATTGAGTATGTTCCCAAAACAGGCAAAAATCGTGGGAAAGTATATGAACAGTTCTACAAAGGGGATAAGTGTAGATTGTTTGTATGGTTAAGGGATACATCGGAAGTAATAGATGGAAAACTATTTAAAAAAGATTTGCAGGGAACCTATTGGGATATGAATGCTTGGATGAAAAATCTGACTAAAGAGGGAGATGTTGAATTCCCTAATGGTAAAAAGCCCGAGGTACTAATTAGGCAAATATTGGAAATGACAACATCAGAAAACGATTTGATCTTAGATAGTTTTTTGGGGTCAGGAACTACGGCAGCTACAGCACATAAACTCAATAGAAGATGGATAGGAATTGAGATGGGCAATCAAGCTTACTCGCATTGTAAAGTTAGACTTGATAACGTAATTGATGGTGAACAGGGAGGAATTTCTAAAGAGGTAGGTTGGCAAGGTGGCGGGGGATATAAATTCTACGAACTTGCAGAACCATTACTTGTAAAGAACAAAGTTCTTCCTGTTTATCAAATAAATCCATCTTATACATGGGATATGGTATGTGAAGCTATTTGCAAGATAGAAGGATTTACCTATGAACCATCTGGGGAGTTTCAAGGACATTCATCAGAGAATCGATTCATACATATCACAGAAGAATTTGTTAATACAAAGTATGTGATGTCGATAATGAAGAACTTAGGGGATAAGCAGAGTTTACTTATCTATTGTAAGAAAAATCAAGCTGACATGATTCTTCCAGAGAATGTGGAAGTGAAAAAAATACCAAAGGATTTATTGGATAAATGTAATTTTGAAAGTGAGGTGCAGGAATAATGAGTTCAGTAGATAAAATCAAATGGGCTATGAGCCTGCGTGAGCCTCAGTATGAAGCGCTACAATACTTTGATGCAATCAGTTCCAAGATTGAGTATAGAACTAGTTCAAAAGCTGAAGCAGAGAAAATAGCATCAGAGAATTGCCAAGCTCCACATACAATATCTGTAGATAAGGAATTTGATTTTCCATCATTCTGCTTTGATATGACAACCGGTATTGGTAAGTCCCGTTTAATGGGTGCATGTATTTATTATTTATACAAAACAAAAGGGTACAAACAT
>UMGW01026639.1_pt1 | contig 12630 bp, 10 predicted proteins | sample 1965371 | NCBI WGS metagenome assembly UMGW01 (sample SAMEA4836082, study PRJEB28245) | human gut metagenome | biome: gut microbiome; material: fecal sample | place: Denmark | collected 2008
TTCAGAAATCCGTGTTGCTTTCGTTCGCCGCAACAGTCATAAATTATATCAAGACTATTGGTCGATGTCAAGCGCTTTTTCTTCTTTTTTAAAAAAGAAGTTCCATCGCATTCCCTGCGGTGGAACTTCAGTATAGCATTATCCTTTTTTAATTGTCAATCAGTTTTTGCTTTTTTCTTACTTTTTTACAATCCCGTAACATCAGGATAATCCCGCCAGCCAGTAGGCGAACCGGTTCATCTGATAAAGCTTCGTCAGCCATTCGTTTTCAACGGTCCACGCCGCGATCTGGCTGCCGACTCTTCCTGTATCGAAGCTGGCGATTACAATATAAATAATCCATAAAACTACGATGCTCTCTGCCATGCCGACCACGATTCCCAGTACACTGTTGAGCAGTTTCAGAATCGGCAGGTGCACGATTGCCGAAAGGGACTTGAAAATCAGGTTCACCAGTCTGGCTGCGAGCCCGGTAATCAGCAGCACCAGAATCGACAGTATAATATTGGTATTGTTTTTTTCTTTCACACTGCTATATAAAAGGATAGCTAGCGAAAGGACGAACAGAGAAATGACCAGAGACAACAGCATCCTGATTTCATCCACCATTCCTTTTTTCATTCCGGCATATCCCCGCCAGAGGGCAAATAAGATCACACAAACCAGCAGTACGTTCATTTTTTCTCCCGTTTATTTCATTTCTATCATATCTATGCTGTTTGCAGTAACCGCAAGAAACCGGTTTCCGCCCAGCGTTTTTAAAAGCTGCGTCTGTTCCGGTATCGGTCCGCTGTATTTTTCTTTTCCGTTCAGGTTATAAATCAGGCACTCTGCTTCATTATATATAATCAGTTCCTGATCCGAAATCAGAACATCCCGGTATTCGATTGCAAACGGCAACGACAGCACCTGCGTCCCGTTCATATTATAAATGTCAATCCGATATTTTCCGTTTCCATTCGTACCATTAAAAATAAACGCCACATAATTGCCGCTGCTGCGGACGTCCTGCACCTCTTCCTGCATGAAATTCTGGAAGATATTTTTTGGAATTTCATTCCCTTCATATAACATGAACTGATTATTTCCCACAGAATACGCCGTATGCGTCCCCGCAAACTCTGCCAGCGGGATTACCGTATCCGAATATTCGTAGGAGCTTACCATCGTGTCGGTGTAGTTTTGTCCGACTTCGTCAAAATTGTAAAAGCTGACGATCGATTTCATACTGCCGCTTTCTGCTTTCAGATATGCCACCATCATCAGTTTTCCATTGTCCGACAATGACACGGAAACCGGATAACCCGATTTCTGCATCGTCGTTTTGATTCCGACTGCTTTTTCCCCAGTAGGATTATAGACGTTGATCCAGGTCACATCCCCATCCTCCAGAATCGCCGCCACAACGCCATTCGCTGCCACGGACAGCGATTTCACCGGAAGATTCGTATCAATCTGTTTGGATGTCCCGTCCTGACTGATATCATAAATCAGGTTGCCGTTATAATCCCCAACTGCGACCCAGCCCGACCGCACAGAGACGCACGGCGACTGCATGTCGTAAGTCTGGTTCCACATGGCGTTGCCCTTGTAATCCGTATAGCTGATACCATCCTTACTGTAGGTCAGAAAGCCATTCTGGTAGCTCAGCAGAGTAGAACCGGACACCTGGTTCCTGTCGATTGCGGACACGACCGTGTAGCCGGAGTAGGTTTGATTTTTAAGCAGTGTTACCGCCGTCACCGTCAGCGCTGCGATCACGCCGATTACGCAGCAGGAACGAAGGATCACTTTCAGACGATGCGCCCGGATTTCCCGTTTAAAATTCTTGCTGTCTTTTTTCTCGTTTTTTTCTTTTTTTCGCAGGTATTCCCTGATATCTACCATATGAGATAAGTCCCCATTTCTTTTGCAACATCTTTGCGAGCATGTTGGCTCACTTGCGCTCATTCCATCACGAGCCCGCGCTGACGCGCTTTACCGCCTGCTATGCAGGCTGCTCGTTCTCTAATGGCGCAAGAAAAACAAATGTCGCCTTCGGCGTCGCTTGTTTTTCTTGTGCGCTCATTCCATCATAACACATTCATTATTTTGAAGGTAGTAAAATATTCTGTCCGGGCTGGATTTGATTCGGGTCTTTTATATTATTCAGGCGACAGATTTCTATCACCTTTTCATCTGTTCCGTAAAATCTCCTGGAAATAGCGATGAGGCTGTCTCCCTTCTGCACCTGATAGCTTTCCGGGTGCGCCAGGGCTTCCTGAACCTGAGGAAAGGAATCGGAGGCTGATGCGGACTGCCGGACTGCCGAGGCTGCAGCGTCTGCATTGGTCGAGACCGCATTCTGGCCATCTGCCATTACGCTGTCCGTTGTTACGCTGTCCGTCGTTACGCTGTCCGACATTACGCTGTCTGGCATTACACTGTCTGGCATTACACTGTCCGCCGTCCTATTGTCTGTCACTTCGCCATCCATCGCCGTATTGGCCGCACCGGTTGCATCGTCCGCCTGTGTAGCTTCGTCCAAGGCGGCAGACTGCGCCATTTCGTCCGATGAATTCCAGCCAACAGTCTCTTCTACAATCAGTCCGGGAGATGTATTTTCCGTCTCATTTTTTGTATTCCGGACAGCTCCTGCCAACAGGGCGGAAACCGCTTTCATATCCGAGTACTGATTGACGGACGTCAGCGCCGTTCCGACCAGAACCAACAAAAGCACCAGGCAGCCAATCCGGCAAAGCTTCGGGAAGAGGGCGCCGGTACTGCCTGAACGGGCCTGATAAGCTGTCCCAAAAGCAGTTTTCCTCGACGCTGCGTTCAGCGTAGGTGCTGCAGCCTTAAGCGCACCCAGCCTTGACAGCACCGTTTTCCTGCCAGACGCTGTATTCGGCGCAGACGCCTTGGAAGCGGTTATCCCCCGCGCTGCGTCCGCTGCGGCTTCCGCTTTTCTTTTTTCCCGGCGGGCATTGATCGCTTCCATCACCCGTTCCTCCTCCACATCTGCAGGGCGGCTCTGCTCCCGTTCAGCAATCATATATGCCTGCATTTCTTCGTTTTGTTCATAAAAAATAAAATAGCCTCCGATCTGGATTTCTTCTCCCCGCACGGTCCAGAACCGGACGGAGGCTTCCTTTTTTTCAATTTTTCCAATCCGCTCCAGCTTCTGAAAATACGGAAAATTTCCGCGCCTGAAGTCCGTTTCTTTTTCCACCCCGTAAATTAAATAATAGCGGATGCCGTCCTTTTCCTCCTGCTGCCCGAATGCCAGACACGTCTCTTTTCCCTGGCATCGTTCCAGAAACGTATGGACATAATCCTCCATGTACAATTTTACATTCGGACTGCCTGTCCCGATCTGCATCACATTTTTGGGTATTTTCAACATTTTACCTCTGCTCCTTTCCATCCGGGCACCCCGTTTTCCCTAATCTTAGCAGACCGTTGCCGCAGATTTTGTCTGTTTATGCGCTCTTTTTTGGCGGTTTGGAGCAGAGTCCCGTTCTGGAACTTTTGCACATATTTATTCTGTCAAACACTTCTGTTCGATATAAAAAGCACAATAAAATACATTGTATTTCCTTCCGGGCTCTTCTAAACTATTTTTTAGTAGATACCAAAATTTCTGCAGAATATACTAAAGGAGTGGTACTGAAAATGAGCAAACTTTCTCTTGCAGGCGAATGGAAACTTCGCGGCGAGTTTATGGACGTAACAGCAGATCGCTGTGCAGAGGTGCTCGTCCACCTCAACGCCATGCCTCCCAAGCCGACAATTCCCGGTTATCTGACCGAAGAAAATATGACCGAGGAGGAACGGGAAATGTATCTGAAAGAACCCGATCCGAAATTTACGGTAAATACCGCCCTCGCCATGCACCCCTATCCTTCCAAAACGGGATATATTCCTATGACTGTACCCGGCGACGTTACAACCGCCCTGATCGATAACGGAGTTATCGAGGAGCCTTTTTTAAAGGACAACACAAAAAAAAGCATCTGGATTAAAGAGCTTTCCTGGTGGCTTGTCAAAGAATTTGATATCACCGAAGAAATGCTCAACGAAGATATTGTCCGCCTGAACATTGAAATGCTCGATTTTAATGCCGATATTTTAGTTAACGGCATTCCCGCCGGACATCAGGAAAATACCTTCTGTGCTTTTTCTGCAGATATCAAACGCTTTTTGCATGTCGGTACCAACCAGATCGTGATCCGTCTGACCTCCGGCATGGAATTAAATTATCCACATGACACCGTTTCTTATTACTGTGCAAGTGACAATGCGATCTGCGACCAGCGAGTATACACGCGTAAGCCACAGTTTACCTATGGCTGGGACTGGTGTCAGCCCGTTCCTACCTGCGGTATCGGACGTTCGATCGAAATCGAAGCGTTCAGCGGTGCACAGGTAATCGCTTCCCGCGTCGATACGCTCAGCCTTTCCGGAAATGATGCAGAAATCGAATTTCATTTTGAAATCGAAAAATCCAACATGGTGCAGAGCGCTGAAACAGAGCTGGAATATGAGCTGTCCATCGACGGCAAGACCGCTTATACCGGCCATCAGACCCTGATGCTTGTCGGCGGCATCAATTTTGCACAGGAACGCGTTGTATTAAAGGATGCAAAGCTCTGGTGGCCGAACGGTTACGGTGCTCAGAACCTTTATACCTTTACCGCACGCTGCACGGCACGCGGCATCACCCATGAGGTAAAACCGAAGAAAATCGGTATCCGCACGCTTTCCATCGACTTTTCCAAGCTGCCGGATGAAAGCCGTAACTTCTTCTTCAAGATCAACGGCACCCGCATTTTCTGCAAAGGCGGCAACTGGGTTCCTACCGATTCTATCTATCTGCGGACACCTGATGAAAATTATAAAAAGCTGGTCAGCGAAGGCGCAGCGGCACACTTTACCATGTTCCGTATGTGGGGCGGCGGCACTTATGAACCGGATTGCTTCTACGATTACTGCTCCGAATACGGTATTTTACTGATGCACGATTTTATGTATGCATGTGCTTTTTACCCCGATCAGAAGGATTCGTTCCTTTATGAAGCAGAACGCGAGGCAGAATATCAGACCAAGCGTCTGGCGCATTATCCCTGTATGGCAGTCTGGACCGGAAACAACGAAATCGCCGAGTCCTACACCGACTGGTTCCCGGGAATGCTGCAGCCCGAACGCTACTGGGGCGATCAGATTTTCAACTACATCCAGCCCCGCGCAGTCCAGCACAATAGCCCGCTGATTCCCTACATGCCGTCCACCCCGTACTTTGGAGAACGTTCCAATACCACTGAAGAGGGAGACGTCCATGCATGGACTTATTTTGGACGCGATTCCAAGACGAGATTCAAATTCTCTTACGAACTGGAAGCTTTTGATCGATTCCCGGCGCGTTTTTCCAGCGAATACGGATTTTTCGGCGCGCAGATGGAAAGCACCGTCCGCCGTTATTTGGACGGGGAAGAGATGTCCTTCAACAATCCGTCCTGGAAGCATCACGGCGAGTTCGAACGCAAGCGTGGGGCCATCGACGGCGTTATCAACCGCCATCTGACTGAATTTTCCACGCTGGACGAACGCGGCTATCTGCTTTACAGCGGTATCATGCAGGGGCTTTTATATGCCGAAATGGCAGAGGCGATCCGCCAGAAATCCTACGGTGCCGGCGATCTGATCTGGATGTACAACGACTGCTGGCCGGAAACCGGTTGGACCATTATCGATTACTATCTCACCAGAAAGGTTTCGTTCTACTTCTTAAAACGCGCTTTTGATACGAAAAAACTGATTATCCGGAAGGCAAACGGCGGCGCGGTTGTAACCGTCATCAACGAAACCCCCGATGAACTCCGGACAACTATCTGCGTCGGCACACAGACCTTTGATGGCGCACACAATAGTGTTCTCCTGACAAAGGATCTGACCGTTGCTCCGCATTCCTGGCAGCAATTCCATGTAGCCGCTGAAGAGCCTGCCGCAGACGGATATTTCGTTGTAAGTGCAGACGGCTTTGAAACAGCTGACAGTCTGCGCGCTTATTACCGCGAATACACCATTCCGGAAAGCGATGCGGTGATCGAATCCGTTGAAAAAGACGGCAGCGATCTGCTCGTAACCGTCCGTGCAAACGTATTTACACCGTTCGCTTATCTGATGACAAGCGACGACAGAGTACATTACAGTGATAACTACTTCAAGCTCTATCCCGGAGAGGCAAAAACGATCCGCGTAGAAAACTGTGACGAGACACCTACACTGTACACAGCTGCGACAATGCACGCGTAAATTTGTATATACCTGTTATGCGCATGCGCAAAAAGATTCACAAAAGGATCTTTCGCGCATGCGTTTCACATTGAGTGAGCATCGTCCTGCGCAATGTGAAAAGAAAGGGGACTTATGTCACATACAATTATTGACCTGCCGTCTGTCAGAGACGACGGCAGGCTTTACCGCGATACCGCTTTGAATTTCGTGGAATCCCTGATTCCGAATCCGTGGAACAGCTGTCACGCGCCCGATCTTTTAGAGCTTGAAAATGGCGATCTGCTTTGCTGCTGGTTTGCAGGCTCCTGTGAGGGAAACGCGGATGTCAGCATTGCTGTGTCGCGTCTGTCAGAGGACAGTTCCCAGTGGGAAACACCGGTAATTGTTTCCGATGATCCAACCCGCAGCGAGCAGAATCCTTCCCTCTTCCTGCATCCAAACGGAGAAATCTGGCTGATGTATACCGCACAGGTTTCCCGTGATCCCAACAATCCAACCTCTGACAATTTACAGGGAACTGCTGAAATCCGCCGGAAAATTTCCCGCGATAACGGGCACACCTGGGAGGCGACCGAGACAATGTTTTCCGCTCCCGGCTCGTTCTGCCGGCAAAAGATTCAGATTCTGTCCAACGGACGTTTTATTTTCAACAATTTCCGATGTGCGATCAACGATTCCTGCATGGGAGACGATTACACCGTCCTGCAGCTTTCAGACGACCAGGGCAAAACCTGGCGCAGCGTCATGATGCCCGGCAGCCGCGGGCGCGTACACGGCAATATCGTGGAACTTTCTCCCGGAAATCTGATCTGCCTGCTGCGCAGCCGCTCTGCTGACCATATTTACCGTTCGGAATCCCATGATAACGGCGAGACCTGGAGCGTGCCGGAGCCTACTGTGCTGCGCAACAACAACGCAAGCATTACCGCAATCCGTCTTCAAAGCGGCGCAGTCTGCGTTGTATACAATGACGTCGCCTTCAATGACGAGCCCGAGCGCACCGTCTGGCCCGACCAGCGCTGTCCTGTCGTACTCGCCATTTCCGAGGACGGAGGAAAAAGCTGGCCCTGGCGGCGTATCATCGAGCACGGCGAGGGCTTTATCGGTCCGTGGAACGACGTCAACAACCGCCGTTACGAATATCCCTGCCTGATTCAGGGAAAAGATGGCAGGATTCATGTCGCTTATGCGTGGGGCTATCGTAAGCGTATTAAATATCTGTGCATGGATGAAGCATGGATCCGAGGAGAAAAGCTTTGTAAAGGCGTTGGCGGGGACGAGACTCTGACCTGCAAAAGATAAGGGAAGCAAAGACGACAGGATTTCTAAAACAATAGAATGCGCGCTCCGCAACATTCTATTGTCATGAATAAAAACCGGCAGACAGCAAAGCTTTGATCGCTTCGCTGCTGCCGGTTTTTCTATGTCCTGCGTAGACAGTGTTATACAAACCGATATTCTGTTACGGTGTGATACGGTCTGTCAGGTCCGAATACCGAAGAAGGAAACTGCGGTTTGTTCGGTGTATCCGGATAGAACTGGGTTTCCAGTGCCAGACCCGCTCTGTAGCCGTAGGTTTTCCCATCCTTTACGTCTTCAAAATCCCTGGAGTTGCCCGAATAGAACTGAACGCCCGGAAGATCTGTATAAACCTCCATTATGCGGGATTTATCAGAGCTCTTGACAACTGCAATTTTACGAACCTGTCCGGTGTAATTGTCCAGAACCCAGTTATGGTCATATCCGCCTGCCATTTTAAGCTGGTCAAAGTCTGCATCGATCCGTTCGCCGATCAGATGCGGCTCTGTGAAGTCCATCGGTGTACCTTCTACGCGTAAAATATCTCCATTCGGAATCGCTTTTGCATCGGCTGGAGTATACGCATGAGAAAACAACTGCAGCTCATGGTCGGTAATCTGTCCGGCACCGTGTCCATCCAGATTGAAATAACAATGGTTTGTCAGGTTAAGAATCGTATCTGCATCGCTTACCACATCATAGGTAATGCGCAGTCCGTTCTCCTCCGTCAGCTCATACAGAACCGAAAAGTCCCTGTTTCCGCTAAAGCCAAGTTCCCCATCTTTCATAGACATCGTGAATAAAATGCCGTTTTCTTTTTCTTCGGCATCCCAGATCCGCTTATGCCCACCCAGAGCTCTGTGACTGTGCAGGTTATTGCCGTTGTCGTTGACAGACAGCTCGTAGGTTTTTCCTTCGAGGGTGAATTTTGCACCGCCGATCCGGTTCGCATTCGGTGCAACGACTGCACCGTAAAATTTACCGTTTTCCAGATATTGCTCCAACCTGTCATAACCGAGTGCAACGTCTGCAAAATTACCGTTATGATCCGGTGCCCAGATGCGGATGATCAGCGCACCGAAGCTGCTGACCGTCACCTTCATACCATGACTGTTTTCCAGTGTATACAAATACACCTCTCTGCCGTTTACTTTCCCAAATAACTCTTTTTTCATAGGTTCGTCCATCCCTTTCGTCTGAAAATTTTGTCTGTTACAGCTCGGTACGCCCCTCCAGCGCACGAAGCAGTGTTACTTCATCAATGTATTCCAGATCGCCGCCTACCGGTACGCCGCTCGCGATTCTCGTCACGCGGATTCCGGTGGGTTTAATCAGCTTGCCGATGTACATCGCCGTCGTCTCACCCTCAAGGCTGGAGTTGGTTGCGATAATGACTTCTTTTACCTCCGGTTCTCTACTCAGGCGCTCCATCAGCTCTTTTAATTTGATATCATGGGGTCCCACGCCCAGCATCGGGGAAATCGCCCCGTGCAGCACATGATAGACTCCTTTATATTTTCCGGTTTTTTCGTAGGCAGCCAGATCCCGGCTGTTCTCCACAACCATAATCGTCGAATGGTCCCGCTCTGCGTTGGCACAGATCGGGCAAAGCTCGTTATCGGTCAGGGTAAAGCATTCCTTACAATAGCGAACATTCTGACGAGCCTGTATCATCGCATTTGCAATCCTGTTCACCTTTGCTTCCGGAAGCCCGATCAGGTGAAACGCCAGACGCTGCGCAGATTTACTTCCAATTCCGGGAAGCCCCGAAAGCTCGTCAATGAGTTTGTTGATATAGCCGCTGTAAAGATCCATATCAGAACGGGAAGCCTCCGCCGAGTCCGCCTGTCATTTTACCCATCAGCTCCTGGCTCGCTTCGTCCGCCTGCTTCATCGCTTCATTCACAGCCGCAACGATCATATCCTGCAGCATTTCCACATCTTCCGGATCTACTGCTTCTTCGGAAATGGTCAGCTTTACCAGCTCCTTTTTGCCGTTTACGACAGCCTCAACCGCGCCGCCGCCGGATTTTGCAGAGAACTCTTTCACCTCAAGTTCCTTCTGTCCTTCTTCCATCTGACGCTGCATGCGCTGTGCCTGCTTCATCAGGTTATTCATGTTGCCGGGCATACCCATGCCGCCCGGAAAACCGCCTCTCTTTGCCATTTTATTGCATCCTTTCTGTTTGTTACTCTTCTTCTATGTCCATATGAATGACCCTTGTCAGGTCTACATAAGAACTTTCCATTTCCTGTTTGCTGCGCACGCTGCGGACTTCAACCTCGATCTGCTTGCCCGTCAGCTCCGCCAACAGTTGTTCCAGTGCGCCCTTATTTGCCGGTTCTTTGGTAAAATAATCGGACGCCAGCCCGTCTTCCACCACAAGCAGCAGCCGATTGTCACCGCCAAGGCTTAAGCGCGCATTTTTGAGATACGACTTCATCGGCTGCTGTGCACTTCCTGCAACCCGTGGCCACTTGGCTACGATTTCTTTGATTTCCTCGGGAACTGCCTTGGGCAGCTCTGCCCTTCTGACCGGCGCTGCTGCCTGCACTGCGGGCTGCCCTGTCGGCGCCGCTGCGATTGCAATCGAGCCGCTTTCGATCTGTTCCACCGTCTGTTCCAGCTTTCGAATCCGTTCCAGAAGTGTATCTTCGTTCGTCTCCATCTCCGGCCTGCACAGCCGAATCAGCGCCATTTCAATCAGGACACGTTTCTGACCCGCATAGCGAATCCTACCGGACAGCTCCGAAAAACACCGGATATCCCGCATGATCGCGTCTACTTCGATCTGCTGCGCTTCTTCTTTCAATCTTGCCAGATTCTCACTGGATATGTCAATCACTTCTTCACAAGAATCCCCGGAAGTTTTCACCAGCAGGAGGTTGCGCAGATACCAGGTAAAATCGGAAACAAACTGGCTCATGTCCCGTCCCTGCAGCACGATCTCTTCCAGCACACCGATACAGCCCGCCACATCCCGCGCAATCACGCAGCGCAACAGTTTGCTGAACACTGACGTATCCACCGCGCCCAGCACGTCCAGCACCATATCGTAAGTCAGCTCGTGTCCGAAATGGAACGCGAGGCACTGATCCAGAAGGCTCCAGGCATCACGCATCGCACCGTCTGCGGATTTTGCAAGGTATTTTAACGCCTTTTCCTCGATCGGCAGCTCTTCGCCCGCCGCGGCAAGGGCTTCCTTCATGCGCTCTTCGATCTGTTCGACCGTCAGGCGTTTGAAATCATAACGCTGACAGCGGGACAAAATCGTAACCGGAATTTTATTGGCTTCCGTCGTCGCCAGAATAAAGATGACGTAGGACGGCGGCTCCTCCAGGGTTTTTAACAGTGCGTTGAACGCTCCCGCAGAAAGCATATGAACCTCGTCGATGATATAAACGCGGTATTTTCCTTCCGTCGGGGAATATGCCACTTCATTCACGATTTCACGAATATTATCGACGCCGTTATTAGACGCTGCGTCTATTTCTATCACATTCATGCTTCTGCCTTCTGCAATCGCCTTACAGGATGCGCATTCTCCGCAGGGGCTTCCGTCCACGGGATGCTCGCAATTGACACTTTTTGCAAAAAGCTTCGCAATACTCGTTTTACCGGTACCTCTTGTACCGCAGAATAAATAGGCATGACCGATACGATCCGACCGGATTTGGTTTTTCAGTGTTGTGACAATCGCATCCTGTCCCTTGACCTCTTCAAAGGTAGTCGGACGGAACCGTCGATACATCGCCGTGTAGGACATGGACGAACCTCCTTATGTTCTCCGCAAAGCAGACGGCGTCACGCAATGTACGCGGCGCCGTCCGTTGTCTTTTAATCTCCGAAACTGATGCCCATCATCTTCGCCTCTCTGACGATGGATGCGTTGGGATCGAGCATTTTTAACTTACCTGCTACCTCTTCCAGCGGAACCTTGACGATTTCGCGGTGCTTGTAGCCCACCATAAAGCCGTATTCCCCGTCAAGAATCATCCTGCCTGCTTCTGATCCGAGCCGGCTGGCGAATACGCGGTCATAGGCACAGGGGCTTCCGCCTCTCTGGGTATGTCCGGGCACGGTTACTCGAACCTCCATGCCGCTCTTTTCCTGAATCTGCTCTGCGATCTCGTAGGAAACCGAAGGATATTTATAGTTTTCCAGTTTTTTCTTATATTCTTTTTTCGACAGCTTGGCGTCCTCTTTGGAGATCGCGCCCTCTGCAACTGCCAGAATTGTAAATCTGCTGCCGCGGTTATGCCGTTCGTTGATTTTTTCCACAATCTTGTCGATATCGTAAGGAATTTCCGGGACCAGAATGATGTCCGCGCCGCCCGCGATACCGGCATTTAAGGTCAGCCAGCCAACCTTGTGTCCCATAACTTCTACGATAAATACGCGTCCATGGGATGCCGCCGTCGTATGAATGCAATCCAGCGCGTCTGTTGCAATGTTGACCGCGCTCTGGAAGCCAAAGGTCATATCCGTTCCCCAGAGGTCGTTGTCGATGGTCTTGGGCAGCGTTACAATGTTCAGGCCTTCCTGACGCAGCAGGTTCGCTGTCTTATGTGTGCCGTTGCCGCCGAGGATTACCAGGCAGTCCAGCTGCAGCTTATAATAGGTCTGTTTCATCGCCGCCACTTTGTCGACACCGTCTGCACCGGGCTCACGGATCAGCTTGTAAGGAGTACGGCTGCTGCCAAGGATTGTGCCGCCCTTTGTCAGAATACCCGAAAAATCGTCATAGGTCATCAGACGGAACTTTCCGTAGATCAGTCCCTGATAACCGTCCTGAAAGCCATAGATTTCAACGTCTTCCGTGCTGTTATAAAGCACCTTTGCCACGCCTCTCATCGCTGCATTCAGTGCCTGACAGTCACCGCCGCTGGTCAGCATACCTATTCTCTTCATCCCAAAGTCCTCCTTCTCTGTGCTGCGCCCTCTGCAGCCATCATTTAACTAGAATTATATAATATTTTAAAAATATGTACAAGTGACTGTAAAATTTTCGCTTGCATATTAGAGATTTTTCGGATAGAATGGTGATGTTGTAA
>UMGW01020332.1_pt1 | contig 12570 bp, 6 predicted proteins | sample 1965371 | NCBI WGS metagenome assembly UMGW01 (sample SAMEA4836082, study PRJEB28245) | human gut metagenome | biome: gut microbiome; material: fecal sample | place: Denmark | collected 2008
GGGAGAGGGTGTAGATATTGACGATGCCTCCCATTGCGTTACGTCCGTAGAGGGTTCCCTGCGGTCCCCGTAAAACTTCGATGCGTTGGATATCGTTCAGCTCGAAATCGAAAGCGCTTTTATCCAGATAGGGGACATTGTCGACATATAATCCGATGGATTGCCCGCTGCTACGCGCTCCGATTCCGCGTATATAAATGGCCGAAGTCATTTTCGAACCGTAGTCCGGCATATAAAGGTTGGGGACGAAAGCGCTGATATCCTTGAGAGCATCTATCTGCCTGGTTGCTATCGCTTGGGGCGAGAGGATGGAAACGGCTCCCGGAAGCGTGCGGAGATCGTTCGTCTCCTTTGTGGAAGAAGTGACGATCACCTCACCTATATTATAGGTCTTGATCGTGTCGTTCACATTTTCATTCACCCGTTCGGCTTTAATCGGTTGCAAACACGTAAGCGCGCCTGCGACAAGGACATACAGATAGCGTTGATTCATCGTATTAATTGTAAACTATTAGTATTTTACGGTTGCAAAGGAACGGTAAAGATGAATGGGAATCAATCACTACATGTAGTGATTTTAAAGTTCGATGTCGTCGCCTGAAATAATGCCGTTCATGATGGCATAGAAGGTAAGTCCCGATACTGTTTTGATGCCGAGCTTGGTCGTGATGTTCTTGCGGTGGCTGAGGACTGTGTTCAGGCTGATGTTCAGCTTGTCTGCAATTTCTTTGTTGGTGCTGCCTTTGACGATTAATTGGAGGACGTCCGTTTCGCGGGTGGACAGTTCCTTGTTGTTGTCGCTGGAAATACTGTTGTTTTCTCCGGTAAAAAGTTGTTCCAACTGCTCGATGATGACTTCCTGCGAGGCCTTGATCGTGATATGGCTGGTTGCCGATAGTCCCCCTTCGCCTTCGGTTCCGTCGATCAGGACCATCGTCTTGCTCCGGCGGGGAAGGAAAAAGTCTGCATAAAGGACAAATAAAGCGGCATTTGTAAAGTAGTAGTCGAACGTATCGTTGCCGGAAGTCGAAAATGCCTCGAACGTAGGGTAGTGGCTGATCTCTACCGGTGGAAAATAGTCGATCAGCATGCTTTGCAGGCCGATGCTTTGTAGCGTGTCGGGTAATATGATTGCTATTTGCTTGTTGCGATGCATCCGGCTGTTTGTTAAATACACAACTTTTCCATAGCCGAAACCATCGGTGTCAATATCCGGTAGCGGATGCGGTTGTGTTGTTTGATATCTTTTTCCAAACTGCTGATGGCAAATATGACGGCGTAGCATAAGTTCTCATTATAGTCGCCGGAAAGATGCTTGACCATGATGCTTTTCAGATCCGCCAACAAGGCCTCTATCGGATCTTCCAATCGCTGTTCCGTTCCGAGGTGCAATGCTTCGACCTGCCCGGAAGATGGATAATCTTTCAGTTTTTCGCTTAATGACAGGCAATAGGGGAACCAGACCCGGTCGTCCTTTTCGATCCGTGAGGTCAGCTCTTCTTTGAAGGATGAGAAAAACTTCCCGATCAGGTTGAGCGTGTTGTTTCCCGGCGTACTCATCGATATGAATGAACCGAGATGCCTTTCTATATTCGGGATTTGATAGCGTTGGTAATACTGGTTGGTTTTAGTCAGATAATCGATAATCTGTGAAGTATGGAAAGTTTGTAGCTTCTTTTCCGGGAAGTATTCCTCGTTGAGAAACGTGTTGATTACCGTCAAGAGGAAGTCGGTATCCAGCCGGTATTCTTCACAAATCGCCTTTACCGATTTGTCGCCTAAGCCCAGGCGGATTCCAAAACGGTTAATGACAGGAATGAGTGAGGGGTGCTCTTCCACCACCTCACTCATTTGCATATTAGGATATACTAATGGCATATTTTATGCTTCTTCCCATTGTTTTCGTAATAGTTCCACTGCGGCAGGGACCAAAACGTTCCGGTCTCCCTGGCATCCGCATTCGAAACTTACATATTTGTCGTAATCCAACATCTTCAGACCTTTGAAGCCGTTAACGTAGTTATCTGCTTCTCCGTCTTCACCCGGCATGCTGCGGCGTTTACGGCTGGCAACGTGCACGTGTTGCAGATATTCGCCTGCAGAAAGGAAAGCTCCCATGTCGGAAGTCTCTTCCCAAGTCATGTGCCAGAAGTCACCCATACAGCGTACACCCGGATTGTTGATGTCGCGGCAGATGGAAGCTGCATCCGCTACCTGACGAAGATAGAATGCTTCTTTCCTGTTGAGCGGTTCAAAGATAACTGTAGTCCCGTGCTCTTTTGCGAAGTTACCCATTTCATTGAATTGTTCGCATAAGAAATCCCGCGTTTCCTGCGTATGAGGCATAGCCGGTTTTTGACCGTTGAAAGCCGGGACGATGATCACACCCGTAGAACCCAGTTCGCCTGCAGGAGCAATGATCTCTTTCATCGTGTCCATGCACTGTTTGCGGATAGCCGGATCTGTCGAGAGGATGAACCCCTGGAAACCAGCACAGATGGCGCTCACTTTGATGTTGCGTCCGTTTAGTGCTTCCTTGATCTCTTTTACACGATCTTTCAGGCCACGTCCGCCCGGTTCGAAACCAACGACACCTAACTTTTCCATCAAGTCAAATTTCTCGTTGAGATTAGCTCCCGGTGCAATCCCTTCCTGAAAGGATATCTTCAACTCGGCTTTGCTGTTTGGACATGATCCCTTTTCTGCCGGACAACCTTCTGTAGAAGCAGCCTTGCCGCCACAGGCAGCAAAAGCTGAACTACCGGCTGCAACAGCCGCGCCTGCCAGAGTTGCTCTTAAAAAGTTTCTTCTGTTCAGTGCCATATTTTATTTTTTCTTTTCATCACGAGGTTTTCCTGGAACCGGAACTGTAAATCCACTCATATCCATCTTGCCTAAGTTCAGGTCTTTCGGAGTATAATCCAGAGGAGAAGCAGTCATTGCATCCCATGTCGTTTCTGCACCGGTGTATGCTGATTCACGTCCCATGATAGCAGCCATGTTGGCAACAGCTGTTTCTGAAGCCTGTTCGATAGGTTTGCCGCCACGGATGCAGTTTACCCAGTTTACATGTTCCAATACATATGGATTTGTCTGTGTATGTGCGTTCTTTTCTGCTTCACCATCGTATTTCCAGATGACGTTACCTGCATTGTCCTTGATTTCCATTTCAGCACTGTTCCAAGAACCTTTTGTTCCTTGGATAAATTCGCTGACGTTAGTGGCACAACCATCAATCTGGCGGCACATACTATGCAAGTGGATGCCGTTTTCCATTGTGAAATCGATGCTGAAGTTATCATACTGGTCGCCCGTGATACGGCGTTGGCGAGAACCGAAACCGACAGCTTTAACCGGTTTCAAGCCGCTGAACCATGTGAATACATCGATGTTGTGCACATGCTGTTCCACGATATGGTCTCCGGATAACCATTTCCAGTTTACCCAGTCCTTGATCATGTATTCGCAATCGTTCCAGTCTTTCTGACGTTCGCGGAACCACAACATGCTCTGATTCCAGTAAACTACACCACCCGTAATTTCACCGATAGCACCTTCCATGATCTTCTTGTAAGATTCGACATAGTTGCGCTGGTGATGACGCTGTGTACCTGTTACGACACATAGATTCTTTGCCTGAGCCTGTTTGGCGGTTGCCATAATCGTACGATAGCCTACCGGGTCGACACAAATCGGTTTTTCCAGGAAACAATGTTTGCCTTTTTCAACCGCATATTGGAAATGTACCGGACGGAATACGGGAGGAGTTGCAATAATGACAACATCGACACCGCTATCGATCAATTGTTTGTATGCATCCAGACCAACGAAACGTTTGTCTTCAGGAATATTACATCCTTTTTCTTTCAGCTTGTCGGCCAAAGCGTCTACACGTTCTTTGAATGTATCGGCAACGGCAACGACTGTCACGCCGTTTGCAGCATCCAAGAAGTTTTCTGCTGCACCGGAACCGCGTCCGCCACAACCGATAACACCGGCTTTCAGTTCTTTTCCGTCAGTAGCCTTATCGGGCAATTCCGGAATATAATAAGTTCCAGGTTCTTTCAGAGGTTTGTTTGCAGCTGCACTTTCGCCGCCGCCTGCACATGAGGTTAATACACTTGCACTACCTGTACCGATTGCACCCAGTGCTCCGGCCATAGCTGTACTTTTTAAAAACGATCTTCTGCTAATACTGTTTTCTTTCTTCATGATATAGTAATTTTTAGGTATCAATTAAACATCTGTTATTTCGCTCCAATTGCCGGGTCCGGTTCGCAAACCACACGGAAACCGATACCGCGGATATCCGAATACCACCAGATACTCTTCGGTTGTTGCGGATCAGTCTTCAACCAGGCATCATGCTTTGTATAATCGCGGGCTGCAGAACGAACGTCTGCCGCATCGGAAGTGTAGTTACCGCCGCGTACAACCCATTCTTCTCCTTCTGTGATTAACGGGTTGGTCACGTTATCGCCCCCTTTGCTGTAAGCCTTCGGATCATATTTGTCGGCACAATATTCCATTACATTACCCAACATATTCTTCAAACCGAACGGGTTCGCTTTCACTTCGCCCGGCTCTTGAGTTCTGTTTTTGCTGTTCTTCGCGTAAATCACGAATGAACTGATGCTGTCTGTTTTTGCATCGAAGAACTTACGCCAGAATCCCTGGTCTGAAAAATCTTTCGGGTTCCCGGTGAAGAAATAAGGAGTTTCCGTTCCTCCACGGGCTGCATATTCCCATTCTGCCTCGGTCGGCAGGCGGTATTTTTTCCCTGTTTGTTTGGACAGCCACTGGCAGAATGTTTCTGCAGCATAGTGTGTCATCGTGATAGCCGGACGGTCACCTGCGCCCCATCCCTGGTCGGGGAATCCGAACGGAGGAGTCGGGCCGGAAATGGCATCGACATCCGGATTGCTGTTATTTGCATATACGGTTTCGGGCGGAGTACGTCCTTCGCTCATGGTTTGTCCGTAGAATGCCCAATACTGATCCCACGTCACTTCTACTTCAGCCATAAAGAACGGACTGACCGTAACGTTTCGAACCGGAGCTTCATCTGCCTTATGGAACGGTTCTTTATCGGTGCTACCCATTTTGAATGTACCGCCCGGAATGGCGACCATTTTGAATGCAACGGCCGTACCCGGAATTTGTTCCGTATAATCGGTAAAAGATGTGACAGGTGTCGCCGTCTTGAAATAAAGGCTGGTATCAACAGTAGCCGTGGCGGCTCCGGGAATACCTGTTAATTTGCCGTGTTTATAATCCGGATTATAGTGTCCGGCGTCGAGGTGGCAGCTGATACACTGTAAATCCAGTTTCTTTTCGTTTTCGTCATAATAAAGGTGAGCGGTAATGCCGTCCTGGTTAATCCCTTCCGGGAACAAGTTCTGATGGCATTCCTTGCAGGATTCGTTCGGAATATATTTGACGGCATGTTCCAGTTCCGACTTGGTGTTCCAGTCGAAATCCGCACTGTCTTTTGTCATGAAGGACCATACGTCTTTCAATCCCAATTTGGCTTTAGCCGTATAATGATTCCAGGTGTCGCTTTGAGGCGGAAGGTGACAAGCCACGCAATGTGTTTTAACGCCGCTTCCGTTATTTACGTGTTTGGAGAGCTTCCAGCTGTCTTCCGCATGAGGATGAACATGGCACATCATACAGGATTCATCGGAAGAAAAATAAACGGATGTTTTATATACGGCAACCATAATGCCTGCCCCGAGAAGTAATCCGACCAAAAGAATGAAGGTTTTTCCTTTGAAAAATCTCCCTTTTTCGGAAGGATAGCGATTAGAATTGTTGTTAGTAGCCATTTGTTTTTATGGTAAACGATTTTACAATTAGTCCTGAATTAGATTTAAAAATCGGCAATAAAAGTAGTCTTTTTCTACATAAAATAAAAGTTTGCACCCACTATTTAACGAAATATGCATAGTGATTATGCTTTTTTACCAATTTTTGTAAAAATAGGAACTTGTCCCCGCTTCTTGAATGGAAATGCGGGGACAGCTCCCTTCATTTATTGCTGTTTATAAATTAGATTGAATCGGTTTCATGATGAAAGAGAATTCATAATCTCCGTAATGGATACGGTATTGTTCCAGTGGAAGCGCTCCCCAGCTGTTGACGCAACCCAATCCCATTTGTACCTTGTCAATACACATATTGGTGTAGTTTGCCTGAGGTACAAGTTCGGAGTGTCTCTGGTCTTTCTGTACTCCGTCGTCAAGTGATTCGATCGAATAATTCAAGGCTGAAGCCGAGAACGGAGCTTCCGAAATGAACATGAGTCCGTTACCGCCTTTGTTGGTCTGTTTCCACCAACGGATATCCGTTTTGGTCCCTGTTTCCTGCGGGCGGATATAAGAGTAGAACTGTTCGTCTACAGTCTGTCTGTAATTACCCAGGTCGGTGACGTTGTTACGGTCGGAATAGTTCTCGATCGGACCTCTGCCGTAATAGTTGATCTGATCCAAGCATTTAGGCATCTGCATCTGCATGCCGAAACGGAACATATCGGAAACTTCAGCCGATTTGTCGGCTACCATTTTCTGTGTGACTTTCACTGCGCCTTCGTTGTTGATCGTATAAGTCAGATACAATTTGGCTTTTACTGCATCCATCGTGTATTCGGCATTGACAGTAGCCATGTCGTTTTCGATTTTGTTTGTCAGAGAAACCAGTTTCAATCCCGGTTCTTTCCAGGCGGCATATTTGTTTTGCAGGTTGGCTCCCATATCGTTGTCGGTCGGAGCACGCCAGAAGTTCGGAGTCAGTTTTCCGTCTTCTTTCAGCATCGTCATGCCATTTACATCGTATCTGCACAAGAAACCGTCATGCTTATCGAAGTCCATGCGGAAATTCTCTCCTTCGACGATCAGATAATTGATGTCATTATCTTTAATGGTCGGAATGACAGTCTCAATGTTCACTTGGTGTACATTCTGCAAATCCAGTTTCGGAGCATTGTACGGGCGGATCGTCAACTGGTTTTTGGCTACCGTATAACCGGCAGGCAGCAATGTTTCCGCTTTTTTCAACTTAAAGGCCACATTCAGCAAGAGTTCTTTGCATTTGCAAATACCCTCTGTGCTATAATTCAGTTTTATGGACTTGGTCTGTTGCGGAGCTACTTCCAGGTCTTTGACCATGCCTGTCTGAACCACTTCGCCGTTAGCCAGCAATTCCCATTCTGCATAGTAACCGTCCAGGTTACGGAAGAAGTTTTCGTTGTATACGTTTACGACACCGTTAGCCAAGTCGGATGGAGTCACCCAGATGGACTGGTAGATATGCCCGACTTCGTGCATATGCGGATTCGGTTTGCGGTCCGGGCTTATCAAGCCGTTGTCCATAAAGTTGTTGTCGGAAGCGTCATATTTGTTCCAGTCGCCGCCATAAGCATAGAAAGGAACGCCGTCTTTTGTTTTCCAACGCAAAGACTGATCAACGAAATCCCAGATAAAGCCACCTTGGTATTTCGGATATTTGCGGATCAGATCCCAATATTCTTTGAATCCCCCTTGAGAGTTGCCCATCGCGTGCGCATATTCGCATTGGATAAGCGGTTTGTCGATGTCTCCCTTGCAATATTCTTCACTACCTTTATAGTCGCGGTACATCGGGCAATAGATATCGGTGAATTCGCTTGTCCGTGCCTGTTCGTATTGCACGGCACGTGATTTGTCTTCGTTCTTGATCCAGGTATAACAAGCTTCGAAGTTTGGACCCATGCCGGCCTCGTTGCCTAATGACCAGAAAATGATGGACGGGTGATTATAACCACGCTGGACGTTGCGCCGGTTGCGTTCCATATGTGCTTTGGCGAACAGCGGGTTTTTAGCCAACGTCTTGTCACCGTATCCCATACCGTGCGATTCTACATTTGCTTCAGCAACGACATAAATACCATATTTGTCGCAGAGGTCATACCATAAATTGTTGTCTGGATAATGACAAGTACGTACGGCATTGATGTTGTATTCCTTCATGACCTTGATGTCCTGGATCATGCGCTCCGGCGATACGACGTAACCTCCGTCCGGATCCATTTCGTGCCGGTCGGCTCCCTTGAACAAGACTGGTTGTCCGTTTACCAATATCTGGGCGTTTTTCAATTCGATCTTGCGGAAACCGACTTTCACCGGAATGACCTCAGTCGTGTTGCTGCCGTTTTTCAAAGTGGCGATCAGTGTGTAGAGAACCGGAGTTTCGGCAGTCCATTTCTCAGGATTGCTTATTGCCATGTCGGTGGAAACTTTGCCCGAACCTTTGACCGACGAAGTAGCGACTTCTTTGCCGGCCTTATCTAACAGTTTCAGGTCGACTGTCCCGCTGCCTTTCAGGTTCAGGGAAACATTTAAAGTACCGTCTTTATATTGTGCATCCAAATCCGGAGTCACGCGGATGTCCTGAATGTATTTCGGAGTGCGGGCATAGAGGTAGCAGTCGCGGCCCACTCCGGAGAGGCGGAGGAAATCCTGGTCTTCCAGATAAGTCCCGTCGCACCAGCGGAACACCTGGAATGCGATCAGGTTTTTCCCTGGTTTCAGGTATTTGGTCAGATTGAATTCGGCTTCAAGTTTGCTGTCTTCACTGTAGCCGACGAATTGTCCGTTCACCCAAAGATACATGTTTGATGTGACAGAACCGAAATGAGCGAATATCTCTTTCCCTTTCCAGTCTGCCGGAACCATGATCTCTTTACGGTAAGAACCTACGTGGTTGTTTTCCGTAGGAACTTCAGGCGGGTTGTTCTTGAACTGGCTTCTCCAAGGATACCCGACATTCACATAGATCGGGTCGCCATAACCGTTCAGTTCCCACAAGCCGGGTACTTTCAGATTATCCCATCCCTTGTCGTTGAAGTTCACCTGGTAAAAATCTGTCGGGCGCATATCTGCATTTTTTACCCAGAAGAATTTCCAGTTACCGTTCAAGGTCATAAAATTCCCGGATGATTCCTTACATCCTTTCAATGCACTGTTTTCGTCTTCGTACGCGAAATAGTTGGTGTGCATGGGAGCTCTGTTGATCTCGTTTACGTTAGGATCTCTCCACTCGTTTTTTTGAGCGAAAGCTGCCGTCCCGAGCAGGGACAGGCAGCAAGCAAGTACGTTTAGTTTCATAAGATGTTATTTATTTACGGTTTTTCAGGATTTCAATCAATCCATTTTTGCCATTTTACATTATCGTTATATCCGGCTTCCACCATTGTTTCAATGAATTGCATACCTCTTACGCCATCGTATACGGTCGGGAAATCCAAGCAGTCTCCACTGGGTGTTTCTCCGTTTTTGATAGCTCTGACGGTAAGTGAGAAATTGCGGTAGATATTGGCAAAAGCTTCGATAAAACCTTCCGGGTGTCCTGCCGGAGTTCGGGTATTCCACAGGGCTTCGGGGGTCAGGTAGCCGTTGTTGCCGATATCCAATATTTCAGTCGGACGATCTCTCCATCTCAATGTCAGCGTGTTCGGCTCCATCTGGCGCCATTCCAGTCCGCCTTTTTCACCATAAATACGGATGCGGATATTATTGGCTTCGCCTGTTCCGATCTGTGTTGCGGTCAAGACGCCTGTCACACCGTTTTCGTAGCGAAGGAATGCCGCCCCGTCGTCATCGATCGGACGTCCGGGAACGAATGCCTTCAGGTCGGCACATAGTTCTTTGACTTTCAGTCCGGTAATATATTCGCTCAAATGCCAGGCGTGTGTTCCGATATCCCCTATGCAACCGGCTTTGCCGGAACGTTTCGGGTCCGTGCGCCATCTGGCATTGTTGCCACCTAGCAATTCGATACGTTCGGAAAGCCATCCTTGCGTATATTCTACATAGACGCGGCGCAATTTTCCGAGTTCGCCTTTCGCGATACGGGCTTTCGCCTCTTTTACTGCCGGATAGGCCGAGTATACATGTGTCAGAGCCAGCACGAGTCCGGTTTCTTCCACTTTTTTCTGTAGTTGTTTGGCCTCTTCGAGTGAGAACGTCATCGGTTTATCCACGACCACATGGAACCCTCTTTCAAGAGCCATCATAGCTGGTTCGAAATGCCAACGGTTGGGAGTCACGATCGTGACAAAATCCATCCTTTCTCCTTCCGGTAAGGTCATTTCGTGTTCGAACATTTCTTGGTAAGTGCTGTAAATCCGGTCTTCCGGCAAAAAGTACGATAAACCGGAGCTTTTGGATATCTCAGGGTCTACGCTGAAACATCCGCAAACTAATTCGATCTGATTGTCCATAAAGGCTGCGCGACGGTGGATCGCCCCGATGAAGGCGTCACTACCTCCTCCAACCATTCCCATTCTTAATTTTCTGTTCTTCATGATATTATTAAATTAGCAATTCGGTGAATTGAGATATTGCCCAAAGTTACAAAATGTTGTAATAAGTGCAATGTGTTTTGCAATAAATAATTTGTTATGCGAAGTGTATATGTCATATACAAAAAAAACTTGATTCCGAAAATCAATATCACTGTATCACTTTTTATTTTTAACTGACTGTATATTAGTATGATGATATGCAATTGGTGCTTGAAATATCTATCACGCTTATATCACTCATATGTCACCGCTTTTTTATAAGTTAAAAGTCTTTTTAGGACTTGCTTAGCTCAACTACCTGATATATAGTACCTCTGTTGCTTCTTTTCGAAGGAATGCCGTTTCGCTTCAAAAGACGTCCGAAGTTGGAAATGACGGTTTTTGTGTAGCTGAAATCACGTTGTTTCTGCTTGATCCGCCCTAAAATCTCTATCGACAGAAGAAATTCGCCTACCTCATTCTTTTTCGGGAGTCGGAAATATTGCAGGAACAGTTGTTCTTCGGGCGGTATTTGCTGGAACTGCCGGTTGTTGGCGACTATTTCGGTTTCTTCCTCGTGTGTGAACCAGTAGCGTTCGCCGTTAGCCAATGCTTCCATCGCCTGTGCATACAGCTGCTCGTAGTCGATCGGTTGTATATAATCGATGGTGTCTGTGACTTCGATGCAAATGAAACGTCGGCTACCGGTCGGGTCGGTCAGGATATTGAAGTTGTTGCTTGTCGCGATGAATGTGGCGTAACGTCTTAAATTCCTGTTGGCCGTCTGATAGGGCAGCCGTGTACTGACATTCGCTTTTTGCAGGATATGCTTCAGGTAACTTTGGTGCGTATCCTTGACGGAATCGAACTCGTCTATGTTTACCAGGGCATAGCGGTGCAAAGCCAACTCCGTATCCCGGCGCTTGCTGAAATCGATGCTGTCTGTGTAGAACTGCCGCAGTTCGGGAGGCAGGATGTTCAGGCAATAAGTCGATTTGCCGCATCCCTGGTCGCCGACCAGTAGGGGAGTAGTGCTGTTGCCATGTTCCCGGTCCAACCCTAACCAGTGCGCTACCATACTGAGGAACCATCTGTGGAAGTGGTCTGCCCATCGGATATTGTTGCAAGGTACGCGTTTGGCAAGCTTCCGGATATGATCTTTGCCATCCCATTTGGGCAGATGTCCGAGATATTCTTCTATCGGGAAAAAAGTGGGTCTGTTGTCCGAGTAAACATATCGTTCGATGTCTTTATCCCAGACGTTCAACCCTTCTTTGTGCGCTTCCGTACAGATGGAGTTGCGGACTTCGCGGGTGAAAGGGCTGAATGTGAAACGTAGGAGCGATTTGTCTCGGTATTCCACTTCGCCACTCATCTTGTTGTTTCTGATTTCGTAACGGCGCAGCATGAATTCTTCTAATTGCAAAGTCAGCGACATGATTTCAGGCATGAATGTTTTTCCGGCGAGCGCTTCTTTCAGTGTGTAGACGGATCGGAAAGTCATGCGGATTTCCATCTCTTTGGATCTCAGATCGTTGTAAAGCAGTGTGCATTGTACGGCATCCTCTTCCGGGATACCGGCTTTCAGGCAATTATCGGCTAATAGGGTAAAGACCGGCTTGAGATCCCCGTCTTTTATCTGTCCTGATTTTCGGATGGCGTCTACCATCGCTATGCTGAACAGTGTAGCGATCCGATAGTTGCGTGACATACCGGGCATTAGCCTTTGAAGTGGTTCGGATGGTTCTTCCGGGACGATACGGATCTCTTCCGAATCCGCCATCCGCATCGGTTGCTCGATCCGGATGGCGACGGCATCGGGGTTGTATACCGGCTGCGGGTCGTAGCTCATGCGGCATCCGTGCTGTAGGACCGGTTCTTTCAGTGTGATGTTACGTCCTAATTGTGGCTGGTAGTATTTAACTGCCGTCAAGTAGGCTTGCGAGTGGAATCGTTTGACCTGTTCGGGTGAGCGTGGAAGCGTCCCGTCCGGCAGTGTGAACGGGATCACTATTTTCACGCTTTTCCCGCTAAAGCCGACGAATGCCAGTAGCGTTTGCGGCATCATGGCGGCTTGTTGCCGGATTTGTACCGCTTCTTGCAAGTCGGAAAGATGGTTTACTTCGAGCAGCACCAATCCCGAATAGTCGCGCATGGGAGGGGCGGGTTCGCCTGTCTTGCGGAAAGTCCCTCCGAAAACGACCACCGGAAGTTTCTGTATGTCGCTGTTTTGTGTGCCGGGCAATGCA
>UMGW01059974.1_pt1 | contig 12547 bp, 10 predicted proteins | sample 1965371 | NCBI WGS metagenome assembly UMGW01 (sample SAMEA4836082, study PRJEB28245) | human gut metagenome | biome: gut microbiome; material: fecal sample | place: Denmark | collected 2008
CTGAGCGGGGATAACATTATCCATACAAGTATAAGCAAAATAACTATTGAAATATCCTATGAGGATGATAGCTTTTTGATGGTTTACAAACTATCTGACGGTGTAAGTGTGCCCAGAAACAATTATCCACAATGGGGAAAAAGACTTTTTAGAGATAAGGATAGTTTAATGAGATATTTATCAGAATCGTAACGGAACAATAGACTAACAGGCAAGTCACCGCATTGTATGCAGGCTGGTGATACAGGTTCGAATCCTGTTTGTTTCACACTGAAAAAAAAATTCTTAAAACGTATAATTATGGGAAGAATTGCCAGAAAAGGCTTTGAGTACTACAGGGCCGAAACGGACCGGTTCCGTGACATCAAGATCCGCAAGCTGAGAAAGGAACACAGCTGTGCCGGTTATGCGATATACCAGTATGTCCTGAATGAGATCTACCGTGTGGAAGGCTGTTATATCCGTTTCACACAGGACGAGCTGTTCGATTGTGCGGAATACTGGAACATGAGGGAAGAGGAGGTTCTCCGGATCATCAACTATTGTACGGAAACGGGGCTGTTCAATGCCGGAATCTGGAAACAGTACGGCATTCTGACAGGGCACTCCATCCAGATCCGATATGTGTCCATGTGTCACGCGGCCAAGCGCAAGACAGTCATTCCGGAAGAAATAAATCTTCTTTCCGAAGAAAAATCCTCCTTCCCGGTTTCCCGGGCACAGCTCCCTGTGGAAGCGGCGTCCGTTCCGATCTGTGGATCTGTGGCAGTCACCTCTGTTCCCTTCACGGAACCTTCAGAAGCGCCCGTTCCTTTGAAAGAGGGAATTCTTCCGGAAAAAACCGGATTTATTCCGGAAGAATCCGTGAATATTCCGGAAGCTTACAATATAAAGGAAAGAAAAGAAAACATATCATCCTCAAGCTCCTTTACATCCGTTCAGGAAAAGACGGATGAGGAGGACAATTCCATCCGGACTTTAAAATCCGATCTGGAATACCTGAACCTGAAGGATGACCAGATCCGCTGGGCGTGCATTCTGAAAGCCCGTTATCCGGCCATGCCTCTGGAGTACGCCATAGCCGCCGTCAAGGACAGCATCCGTAACGGTGACTACCGTTACAGTGTGGGCGGCTGCCTCACTCCGCTGATAGAGAACTATATCCGCAAGTACAACGCTGAATGTTCAGGAGAAAAGAAGCAGGACGGTTTCCGTGCCGCCCTTGAGCGTCTAGGCATTTCTCCGGCACAGCAGCATGAGATTCTGCATCTGTCCGCAGACTCCCCCCGTGTGCTGGAAGCCGCCCTGAAGGAAATCGAGCGCAGCAACGGGCGCATCAGGAGCCCGCTATGTTTTCTCAGGAGCAGGCTGATGTCCGTCCGGACCGCATAATATTTTGACATTAGTTAGTATGTGAAAGAACATTCCATCCTGCCGTCCCGCTGTGAAGCCGGTGCGGCAGGAACTTAAAAAAACGAAAGATTATGAAATCACAGGAAGCCAATGCGATCCCCTTGCGGGAGATACTGGAAAAATACGGTCATGAACCGGTCAGGTCCTACCACGGCTATCTCATGTACAGCTCCCCTTTCAGAAATGAGGAGACCCCCAGCTTCATGGTGAACCTGCACACGAACAAATGGAAGGATTTCGGTGAGGACAGCTCGGGAGGTGTGGCTGACCTGGTCATGCGTCTGGAACGGTGCGATTTTCACTCCGCCATGCGGCGGATTGAAAAAAGCGACCTGTCCGCCCCGTCCGACCCCCTCCTTGTTCCGACTTCCGCCGGGGATGCCGGCACCAGCCCCAGACTGACTGTTGACAATATCAATCCCCTGACCAACAGGATGCTTCTGGAATACATGGGCCGGCGTGGAATTGATGCGGACATTGCAAAGGCATATTGCAAGGAAGCATACTACCATTTCAGCGGAAGGAAGGACAGACGCTGTTTCGCCGTAGCTTTCCCCAATGACAAGGGAGGCATGGAGCTCAGGAATCCGATATTCAAGGGATGTGCCGGAATAAAAGCCGTCACCTGTCTTGACAATGGAAGCGACCGTTGTGCCGTTTTCGAGGGATTCATGGATTTTCTCAGCTATCTCCAGTATGCCAGGGAACATCCCGGACTGCCGCCAATGAATTTCTGCATCCTGAACTCCACGGCCATGGCCGGCAGGTCCGGAGAGTTCCTTTCCCGGCACCGGCTGGTACATGCCTTTCTGGACAACGACAAGGCAGGCATGGACGCCCTGGAGAAACTGGAGGGGAATCTTGGGAAGGATACGGTACTGGTCAATGAGTCCGTCCGGCTGTATCCCCGGCATAACGATTTCAACGAGTTCCTGCAAGCCTGTAAAAAAAAAGCAATGACTGCAGGAAATGAGATGTAATACAGCAAACAATATGAAAGAAGTATCAGAAAAGATAACGGAAAGAATCCGCAAGCTTATCCGGCTCAAAGAATCCGCCACACAGATCGGATCTGAAGGTGAAGCTCATGCGGCGGCAGCGGCGGTACACCGCCTGCTTATGGAATACAACCTCTCCCTGCTTGATCTTGCCGGTGAGAATCCACAAAACCGGCTGACAGCCTGCGAATCTGACAGAATCAGCTACAAGGATGCAGCCGGCAATATCTGGAAACGGGACCTGATGAGGGTCTTATGTGAATACAATTACTGCAAGATGCTGCTCTACGCGGGCACAACCCATATGGTGGTAATCGGAACAGAGGAAAATGCGGCAACTGTCATTGCGCTCTTTGACTACCTGCGTAAAACCTTCAGACGTCTGTCCGAAGAGAAGTATTCCGGGTATGCGCAAGGCAGACGCGGTTACTGGAGAACCGCCAAAGGTAAGAAGGACTATATCCGGTCTTATCTGGAAGGCTGCATACCCGGTTTACGCATGCAGCTGGAGAAGTCCGGGCAGACGCCGCAGGAAACCGGCCTCATGATCTGTCACCAAAAACTGATAGACGACTATATGGGCAGGTTCAGGCTTGTCAGAAGAAAGCCTGTGGCGAACAGGCATAAGACGAACCACAAGGCTTATATGACCGGAGTTGATGACGGCCGCCATATAAGTCTGAGCAGGCAATTGAAGGATAATACTTTTAAAAGGATAAAAACATGGGCTTTGTCAACAGACTGATCACATGGATCATGGACCGGCTTTCCGTGGAGGTCGATCCGGATGCCGAATGGTTTTAGCAGATCGTGAAAAGGATGGTTGCGGTTCATCCCCGTTCACTTGATTAAAAACACATAAACGAAAAAAATATGGAGATAAAAGGAAAAGTACTTACCCTCTTTCCGGTTAAGGAAGGAGTCGGAAAGACATCGGGCACTCCGTGGAAGTCCCGTGAGTTTGTGATAGAAACGCAAGACCAGTATCCGAAGAGGATCTGCCTGCAAGTGATGAATGACAACATGGACCGTTTTCCCATGGAGGAGGGTATGGAGGTCAGTGTCAAATTTGACATTTCCGCCCGTGAATGGGACGGCCGTTACTTCAACACGCTGACGGCATGGGACATCACCGTGCTGAATTCCCGGCCGTCCAATCAGGAAGGAGAAAACAGATGAGAAAGAAATTCTTTTTCCTGGGGATATTGTTGGGCGTCTGCCTGGCATCCCCGGCCCAGTTCTATTCCGCACGTACCAACCTGATAGGGCTGGCAACGGGCAACATCAACCTGGAGGGGTCCATGACGCTGAACCGCCGATGGTCGCTTCATCTACCGGTCCAGTACAATCCCTTCGTCTTTAAGGATAACCGCCAGTTCCGCAACCTGACTGTCATGCCGGGCGTGCGCTACTGGTTCGTGGAGTCCTACTCCAATTTTTTTGTCGGGATGAACACCCTGGCAAGCGGCTATTCGATCGGCAGGATATGGAACAAGAAACGTTATGAGGGAGAAGGCTACGGCATCGGCCTCTCCATCGGCAAGGCCTACCCCCTGTCAAAAACATGGAACATAGAATGGGAACTCGGCGGCGCCGCGGTCTGGGCGAGGTACAACGAATACCGTTGCCGGGAATGCGGCGCCTTCCTGGGCAGAAAACACGGATGGTATCTGATACCTTCACGTGTGGCGTTGAACATGATATATCTTTTCTAAATGTACGGTCCTATGAAAAAAAGAAACATACCTGTAATCCTTTTACTTCCACTGCTGTCCTTATCCTGTTCCCTGTCCCACAAGATGGAAAGGAGCATCAGCAAGGTCGGTCTCTCACAGGCCGGCAAGCGGCCTGCACCGGACACGACATGCTATTCCGTTCCCGAAAAAATCACCTGGAAGGACAGTTCGGGAGTGGAACATATTGTCACCATGGCCGAACGTGACAGCGTTACGGGTGAAGAGATGACCGTGTTGCAGCTGGACGAGGTGACCATTGTCGCGCGTAACAGGAACATCCCCGAGCGTGCCGGAAAAGTGAATCTGGATTTTGTCGTGACCGTTCCGGGCAGGCTGATAGATGACAAATGGCAGGTACAGCTGACCCCTGTGGCCTACAAGCGTGGCAGACGCATAGAACTGGAGAGGATCTTCCTATCCGGCGCCGACTTCGTCAAGCGGCAGAAAAAAGGATACGCGCAGTACCAGGCCTTCATAAACAGCATCATCCCGGATTCCGCCTATCTGAAAGAGATGTTCGACATGAAAGGCTACCGCCGTGCCATGGCCGAGCTGGAGGAGGAGTTCTACCAGGCATGGAAGCATGACTATATCGCCCGCGAGGAATGGATTGACTGGACTGAGAGATGGAACCGCCGTTACCAGCACTTCAACGCGAAGATGGAACGGAACCGCATGGCCATCGCCGGCCACAACACCATCCTGTCCGTACTTCCCGCTTACTGGCTCCGCCGTGACCTGGACACCACGCTGATTCCGTCCCGCTACCGCATGTTCTCGGAAGGCACCCCTCTGAAGGTACGCAGGGTGACGCCGGAAGATTCGGCGCGTATAGCGGAGAGATACTTCGATTACAAGCGCATTGCGGAGAACGAACGCAAACGTGACGCGGTGTCACGCAAATATGAGGAGCTGGTTCGTTTCCCTTACCAGGCCGCCCGTCTGGATACGGTCATCAGGAACAGGAACAATACCTTCAGCTATTATTACCGGCAGGAGATGGATGTTACCGATAACACGAAACGTATTGATCTGACAGTAGACGGAAGGATACTTGCCGTCAATGGCAGTTCCGCCAATTTACCGTCCTCGGATACCATTACCTATTATATAAGCAGTATGGTGCAGTTCCTGGACCATGCGCCCCGGTACAGGAAGGAGAAGATATACCGCAAGGCCACGGCCAATACGACCGCCTATATCAATTATCCGGCAGGCAGATACCTGTTTGACGAGGAATACGGGAACAACCGTTCCGAAATAGACAAAGTCCTGGAAGCGATCAACAAGCTGACCTATACCGGTGAGTTGGTGATGGACAGCATTGACATGACCGCCACCGCATCCCCGGAAGGCAGCGCGGCCGCGAACCGTATCCTGTCCAGGCAGCGTGCCGTTGCCTTGAAGGAGTACCTGTCCGGAAGGACGGATGACAGGACCGGCATCGACACCCTGATCCGTCCCCGGTGGATTGGCGAGGACTGGCAGCTTCTTGTCCGCAAGGTACAACAGGATACGGAAATGGATGACAGGTCAGCCGTTCTGGATATCATGTCCTCCGTCAAGGATCCGGACGCAAGGGAGGCCGGGATCCGGAAACGTTTTCCGGATGCCTACAAGCATATCAGGGAGAACTATTATCCTCTGGCACGTGCGGTGAACTTCGCATTCTACCTGCACCGCCGGGATATGATAGAGGAATTCAAATACACCACCGTCCTTGACTCGGCCTACATGCACGGTCTCGACCTGATGGAGGACAGGCAGTACAAGGACGCACTGGTGATACTGTCGGACTATAACGACTACAACACGGCCATCTGCCTGATGTCACTGGGCTATGATGCACGGGCTGCCGGAATATTGGAATCCCTGCCGGAAAGTTCCAATGTGTGCTATCTGCTGTCCATCCTGTACAGCCGTCTGAAAGACGACGGCAAAGCCGTGTCCTCCTTCATGCGCTCACTGGAACTGGACGGTTCCAAAGCCTATCGCGGTCGTCTTGATCCGGAAATCAACCGGCTGATAACAACGTATAATTTAAACCTGTCGCAATATGAATAAAATAGTAAGAATTCTGCCCGGCATATTCCTGTCCCTGCTGTCACTTTCCTCTTGTGACGGCCTGTTCACCGAGGATTGTATCTACAAAGGATACCTGCACGCCCGTAACGGGTTCCATCACCCTTCCGATATGGGCACACCGGAACAGGCGGAGATGAACCTGATGGTTTTTCCGCTGACCGGTAACGGCGTGGCGGAATATGACAATCTTTCCATTCCTTTTAATGGAAGCGGTGATGCGTATGGGACCTTGCATATCGGGAGTTACGAGTTTCTCGCCTGCAACAAGGATGTCAACATCCTGGAGGATGCGGGCTCCGCCGCCACCGTCCGCCTGCGTGTTCCGACGGAACAGGGAAAGATCACGGCGGAGCAGGGATATGCGTATTCCTCTTCCGTGACCGGTACGGTCATGACTGACGACACCCTGCACGTCACCTGCGAGAGCAAACTGATGGTGCAGCGGATTGTCTTCAACATCACGGTGACGAATACGGGAATCCTGGAATATACCGGAATCACCGCCGAACTTGACGGCGTGACCACAAGCCGGTATGTACGTACAAGGGAAAAGGGAAGCGGTTTCGCCACCCTGCCTTTCACCGTCTCCCCTGAAAAGGAGAATTTCTTCCGGAAGGAAGTGCTGGTGTTCGGCATCAATACCGGGGTGAGCAATGTCATCCGTCTTCATCTGGACGGGGACATGCCCGTGGATGCGGATCTTGACCTGAGTGATGTGTTCAAGGACTTCACCGCTGACGGTATCAGTGTGGACATCACCGTCCGCGTATCCCCGTCCCTACATACCGCATCCGCTTCCATCGAGGACTGGCAGAATGTGGAATGGGGCCAGGGAATAATTACTTATTAATACTGTTTTTTTATCATCAATTTAAAATTTTACAAAATGAAGAAAATGTTTTTGTTCGCAGCGTGTCTTGCCGTATTGGCATGCAGCTGTTCCGAGAATGAAGAAGGAACCGTCAAGGATGTCCGTGCCTCCTTGAAAATCAACGCCAACATCGGTGCTCCCGCTGTTTCCCGCGCGGAAAAGACCGCCTGGGAAGCCGGTGACAAGCTGGGTCTTTATGTCTGCAACGGTACTCTGGGCACTCCGTACAACCAGAATGCCGTCTATACCAACACCCCTTTCACCTATTCAGCTGCCGGATGGACTTCGGAAGAGATCCTGCTGGATGAGAACGAGGCGACGGTGTTCGCTTATTATCCGTATGATGCCACGCTGACCACCCCCTCCGCCCTTCCGGTGGACATCACCACCCAAACGGACCATCTGTACGGACAGGGCGACACCAAGGCGAGCATCCTGAACCGTAATGTGAACATCACGATGAAACATGCCCTTTCACAGGTCGTATTCCGCATGAAGAAAACGGAAGGATACAGACAGGAAGGCGTCCTTACCGGGATCACACTGAAGAATGTCGGTTCCGCCACTCCGTTGTATACCCGTGCCACTATGGATATTTCAACAGGTTCCCTGACAAAAACGACGGCAGGCAATGTGGAATTCAGCGCCGGCGCCACTCTGACAGACAAGGCCGTATCCTTTTCATCCATTGTCGTTCCGGTTGATGCGACAGCGGGCAAGGATATGCAGGCCGTGTTCACCATTGACGGAAAGCAGCTGCAATTCACCTTCCCGGCCGGAACGAAATGGGAACGCTCTTACCGTAATATCTACGACATCGTACTGGGGAATAACGGTCTGGTCATCGGCGGTGCCGATGGCAGCGGTGTGACCATCGAACCCTGGACAGACGATGTGAAAGGTGAAATCCAGCTTGTACCTGTAATCTGACTTTAAGGGGCGGGAAGCCTTTCTTCCCGCCCTGTTACAAACCATATCGGGGCTGCCAATCCCCCATAATCAGACAAAACGATGAAAATGAAGAATATTTTAAACAGCCTTTTCCCCTGGCTGGCCATGACAACCCTCCTGTCCCTGCAGGGCTGTGAGAATGAGGAAGGCACCGCAATCCACAGCCGTGATACCGTGTCCTTTGAAATTGACGCAGGGGGAGCACGGGCAACCGAGACAACGTTTGAGACCGGGGATGCCATCGGCGTCTATGCGGCAGTACGCATGTCATCAGCGCCTGCAACCTTGAAAACGTCCGGAAACTATGCGGACAACAAGCGGTTCGTCTGGAACGGCTCGCAGTTCGTGGCGGACGGGGACGCCAACGAAATAGCCGCCGGCTATGAAACGGATTATTATGCCTATTACCCCTACAGGGAAGACATGGGCAATCCGTTGGATTATGATTTCAGCATACAGGGGGACCAGCGGGAAGGCATCACGCTTTCCGACTTCATGTATGCGGCCAACAGGAGCGGAACAACCGATAAGGTCATAACGCTCGCCTTCTCCCACCGGCTGTCCCGGCTGCAGGTCACTTATACGCCGGAAGCGGGAGAGGCACTTTCCGGCGTGACCATCCAAAGGGCCAAGGCTACAGCCAATATCAACCTGGGAACCGGCACCGCCAATACCCTTGGAGCCACCTCGGATATACGGATGTATAATGACGGCGGCACATTCACTGCGGTCATTCCGGCGCAGGACCGGGATGCCGACGGTACATTCCTTACCCTTTTATTTGCCGACGGCACAAAAAAGGACTACACCCTTACGGCAAAGAAAGAATTCCTTGCGGGGCATACTACCGTAATTCCGTTCATGGGCAAAGAGCTGCAGTATACCTTTACCGTCAGTCCGGAAACCATCGGCAGCGGCTATTCCGGCGGCATCTATAACTACGAAACGGTTTCAAACAAATATTATTCAATAAACGGGAAGCCATTGCCCGGCACTGAGAGTCCATTGGATTACACGGTTTCAACGACAGACGTCTGGATAACCCCGGACAAGGCGGGCAAAACAATAAAGGTGGCGGAAAACCTGAATACCGCTCCCCGAAACGGCAAGGTCCTGTTTACCCAGGCAGAATCCGGAAGGACTTACATCCTGCCGGTACAACAGTCCTCCGCTACCACGCGGCAGACCTTGCAAATCAGCACAACTGCGGGAAACATACCCGCTGCCGGAGGAAACAAGGCTGTCACAGCCGTTCTCAGCACTTATTATAACGACCACCGGGATCCTGATAAAAAAGAAAATGTAACGGTTTCCCTCAGTGGAACCGGGACGGGATTCAGCCTGTCCGGGAATCAGGTCCTGGCTGTCAACAATACTACGACAAATGCCAGAAGTATTACCGTAAAAGGCAGTTACAACGGCATAACATCGGATAACAGCCTGACCATAACACAGGATGCCGGTGCAAAACAATACGCATCCTGGAGCGACTGGAGTGTAACCGTATCGGCCAATCCGGAAACGGTTGCAAACACGGGAGGTACATCCGTCATCACGGCCGATGCAGCCCGTACCCGTGCGTGGACGTGGAACGGTGTCGGCGGTTCAGGAGGTACGGAAACAGACAGGGCCACACCGTCATTGTCGGCAGCCGGCAGCGGATTCAGCCTGTCCGGAACAACACTGACAGCAGGCAACAACACAACAACATCTGAAAGATCCTGTACAGTCACGGCAACCCATGCCGGTAAATCAGCGACCTGTACTGTCAAGCAGCCGGCCGGAACAACCGGTTACGGAGATTGGAAAGTAAACATATCCGCCAGTCCGACCACTATCGCGGCCGCCGGAGGAACGTCAACGCTGACCTGCTCGGCTGCGCGTGACGTATATACCAATGGGGTAAAGACCGGTACGGAAACCGCCACACCTGTCATCTCGGGCAGTGCAGCCGGATTCAGCCTGTCCGGAAAAACAGTCAGCGCCGGCAACAACACCTCAACAAGCACGCGAAGTATAACATATACGGCAACCCATGCCGGTAAATCAGCCAGCTGTACGATCACCCAGTCTGCAGGAAACAGGCAATATGCGTCATGGAGTGCCTGGAACGTGACAGTGTCAGCCAATCCGGCCACGATAGCCGCAAGCGGAGGCACATCCTCCATCAGCGCGGCGGCAACCCGTACCCGCACATGGACGTGGAACGGTGTCAGCGGTTCCGGCGGTACGGAAACAGACAGGGCCACACCGTCATTGTCGGCAGCCGGCAGCGGATTCAGCCTGTCCGGAACAACACTGACAGCAGGCAACAACACAACAGCGTCTGAAAGGTCCTGCACAGTCACGGCCACTTCAAACGGCAGGTCGGCCGCCTGTACGGTCAGACAGTCCGCCGGCAGTCAGACAACGGAGTACGGCAACTGGACCACGGGCTCATTGTCAGTGTCCGCCAGCCCGTCCGGTATCGGCTCATCCGGAGGCACAAGCCGCCTGAGTGCGACAGCATCACAAAGCCGTCCGAAATACACGAAGTGGAACGGCATAACAACAGGCACCACCACAGAATACCGGAGTGTGGATGTGAGCTCATCCGCCTCATGGTCAGGAAGCGCGTCGGGCTTCAGCCGGAGCGGCACGACTGTCACAGTGGCGGCCAATGGCAGCACTTCATCCCGCAATTGTACCTATACGGCAAGTTACGGAGGAAAATCAGGCCATGTGATAATCCATCAGGATGGAAAGCCCGCCGATGTAATCACCTACGGGTACATATTCACGCTCGGAGCCGTCAGCGGTGATGACGTCGTCTCCACCGGGGGAACCGTCACCTACAGTGTCACCTCACAGAAGATCACATACACCAACGGCAGCGAAACCTCCCGCAGCAATATCGGCTGGTCGGCTTCCGCCAACGTGTCCTGGATCAGTGCCGGCACAAACTCGGCAACCGTCAGTGAAAACCCGACAACTTCCGACCGTAGCGGCACGATTACGCTGACCCAGAACGAAAGCGAAAGGAAACTGTCAATCACTGTATACCAGGACAGAAAGGTATCGGTGGACATAAACTAAAAACTATAAATATGGATAAACCATTCAATCATCTCATTATTTGTCTGACGTTTGTAATGCCGGTTGCAGCCCTCAGCGGCTGCTCCGGCCCTAACGACAGTCCGGAGCAGGACGCCGTCATGTCCATCAGCTCCTGCACGGCACGTGGTGATGACGGGCAGGAAATGTCCGTCAGCGAGTTCGGCATGTTTGTAACGGATACGGCGGGAAACCTGTATCCGGACAACATCCGAGTCCTCAACCGGTCCGGGAAATGGACATTCGCGGAGATTTCCCTGTCGGACGGGGATAAAGGCATATATGCGTATTATCCTTACAGCCCGTCCTTCAGCGGCGGAAAGATGGGCCTGGACGCAAGGAGCCAGACAGACTATCTGTATTCGGAAAGGACCATGGTGTCCGGGAACGCACCCTCCGCCTCCATCACCCTGTATCATCTTCTTTCGAAGGTGACTTTCAGAATGCCCGCCGCCGTCACCGCGGTCAGAGTGGCGGATTACAGCTACTCCGCTTCGTACAGTCTTCTGACGGGCTCACTGGAGATAAAACCGGAAAAAGGCACAATATCCTCCGGGACAGGAAGCCTGCTGCTCTATCCCGGTGACAGTCCGGCCATGCACGTGGCGCTGGTGGCCGGCGGACATCCATACGACTTCGTCATGCCGGCGGCGGCATTCCGATCCGGAAAGGAATATGTCTACACTTTGAAAACCGCCGGAAACGGGGTGGAGATAGAGGACATCACCATCACCGGCTGGCAGCCCGGAGGCAATTATGAAGGAACAATAACTGAAAAAGAACAAGAAAGGCAATGAAAAAGAAAATTTATACTTTATCCGTCCTGCTGGCGGCGGTTCTTCCGGCAGGGGCACAATCCATCAAAAGTGACATCAACACCGTCCTGAACGACATCGCACTGCCGGTTTTCCTCGGTGTGATGGTCATGGCGCTTGCCGTAGGCATAGGAAAGAACTGGAGACTCATCAATGACGAGAACAGCGAGGGCAACAAGAAACAGGGATGGATGAACGTCGCCTACATGGTCGGCTATGTCCTTATCGCGGTGACCGTCATCAGCTTCTGCGTGGGCAAGATAGCCGGTGTCAGCTTCTCAATCTGACCGCCATGGAGTACAAGGTGCGCAAAGGGATCGAGAACCCGTGCAAGATACACGGGCTGCTGGTACGCGACTTCTATCTGTTGCTCGGTTACGGCGGATTCGCCGTGGCCGTGCTCCTGCTGAACGTCAAGAGCTGGCTGGAGGACGGTACGACAGGCGGTGAAATGCTTTTCATATTCGTATTGCTTGTCGGATGTGGTCTGTTGTTGGCAAGGAAGTTCTATAAGAATGCCTCAAGGAAGAAGTACAGGCCGCCGCATTGGGAGAAGACGGTTACAAACCGTGATGTGAGAAATGC
>UMGW01015604.1_pt1 | contig 12496 bp, 20 predicted proteins | sample 1965371 | NCBI WGS metagenome assembly UMGW01 (sample SAMEA4836082, study PRJEB28245) | human gut metagenome | biome: gut microbiome; material: fecal sample | place: Denmark | collected 2008
GGTGAAAGAATGCGGATTTTACTGTGAAGAGCCGATAGCAGAAGATTGCAAAGACTGTCCTGCAAAAGATTTTTGCGATGAGGCTATCATGACAAAGGAGGCACAATGAAAACGGTAACACTAATACTACCTGATTATTACGATGAAGCGATAACGGTTACCGCTGTCGGTCAGCGGAAAATTGATAAAAATCGCACAGTGGTAAATATTCATACTGCAACGGAGCGTGTTGAAAACGGACAGATTATCGACTTGAAGGAAACCTTTATCAGCAAGGAGAATGCTAATGACCGCTAAAGAATACCTGTCACGCTATCACCTTATCAACATACGCATAAATCAAAAGATAGACCAACAACGACAGCTTCGGGAGCTCGCTACCAACATATCGCCGTCATCGGGTGGTGGACACAGCAGCGGGGTATCTGACAAGGTGGGTATGGCTGTTGCAAAAATTGCAACACTGGAGCAGGAGATAAACGCAGAGATAGACGAGCTTATCCGTGTTAAAGCAGAGATAGAGCATACTATATCGGCAGTGGCTGACGAGCGGTTAAGGCTGATACTGATAGCACGGTACATAAACTGTAACCGTTGGGAACAGATAGCTGTTATGCAGAACATAGAACTTAGATGGCTGTATAGATTACACGGGCGGGCACTCTCGGAAGTAAGTAAAATAATTGACCATTGAAATACACCTAAAGTGTGTGGTATGATTACGATAGAAAAGAAGCGAAAGCGTAGTGACCGAGGAGCGACTCATAAGGTCGCCAGGTCACCTTTTCTATCAATTATGCGTATAAGAGTTATCCATTGGACCTCCTTTTTCTTAGTCGAGCCGTCCGCTCTTCTGATTCTTTCGTGCGGACGGTGACGAATACTTCAAGCACTCTGCAAAGGGTGCTTTTCTTATATCTTAAATTTATGTTAAAAGCATGTTCAAGATGTGGCAAGATCCACAAGCCCGGAGAATGCACAGCCGGGACAAAGTATACGCAGAAGATACGGGACAGCGAAGCCGACAGGTTTCGTAACCGCAAAATATGGCGCAGAAAAGCCGATGAAATACTTGAGCGTGACGGTCACTGCTGCAGGGTGTGCCTGTCGGCAGGTGTTATCAACAGCACGGACCTGTCTGTGCATCATATCGTACCGCTGAAGGTCGATTTTGACCGCAGGCTTGATAACGACAATCTTATAACGCTGTGCCGCTATCATCACGAGGCTGCGGAGCGAGGACGTATCAGCAGGCAGGAACTGGCAACTATGACTTGTACCGTCGATTTTTCACACCACAACATATAGTGGTACAATGCTATACACCACAATATATAGCGTACCCCCTACCCTTGCGATTCCGAAGGGGTCCAGGTCTGACATCTGACCGCCACCTCTTTACACAATATATTCCCGATATGACTTTGAGAGGAGTGAGTATATGCCCAGAGGAGCAAAAACAATAGAAAACTGTGCGGGACACAGGACAAAGAAAGAAAAAGAAGTCCGTGATAAAGCCGAAGCGGCTATGCTCACAGGGCAGAGGTGCTTCGAGCGTGACTGTGTAAAGGCTGATCCGGTAGCGCACAAGGAGTACCTGCGGCTGACAAAACTGCTCAGCAAGATACAGAAGAACGATGCACTGTACGGAGCAAGTATCAACCGATATTGCGAGTTGTACAGCGAAGTAAACGCTGTCAAAGCAGACGCAGTAACACAGAGAGCGGTGCTGTCGAAGATTGAGATAGCTTTTAATAATTTATCGGACGAGGAAATAACAGGCGATGAGCTGATGAAGTTTACAAAGCTGATGTCCGGAGCACTTGCAAAGATAGCCGACCTTGACAAGATTATAATGCAGAAGCGAAAAATGATGAGCGACATTGAAAAGGAAAACGGCTGGACGGTGCTTTCCGCTATCAGAGCAATACCGAAGCAGGCGGAAAATTCCGAAGATGACGCTTTGATGAAGATATTACAGGGAGGTGAGAGCAGTGAAACTGTTTGATAAGATATTCAGACGTGACACTGAAGGCACTGATATTGAAGTGGCTTTCGGGCTAAAGCAGATAAGCAACATAACACGGGAACAGGCGCTTGAGATCCCTGCGGTTTCGGCGGCTGTTAATTTTATAGCCGGCACAATAGCAAGTCTGCCGATAAGGCTGTACAACAGCAATGACGAAGTTCAGACAGCGGCGGAAATCACTGAGGATAACCGCCTGTATCTGCTGAACGAAGAATCGGGCGATACTCTGAACCCGACAGAAATAAAGCGTGCGGTTATCCGTGATATGCTCCTTGACGGAACGGGATATATGCACATAGAGCGGAGCGGAAACGAGGTATTGGCTCTCAGATATGTCCGTGACAGTGCTGTAAGCGTGGAGAAAAATTTTGACGCTATTTATAAGACGCTCCGTATGCTCGTTGACGGCAGAGTGTACAATCCGTGGGATTTCGTCATTCTCAGCCGTAACAGCGTTGACGGTGGAAAAGGAGTAAGCATACTTGCCGAGAATCCCACGCTCTTGACATCAAGCTATATGCTGTTACAGCTTGAAAAGGCGATGAGCCGCAGAGGCGGTAACAAGAAGGGCTTTCTGCGCACAGAGCACAGAGTAGACGAGCCAGCGATGCAGATTATACGTGAAGCATGGAGAAAACTGTACAGCAATAACGGCGACGGTATGATGATACTGCAGAACGGGCTCGACTTCAAGGAAAGCAGCTCCACCGCCGTTGAGATGCAGTTAAATCAGAACAAGGTGACAAATGCAGAGCAGATAGCAATGCTGTTTGGCTTATCTCCCGATGTGCTGTCGGGCAGAGCCGATGACAGAACGTATATCAACAGCATAAGAACAGCAGTACTGCCTGTTGTTTCTGCGTTTGAAATGGCGCTTAACAGGGCACTGCTCCTTGAGAAAGAAAAGCATAACAAGTATTTTATCATAGATACTTCTGAACTGCTCAAGGCTGATATTCTGACACGCTATCAGGCGTATCAGATAGGTCTTGCGGCAAACTTCTTACAGCCGGATGAAATACGCTTCAAGGAAAACCTTGCGCCGCTCGGACTTGACTTTATCAAGCTTGGCCTTAACGATGTGCTTTATGACCCTAAGACCAGGCAGATATACACGCCGAATACCGACAGTCACGCTAAAATTGATGATGCGGGCTTGCAAAACTGCGGTGAGGGTGATATAATAGCAGAAAAGAGAGAAAACCCTTATCACGCCAAAGACGGTAAGTTTACGAATGCGCCGGGCGGGAAAATTAAATCCGTTACGGTCAGCGATGACGGCATAGTGACTACGGTTTATGAAGCACAGGCTAAAACAAAGTATGCACCATCGCCACAGAAAAATCACAGCGGTATACAGGTAAAGCCAAAGACTTATACAAAGCTGCGCGGAGAGTTTAATACCATTTATCCGGGTAGCAAAAAAGGAGAAAGTGGATATATAAGTAAAGGCAAGTATCGTTATAAAGTAGAATCAGACGGAGAGGGCGGCATAATTATACGAAAGAAATGGAGGCAGAATTAGTTATGAAAAAAGAAGAACTGTACGGAAAATATCAATCAGAATATCAAAAACGTATTATAGAACGTTTTGCGGATACAATTCCTGAATATATATACCCGCCAAACGATGACGTTTCACGTAAAAATTATGATGTATATATGAGTTTTATCTGCCTTCTTGAAGCCCCAGAGCAATATCAGACGGCAGATAAAGTCATAGATTATTTAGAAAAAAATCCGAAAGCAACAGTCGAAGATACGTGCAAGTATTTTGACGAGATAACACCGGACGGTTTACCGCCCTGCGCTTCTGAATGGGAAGATGACGAGGACGAAGAATAAAATTGAATATGACGACCGCTCTTTAAGGGCGGTTTTCTTATACCCGTGTGCAATTGATTGCACTTGATTTTAACTTGCACGAAAGAGGTAATAATGGAACTTACAGAGTTGGCAACGAAGTTTGCCACAATGCTAAAAATTGAAAAGGTTGAAGAAGCACCGCAGAAGTTATTGCAGGTGCTTTTCTCATCTAAAAACGCTTTTTTTGACGAATGGATAAAAACTTTTCCCGACTTGTCGGTAGATAATCTTCAGCCGATTTTTCAGTATTATATGGCGGACAGAAAAAATAAAATGCAAGATTACACACCCAAAAGTCTTGCAAAAGCACTTTGCTCCATAGTCGGCATTCAGAATGGCGGTAAAGTTTATGATATGTGTGCAGGCTCTGGTGCTTTGACGGTTCAAGCATGGAATTTAAACAAAGATTGTAGTTTTATATGTCAAGAGCTTGACGAACGGGTTATCCCTTTTCTTATATTCAATCTCGCCATCAGAAATATAAACGGCGTTGTAATTCATGGAAATGTGCTTGAAGAAGAACAATACACAGCTTATAGACTGACTAAAGGCGAGAAATACTCGGAAATTCAAGAAATCCCAGTCCCCGTAGAGATTACAGCTGATATATGTATATCAAACCCTCCTTATCATCTGAAGTTTACGCCGCCTCCGTTTGCGGCTCTTAACGAACGGTACAAATACGGAATTCCGCCCAGCGGTTGCGCTGATTATGCTTTTATACTTGCAGGAATACAGTCTGCAAAGACTTGCGGAATGATACTTCCTTGTTCTGTTCTTGAACAAAACAACCAGTCAGAGCAGAGTATCAGAGAACAACTTATCAATAACAACCTTGTCGATAGCATCGTTCTTGCACCGAACAAAATGTTCGAAAGCACCGATATTTCAACGTGTGTTTATACGCTAAAAAAAGAACGTCAAACAACAGTTGTTTCGATGATAGATATAAGAAAGAATTGTGTGCAGGTTGAAAGAGAGCAAAGAGGGCAATTCGGCGGAAGCTCTCACGAAAACAGAGTTTACAAGAAAATTTTCAATGAGTTTTCTGACGATAATATTCAGCAAATAGTTGATATTATATCAAAGCGTTCTGTTAATGACGGATTGTCAGAAACTCCTAGAATGCAGGATATAAAAAGTATGAACTATTCTTTAAGTCCTGCGAAATACATAGAACTTGAAGAATACATAGCTGTCCATAGAGATTATTCCGAAATAATGAGCGATATTAACCGAATAATTACAGAGAAAAATTCTTGCAAGCTCGTAATAAACGAAACACTTGCAAAGGCTTTAGGGCTTGATGTTGCCATGTTTAAAGCAGACACAGCATATAACGAGCAAAACGAATTTTATAAGAAAATTTCCGGTCAAAGCATTTTAAAGCAAGATTATATTCAGTTTACGAAAAACAAGAATGAATTTACATTCAAAGCAAACAATCCCGAACATTTGTCAACGATTTTTACGGCAGTTTTTCAAATGTGGAAGCAGCATATTATGTATTTAAACGAGCAGGAAAACATATTCCTTGCTGAGTTTAGAGATGCGCTTCTCCCTGATCTGATGTCCGGGAAAATCAGTATTCAATAATTTTACCGCCCCTTTTGGAGCGGTATTTTTATACCCAAAAACAGAAAGGAAGAACTACAATGGAACTTAAAGACACGGTTGCACTTATGGAAAGTGCTGACTACAAGGAGCGGTTTAAAGCTGAATACTACCAGACAAAGATTCGCTATGAAAAGCTACATACAATGATAGTGAAGTATGAAGCAGGAACGCTAAATTTCGAGCCTAAATGCAGTATAGAACTGTTAAAGGAGCAATCAGCTGCGATGGGTAAATATCTGTATATGCTTGAAGTAAGAGCAACCATTGAGTGCATTGAATTGTAAGAGGTGGTTATTATGACTACAAGGAAATACCGCAAGAAGCCTGTTGTTATCGAAGCATATCAGACAGACAAGGAAATGATAATACACACGCTTGAGGGTGATATGAAAGCCTCTGTGGGTGATTACATCATAACAGGAGTAAACGGCGAACAGTATCCCTGCAAGCCCGATGTTTTTGAAAAGACCTATGAACCTGTTGACTAATAATACATCGGAATGAAGCACCTTAACGGGTGCTTTTATTATACCCAAAACACAGAAAGGAGTGATAAAAATGAAAATCGAAATCCGTTCCGCTGATCTTATGCACATCAGCGGATATGTAAACGCTGTCGAGCGTGACAGCAAGCAGCTGCCTGCATCAATGGCACCGGGCATGACAACGCCGTTTGTTGAGCGTATCGTAAGCGGTACGTTTGCGAAAAGTCTTAAGGATCATCCGAAGGTTGAACTGAGATTCAACCACAGCAAGGTACTTGACACTACAGACGGAACGCTGAAACTGCGTGAAGACAGCATAGGACTTCACGCAGAAGCCGACATCACCGACAGAGAAGTTATTGCAGAAGCGAGAGCAGGACATCTGACAGGGTGGAGCTTCGGCTTTTCGGGAGCACAGGCACACATTGAGCCGTGTGACGAGGGCGTACAGCGCAGAATGATTACGGGACTGACACTGCACGAGGTGTCAATCCTCAACCGAAATCCTGCTTACATCGCAACGTCAATAGAAACGAGAGGCGAAGAAACGACCGTAACGGAACAGCGTAGTGCCGAAAACGATACGGTCGAAGTAACAGACGAAATCCGGGAGTTTATCCCCGATTACAGCAAGGAAATAGAAATTTTACAGCTTATGTCGGATTACTCCGACGGAAAGGAAACAGTATGAATTTAAAAGCACTCATCGAAAAGAGAAATGCTCTTATCGCCGATATGAAGTCGCTCTGCGATAAGGCTACAGCAGAAACAAGAGCGATGACAACAGAGGAGCAGACAGACTATGACGCTAAGAAGGCGGAAGTCGAGGCACTGAACAAGACAATCCGCTCAATCGAGGAGCAGAACGCTCTTAATCTGAACTCCGCAAAGTCAGACGGCACAGCAACTGACAAGGAGCAGGCAGAGACAAGAGCTTTCGAAAATTATCTGCGTACAGGTCAGATAGTCGAAACAAGAGAAGATGTCAATCTGACAAAGGGCGATAACGGCGCAGTCATCCCTGCAACTATCGCAAACAAGATAATCCATAAGGTTATCGACATCTGCCCTATCTATCAGATAGCAACAAGATACACGCTCGGCGGCACTCTCTCGATTCCCTATTACGACGAAGAAACGCAGGCTATCTCAATGGCATATGCCACAGAGTTTACGGATCCTGTAAGCACATCAGGCAAATTCCTCAGTATCGAACTCAAGGGCTATCTTGCTCGTGGATTCTGTAAAATTTCAAGAAGCCTTATCAACAACTCGCAGTTTGACATTGTTTCATACGTTATTAACAAAGTTGCAATTGCAGCGGCAAAGTGGATCGAAAACCAGCTTATCAACGGCGCAGCAAGCAAGATAGACGGTCTCGCCGCAGGAGTTACACAGGTGGTAACGACCGCATCGGCGACAGCTATCACGGCAGACGAGCTTATCGACCTGCAGGAAACAATCCCCGATGTATATCAGGACAATGCCTGCTGGATCATGAACAGGACTACAAGAACCGCTATAAGAAAGCTCAAGGACAACGAGGGCAGATATATCCTTAATCCTGATGCAACGGCAAAGTGGGGCTATACGCTGTTCGGTAAGCCCGTATACACAACCGACAGCGTATCGGCTATTGCTTCCGAAAAGACAGCTATCTACTACGGCGATATGAGCGGCCTTGCAGTTAAGACATCCGAAGACGTGTCTATCCAGGTACTCAACGAACAGTACGCAACACAGCACGCTGTTGGCATTCTTACATGGATAGAGATTGACGCAAAGGTCGAGAACGCTCAGAAGATAGCCGCCCTTAAAATGAAGAAGGCAGGAGGCTAATAACCTATGACAGTAAAGGCAACGACCAACTTTTCAGGCACCGTCAGTATGGCAAAGGGCGAGGAACGTGAGCTCCCTGCCGGTCCTGTGCTGAACGACCTGCTCTCCTGCGGGTACATAGTGCCTGTGGACAAGGAGGAGAAAAGTGAAGCTAAGCGAGGTAACAAGCGCAAAGATTAAAGCATTCTGCGGTGTCAGCGATGACGAGGACGGAATGCTTGAAATCTGTGCCGGAGCGGCGAAATCCTATATCAAGGGCTATACGGGGCTTGACGATACTCAGATAGACGAATACGAGGACATCACGGTGGCTTACTTAGTGCTTATAAATGATATGTATTCCTCCCGTGACTTCTCGTCCGACAAAGCGTCAAACCCCGTGACCGCTCAGATACTCGCCCTGCACAGCGTAAATCTGCTGAACGGAGTGAATGAGAATGACATTTAACAGAAAAATCACACTCATATCCTCCGAGCAGAAAAACGGCTCGCAGGGCAAAACAGACAGGGCGGTAAAGACCGTATACGCAAAGGTTTCTGAGCCTGGCGTAACGGCAAAATATGCCGCCGAAACGGCAGGATACAAGTCGGAACTTACGGTGTATATGTGGAGACGTGAATACAGCGGTCAGTCGGTCGTACAGATTGATGGCAAGCGGTATCACGTCGAAACAACCGGAGCGGCCGACAGCGACCTGCATATAAAGCTGATACTGGCGAGAGGAGGCTGACAATGATAACAGAAAAGATTGATTCGGCGCTCTCGGCAGTATTTGAGCATTTTTACAGCTATATGCCTGAGTTTGAGGACGGCGAAGAGCCGGAAAAGTATGCGGTGTACAATTTATCGTACAGAGATGCGTTCTTCAGCTCCGGCAGGGCAAATATACGGCAGTATGCGTTGTCTGTGAGCGTTTTCTCGCCGCAGGCAGACATTGAGCTGTATGACAAAACACAGACGGCGATAGAGAATGTAAGCGGTATATTTACCGGCACTACCGATCTGTCACAGTTTGATGTTTATCCCAACAGAAAAATTTTAGTCATGGAGTTTACGCTCTATGAGGAAAGGACATAACTATGGCAAAAGTAATACAGGGTACAGATCGTAAGTCTGCTGTGTGCACTAAGCGTTTTGCGTATGCGCCGCTGACAACGGATAACGCCGATACACTGGCATACGGTGATGTGACCGAGATCAAGGAGATACTCATCACAACAAAGTACACTCCTAAGATGAACAGCGCATCGCAGTATGCAAGCGGCGTTGAGGTTGACAGCTATGTAGCTAAGGCAGGCGGTACGCTTGACGTAACAATTGTGAACACAAACTCCGCTGACGAGGTGGCGCTTTTCGGTGCAAAGGTAAATACGTCAACAGGCGTACTTGAAAGCGGTAAGGACGATGTTGTACCCGATGTAATGTGCATCTACAGCACTATGACATCAGACGGCAAGATAAACCTGTATAAGTTCCCCAAGTGCAAGTTCACTTCACAGGGCGAGAACGTACAGACGACTGATGAGAACGGCGTAACATTCAACAGCCTTGCACTGCAGGCAAATTACAAGGCGCTTATCAACAAAGGCGTTGATATGTACTGCGTAAAGGGTCTTGATCCCGTTACAGACAAGGCAAGCATTGACGCATGGTTTGCGACCGCTTCAGGCGTTATTGTAGCTGAAGTGTAAAAAAGTACAGATATGACGGGGCGGGAAACTGCCCCGAAAATTATCTATAAAGGAGATTCGATGTGTTCACAGAACTTTTAAACAAGAAAATTTACATCACAGATACTTTATATCTGCGATATGACATAAAAGCGTTTATAGAAGCGGAAGAAAAGGGCATCAGCCCGTTTGAACTGACCTTCCCACTGCCGCTTGACTACATCAGAGCGGGGCTCAGATGTTGCTTTGATGAACTGGGGTTCAGCTCGGCACAGCGTTCCGAAATAGTGTCCGACCTAACAACACAGTTATCACAGGAATACCTGCAGGACAGAGTGCTTGCCGCTACGACCGCCGCACTTCCTGCGCCGATAGTGGGAAGTAAGCCGACGGAAGAAAAGCCCGACTTCAAGAAGCTTCGCAGTCTGTTTATAGATATTATGGGACGGACGGAGGAAGAATTCACATATTCCACGCTGTACGAAATAACGGACAGATGGAACGACTACGCAACGTTTATGGGGTACAAAGCCCCGACAGAGAGGTTTGTACAGTATGACGACGATTAAAGACAGCCGTGCGTACAAATACGCCGTGTGGGCATCGCAGGACAGCTCCGGTAAGGTCGGAAGATACGTCAGAAAACAGTGCGCCGAATGGCTTAAAGCTGTCGATGACGGTTATGTAGACACTCAGGAATGGAACAAGATAACCGCACTGCTCAAAGCCATACAGCACCCGGACTTAGACCGTGATATGTACTCATCGCTTGAAGATTACAGCTTGCTTTTTATCTATGCTGTGCTTTGCACGAAAACAGACGGGAAGCTGTATTACAGCACGGGACTGCTTGAAATCGCCCGAAAGAATTACAAGACGTTCACAGCAGCGGTAATATTCATCATCGGTATGCTGACACTGCCCCGATTTTCCCGTCTGTTCTCCGTAGCTCCCGACTTAAAGCTGTCGAGCGAACTTAAGGTTGCTATCAAGAAAATTATTAAATCCTCTCCGCTGCTTGAAAAGCATTTCAAGATTATGCGGTCCGAGATCAGATGCTTGATGTGTGATACGGAGTATACTCCGCTTGCTTATAGTAAAGATGGACTTGACGGTAAACTGGCTCACCTGTTTCTTGCCGATGAGGTTGGCGCAATGGACAGCTATCCTATTGAAGCAATGCGTTCTTCACAGATTAACCTTAAAAGCAAGCTCGGAATACTTATTTCCACACAGTACCCGAATGATGATAACGGATTGAAAGACGAAATCGACATAGCAAAGAAACAGCTTGACGGGGTGTACATCTCCGGTAAGAGATATTTTGCGTTACTGTATGAGCCTGATATAGAGATCGTCCCAGACTGGAAGACGAACGACAGCGTGCTGTACCAGTCGAACCCTGTAGCTGTGGATAATGCGGATCTGTTCTCGGAGCTTAAGGACAGTCGTCAGATTGCCGTGCTATATGAAAACAAGCGTGAGAACTTTCTCTGCAAGCACTGTAATATTCAGTACAAGGGCGTAGGCAGTGAGGGCTATGTTGACCTTATATCCGTCCAAAACTGCTCTGATGACGTGCCGGACGAGTTCTGGCAGGGTAAGATAGTCTATCTCGGACTTGACCTCTCACAGACAGAGGATAACACGGCGCTTGCTATGATATGCTATCACGAGGGCAAGATATATGTTAAAGTGGTAGCGTTTGTTCCTGCCGAAAAGGTTGAGGAAAAATCGGTAAAGGAACACGTTAATTACAAGACGCATATTGCAAACGGTGATTGCTTTGCGTGCGGCGATTACATCATAGATTACGGCTTTGTCGAGAATTACATACTGACGCTGAAAGAAAAGTACGGCGTTATAATAGCCCAGCTCGGCTTTGACCGCTGGAACGCACTATCAACGGTGCAGAAGCTCGAAAGCGCCGATGTTCCGATAGAGTGCGTAGAGATACGGCAACATTCAAGCGTACTTCACGCTCCGACAAAGTGGCTCAAAGAACAAATACTCACGGGAAATGTCGTTTTCGCAAAGAATGAACTGCTTGAAATAAATTTCAGCAACGCTCGCTGTACAGAGGACACGAATTTAAATAAATACGTTAACAAAAAGCGTTCCGCAGGCAAGGTCGATATGGTAGTGTCGCTAATAAATGCGGTGTATCTGCTTCAGCAGGAGATACTTAATGGCGATTGCGGCGTGTTTGTGCAGTATTAGGAGGATATTATGGAAAGAATAAAGGAATTTTTGCTTGATCACGCAGAATTTATGATAGCAGGGGCTATAGGCGGTCTGCTGTCGGTGGTTATAGGAATGCTGATAAAATGACACTGATACAAGGATATTTCGGTATAATTGAATTGTGCCGCAGCGACAGGTACGACCTGTTTCTCACAGATATGGAGCTGAGGTGTCTTGATGAGATAGGGATACTGCTCAGATATAACCATAACCACGACCCGCATACAGGCAGATTTACAAGCGGTAATGGGGTTGACAACGGCAAAAAAGATGTTGACAAATTGACAGAGAGTAGTATAATAAATTATGCAAAAGCTACCGATGTTTTCGAGGTGTCCAATAATTCTGAAAATTCTAATTTTGAATTGCAGAATGTAGTAGATTTAATGGAAAAATCAAGTGTCGGTAGAGATGCTTTGACTAAATTATCAGAAAAAGGTGTTAAACCGATTTTCGATTATTCTGAAGTGCGTCATACTAACAGAGGAATGCAACAAGGAAATTCCATCAGATTATATGCTCGTAATATTGCAAATGAAAGAGTGGCTGCACAGACGGTGATACACGAAACTACGCATTTATATTATGGCATAGGTCAAAACCAATGGGCTGAAGCTGTTTGTTTTGCAAAAGAAAAAATGTTTATAACAGGTAGACCTTTAACAGTTGCAGAAAAACGATATATAGTAAAACTTGCCAAAGACAACTATCCCGAGTTTAAGTGGAAGAAAGGCGGATATATAAA
>UMGW01057971.1_pt1 | contig 12484 bp, 9 predicted proteins | sample 1965371 | NCBI WGS metagenome assembly UMGW01 (sample SAMEA4836082, study PRJEB28245) | human gut metagenome | biome: gut microbiome; material: fecal sample | place: Denmark | collected 2008
TTTCAAGGTGCTGAAAGTGGACAGGACGCTGGTGGACTACTACACCAAGCTGTCTGATTTTCATGCGCAGTTCCGTGCTGTCGGCACGAACTACAACCAGGTCGTGAAGGAATTGCGTTGCCATTTCTCCGAGAAAAAGGCGATGGCGTTGCTCTACAAGCTGGAAGGGCAGACCGTGGAACTCGTGAAACTGAGCCGTCAGATTGTGGAACTTTCAAAAGAGCTGGAGGCGAAATGGTCGCAAAAATCAGTGTAGGAAATTCGTTGTACGGCGCACTCGCCTACAACGGGGAGAAGATTAACGAAGCGAAAGGACGGCTGCTCACCGCCAACCGCATCTACAATGACGGTTCGGGAACGGTGGACATCCATAGGGCTATGGATGATTTTCTATCCTTCATGCCCGCGCAGTCAAGGGTGGAAAAACCGGTGGTGCATATCTCGCTCAATCCGCATCCGGAGGATGTGCTGACCGATACGGAGCTTCAGGACATCGCACGCGAGTATCTAGAAAAGATGGGCTACGGCAACCAGCCGTATCTTGTGTTCAAACACGAGGACATCAACCGCCACCACCTGCATATCGTGACGGTCAGGGTGGACGAAAACGGCAGGAGCATCGACACCCGAAACAATTTCTACCGCAGCAAGCAGATTACCCGTGAGCTGGAACAGAAGTATGGGCTTCACGATGCGGAACGCCGGAATCGCCGTCTTGATACACCGCCTCTGCACAAGGTGGACGCTTCGGCAGACGATGTGAAGAAGCAGGTAGGGAACACGGTCAAGGCGTTGAACGTGCAGTACCGTTTCCAGTCGATGGGTGAATACCGTGCCCTCCTTTCCTTGTATAATGTGACGGTGGAGGAAGCGCGGGGCAATGTACGCGGAAGGGAGTATCATGGGCTGGTTTATTCTGCCACAGACGATGCCGGCGACAAGGTGGGCAACCCTTTCAAGTCCTCGCTCTTCGGAAAGGCTGTCGGCTATGAATCCGTAGAGAGGAAATTTGCCCGTTCCAAACAGGAGATTAAAGACAGGAAGCTCGCCAAAATGACGAAGTGCACCGTCCTTTCCGTGCTGGAAAACACGCATGACAAGGAGAAGTTCGTTTCCCGGCTCAAGGAGAAAGGGATTGATACGGTGTTGCGCCATACGGAGGGAGGGCGCATCTATGGGGTCACTTTCATTGACCACCGCACGGGATGCGTGCTGAACGGCTCACGCATAGGCAAGGAACTTTCCGCCAATGCCTTGCAGGAACACTTCACGCTGCCTTATGCCGGACAGCCGCCGCTCACGCTTTCCATTCCGGTGGAAAACGGGGAAGATATGTGCGGGCCGGCCGTTTCCGGGCATGATGACACGGAGGGCGGTATGGGCTTGCTCTCTCCCGAAGGTCCGGCAGTGGATGCCGAGGAGGAAGCCTTCATCCGGGCGATGCAGCGCAAGAAGAAAAAGAAGAAGCGCAAGGGTTTGGGAATGTAACAGAAGTATCAACAATTAAAAATTTTCAACATATGTCACAACAAGAAGACGATTTGAGGGCACTGGCGAAAATCATGGATTTCCTGCGTGCCGTGAGTATTATTTTAGTGGTTATGAACGTGTACTGGTTCTGCTATGAAGCCATCAGTCTGTGGGGATTGGACATCGGCGTGGTGGATAAAATCCTGATGAACTTTGACCGCACGGCGGGGCTGTTCCGGTCCGTCCTTTACACGAAGTTGTTCGCCCTTCTTCTGCTTGCCCTCTCCTGCATGGGTACGAAGGGAGTCAAGGGAGAGAAAATCACTTGGCAAAAGATATGGGCGGTGCTTGCCGCCGGGTTCGTGCTCTTTTTCCTGAACTGGTGGATTCTGGCTTTGCCGCTCCCGGTGGAAGCGGTCGCGGCTCTGTATATCCTTACTATCGGCACAGGCTATGTCTGCCTGATGATGGGCGGTCTGTGGATGAGCCGCCTGCTGAAACACAACCTGCTGGATGACGTGTTCAACAACGAGAACGAGAGCTTCATGCAGGAAACACGGCTTATCGAAAGCGAGTATTCGGTCAATCTGCCCACACGCTTCTACTACAGGAAGCGTTGGAACAACGGCTGGATAAACGTGGTGAACCCGTTCCGTGCCTCCATCGTATTGGGCACGCCGGGCAGCGGAAAGTCCTATGCGGTGGTAAACTCTTTCATCAAGCAGCAGATTGAGAAGGGCTTCTCGATGTATGTCTATGATTTCAAATTCAGTGACTTATCGACCATTGCCTACAACCATCTGCTCAACCACCCGGAGGGATACAAGGTGAAGCCGAAGTTCTATGTGATAAACTTCGATGACCCGCGACGCAGCCACCGCTGCAATCCCATACACCCGGATTTTATGGAGGATATTACGGACGCTTACGAGAGCGCGTACACCATCATGCTCAACCTCAATAAGAGTTGGGTGCAAAAGCAGGGCGATTTCTTTGTGGAATCACCTATCATTTTGTTTGCCAGTATTATATGGTATTTGAAAATCTATCAGAACGGCAAATACTGTACGTTCCCTCATGCCATTGAGTTCCTGAACCGCCGTTATGAGGATATTTTTCCGATATTGACCTCTTACCCGGAACTGGAAAACTACCTCTCACCGTTTATGGATGCGTGGCTCGGTGGAGCTGCGGAACAGCTCATGGGGCAGATCGCTTCGGCAAAAATTCCACTGTCAAGGATGATTTCCCCGCAGCTCTATTGGGTCATGTCCGACAGCGAATTTACGCTGGACATCAACAATCCCGAAGAGCCGAAAATCCTCTGTGTCGGCAACAATCCCGACCGTCAGAACATCTACGGGGCGGCTCTCGGACTGTACAACTCCCGTATCGTGAAGCTCATCAACAAGAAGGGGATGTTGAAATCGTCGGTCATCATCGACGAGCTTCCGACGATATATTTCAAGGGGCTGGACAACCTTATCGCCACCGCACGAAGCAACAAGGTGGCGGTGTGTCTGGGCTTTCAGGATTTCAGCCAGTTGGTGCGCGACTATGGCGACAAAGAAGCCAAAGTCGTGATGAACACCGTCGGCAATATCTTCTCAGGTCAGGTGGTGGGCGAAACCGCCAAGACGCTTTCGGAACGCTTTGGAAAGGTGTTGCAGAAAAGGCAGTCCATCTCCATCAACCGGCAGGACGTTTCCACCTCCATCAACACGCAGATGGATGCGCTTATCCCACCGAGCAAGATTTCCGGCTTGACGCAGGGAATGTTTGTCGGTTCGGTGTCTGACAATTTCAACGAGCGCATCGAGCAGAAGATTTTCCATTGCGAGATTGTCGTGGATGCCGAAAAGGTGAAGCGTGAGGAAAAAGCCTATAAGAAGATACCCGTCATTACCGACTTCACGGATGAGGACGGCAACGACTGCATGAAGGAAACGGTGCAGGCGAATTACAGGCGCATCAAGGAGGAAGTGAAACAAATCGTGAAAGACGAGCTGGAACGAATCGCTGGTGACGAGAACCTGAAACATCTGTTGCAGCAGAAATAACAGATTGGCGACAAAATAAAGGGCGGTGCAAGTTTGATACCTTGCTCCGCCCTTTGTCTTAATCCTGATTTTCAGAAATTTCCTCCTTAAGCAATTTGTTTATGGTCGTTATCGTATGGGTCTGAAAGTAGTTTTTCAGTTCGGCATCATCTTTCAGAAGTATGCCGCATTCTTCATCATAAGTTCCTATGATGTATTTTTTTAGTTCGGAGAAACTGTCCGCAAACGGTATCTGTCTGTTTTCCTGCCAGTATTCGGTTGTGACTTCGGTGATAAACGCTTTCAACACGGCTTTTTCTTCTTTGCCCAGTTTATTGAAACGTATAGTTTCACGGTTCACGGGTAACGGCTCCGGAAAAATATCCTCCGGATTCTTGCCGCTACGCATGGCTGACATACAACTCTTGCAGATATGCCGGGCGTGTCCCTTTCCGCTGAATTTCTCGTTCGCCTTGTAGTCGCCACAGATACGGCAATAGTGTCCCTGCTGTTTTTTCTTCTTCTTCGCCATATGATTCTATTCTGACCTCTTTTTCCAAATCGGTTCCTCTTCCCAACGGTTGAAGAAACCTATTTTGTAGATGGGTACATCCGCATATTCCTTAAACAATGCCAGTAACTTCTCCTTGAACGTATGTCCCTCGTCTATGGCATTGCAGAGGTATAGCATGGCTGTAATCACATAGAACGGTTTTTTCTGTTGTACCTCGGTCAATGGGCGAGAAAGCCATGCCATTCGCGGATTGCGGATTTCACAAGGGCGTTTGACCATATTCCGGCTCCATACTCTGGAATGGTGCGCGATGATGTTGCGCATGTATGAAATGGCTTCCAGCCATCCCGACAGTTCACTGTGTAAATTTAACCCCATATCATTGGCTATTGCCGATTTTTCGGGCAACTGGTGGTTGAGGTTCTTGTATATCTTGGAAAGTGTGCCGAATGTGGCCACCTCAAATATAATCCACGCATCCGGGTATTCGTCAAGTATCCTTTCTCCGTCTGTATTCGTAACAAGATGCTTGCGCTTGTAGTCCTTCACGAATATCTCGTTGCTCCGCAGGAACTCTTCCATCAGTTCTTTGAGGTGCTGGGCATGGAAAGCGGCATCCGCGAACAGCTTCGGGTCACGATACCAGAGCCCTCCGTAGGACTGTGACAGATGATAAATCATCTTTGTACGCAGGGTGATTTCTATTGTTTCGATGGCATCGAATAAGATAAGGCGCAGTTCTTTATCAAAATAATAGCGTGTGACGACATCTTCCAGATCGGAATCAGGCTGGAACAGATGACGGGTCTTGTCATACTGCATATCCCACCAATAGCCTTTCAGACGATAGTAACTGATATGGGCCAGATGCCGGGCGGCAAAAGCTTCATCCCCGACAATCATCCCCCTTTGTTTGAGCAGTTCTATTTGTTCTTCAATGGAACGTGATTTCTTGTTTGCCATACCGTTATAAAAAAGAATGACCCGCCGGCAGATCTTACGGTATGCCAAACGGGTACTGTTATCGTTGAACACGGTCTGAGCCGCATATCTTCTTGATTCATTTGCAAAGGTAAGCCTTTTTTGCGTAACGTACAAGAAATAAATTGCTTTTTATTCAAGATAATGGACGCAAATTCTTCAAGAACAGCTATCTTCTTTTCAATTCCGCTTCCTCATCCCTTCTTATCCGCTCGTTCAGCTTCTCCTGCATTTGTTCGAGAAAATGCGTGTGGCTGATTGTTTTCCTGCGTTTGATGTCGGTGTAGAAGCGGTAGCAGTCTTTGGCTTCGACACCGAAAATTCGGTACAGCAGCGGGGCAAGCTGTTTGAGCGGCATTTCACCGTTGTTGATGCAGCCCATCTCATAGATGCCGTAGATAAGTTCCACAAGGTCGATGGCGTTGCCCGTCCATTGAAGCGGCGGAGCGGGATTCTCGGATGGCGTTTCGGCTGAGGAGTGGAGGTTGGATAGTGGTGGCACTTGGGGTATGGAAAGGAACTTCTGCATCTTCCTCACGAAAGAGAGGGCCTTGCCGATATAGGCGGCGGCTTCCTTACGTTCTTCAGAAAGCACACGTATGGGATGGTGCTGCAACTCGATTTCAATGTAAGCCAGTGCGATGATGGCATGGCTCGTATTCATGCTGCCGCACAGTTCGATTACTTGGTTGGCAAAAGCCATATATGCCGTTTCCATATTGCAGTCCCCGGCTTCTTGGATCTGACGGAAGAACTCGGTTTCCGCCAATAAGAAATAATTCATGTCCTGTCAAGTTTGAAGTTTTACACTCTGTTTTGGTATGCGCATATAACTATTAGGACAAATGAAGTTCCAATCAGAGCCAAATCATATCGCTTAATATGTTTTTTACTGTACTACAACTAAATACGATTAAAAATGTTTTTAATCGGCTTTTCTACAAACCGCAAAAGGAGAAAATGATTTTACGGGTACGTTAAATTACTTTACGCTTTACTATCCAATCTTGCGGAAAGTGGTCTGCACTATACCGTCCTTACGGATTTTCGTAGAAGTGCATTCCCAATCTGTCTTAGCCAATTGGGATTGATATAACCGTCTTCCCGTATAGATTATAACAGGAATGGTGTAGATGATAATTTCGTCTATTAGGTACATCCGTAACATACCGTTGATGATGCTTGCGGTCGTTGGGGTGGCTTCAATGAAATAGGTGGCATTACTATCCTTGCGCTTTTTCCCCTCTATCAGCATGGATAAAGAGGTATTCTCGTCCATCGGAAAAGTTGCGCTGTTCTGCAACGCTACCGTTTCTTCACGCAGGGAGGGGTATAGTTCCGTGTAGTCCTCTACCATATACCCCTCTATGGATTGGACAATGAGCAGTTGTACTTTTGCCATATATTCCGGTATTTAATTTTAACCGGAAGCCGTTAAAAAAGAAGCGTGCAAACACGCTACTTCAAGTGTAGGCTCTGGTAAGCCCCTAAACGAAATACGCGAATGCACGCTATGCCAAGGCATAGCATAAGCAATCACGCAATTAGCTTCGTTTAGTTTCAATTTACCAGATTTACACTTGAAACGCCTTGCGGTCTTATGTCTATATATAGACAGGCAGAAAGGATTAGCTTTTCTGCCTGCTATTTTCTATGTCCATGCGAAAAAGGTTGCGCCTATTCTCGCAATTGAGTACAAAGGTACTTCTTTTTCATGGATTTCTTCTCATTTTAGTTCTGTTTTCTATTCTATATTATACTGCTCCATCTTTTTATAGAGTGTTGGAGGGGTTGTTCCAAGCAATCTTGCCGCCTGCCGTTTGTTCCCTCCGGTTTCTTTCAACGCCTTTTTGATACGCTCTTTTTGCATCCGTTCATCAACTAATGCAAAGTCTGAACTGCTTTCCGGCTCCACATCTTCCACCTCCAAAGTGTCAACAGTAATCAAGCCTTCCCCTGTCAGCAACACGGCGGATTGTATAGTCTGTTTCAGTTCACGCACATTGCCGAGCCAACGGTAATTGCACAGCAACCTTTGAGCTTCCGCGTCAAATCCGGTTACGGACTTTTTCAGAGTGGCGTTCATCTCGTTCAGAAAGAAATTCGCCAACGGAAGTATGTCTTCACGGCATTCCCTGAGGGGAGGTATCTCCAAGACAAACTCCCGAAGCCGATAATACAAGTCTCTGCGGAATCTCTTTTCTTCTATCACCATTTCCAAATCCTCATTGGTCGCAGAAATGATTCGCACATCGGCAACCTTATCCTTGCTGCCACCGACAGGACGGTAAGTCTTGTTCTGTATTGCCCGGAGCAACATCTGCTGCACATCTGACGGCAAGTTACCCACTTCATCAAGGAAGAGCGTACCGCCATCCGCTTCTGCAAAATACCCTCTATGGCTCTCGATTGCTCCGGTGAACGCACCTTTCTCGTGTCCAAACAAGGTGGATGCAGCCAATGAGGGAGTCAGTACGCTACAATCGACAGCCACGTATGGCTTACCCGTCCGCTCGCTTTGGTCGTGTATCATTTTTGCGATATGATCTTTGCCAGTCCCGTTTTCTCCCAATATCAGGACACTGATGTCGGTCGGGGCAACCAACTTGATGCGGTGTCGTATCTTACGGAATGTTTCACTGTCCCGGTCAAATATCCGTTCTTTCTTTGATGCGGATTGGTTTTGCCGTTTCCAAAGGTTCTGCAATACAGGCAGCAGTTCCTGTTCCAATGTCCGCTTGCTGATATAGTCCTCTGCGCCCGACTTCATTGACCTCACGGCGGTAGGCACTTCGTCATAATCCGTCATGATGAAGAACGGATTGCGACAGCCTGCCTTGCGCATATACTCTAACAGCTCTATACCGTTTCCATCAGGAAAACGTAGGTCGGAAAGGATGATGTCGTCCGGCTCTGCTTTTGGTAATGCTTTCTTTGCGGCTTGCAGGCTGTATAACTTTTCGACAGGAACACCGGATTTGGCAAGAAGATTGCCCACATAGTCGCAATAGACCGGATTGTCATCTATGACGATTACTTTTCCCATAAGCCCTCCTTTGTCTTTTGAGCCATACGGACAATCCGTTTACCATTATCCAATACGGCTTGTATTTTTTCCTCCAACGTAGTCTCATCATACGAAAACTGATGTATCAGGTCGTAAAGTTCCTGCAACGGTCGGGCTGCATTGAGCAGCATCCAAGAACTGCGCAAGTGGTGTATCAGCGTGTCCAACTTCGTTATGTCACGCTTTTCGTATGCTTCTTGCATTTCTGCCATTTCCTTTTCCGTTTCAGTTTTCAACCTTTCCAAAATCTCTTCTTTATCGCCATAAGCCAACAAGGAGGAAAAATCCATTTGAGGCTGTTGCTGTGCGTTGCTGATACAGGAGGTTATGGCAATTGCCGCTTCTTCGGATGAGAACGGTTTGAACAGGCAACCGTTGAATCCGTCTGCAAGCAGTTCCGCTTCAGAGCTGTTATCCATAGCGGTGGAAACTATTATTGGAATACTTCGGGAATTACCAATATCTGAAGAGTGCAACAATTCCATTACCTCATAGCCGTTCATATCCGGCATTTTCATGTCGGTAATCAGCAGGTCGTAGTTCTTAATACGCATTTTCTCCAATAGTTCACGGACATTGCGGCAGGTATCACAGTCTATCTTTTGCCGGATGAGCATATCCCGTGTCATGGAGAGCAATATCTCATCGTTGTCAAGTACCAATACAGAACCGTTATATAAAGGTTGGACAATTTGTGTTCTGCCGTTATTCGTATTCATTTCATCAGCCTGTTCAAGCGGCAACTTCACACAAAAGCGGCTTCCTTTGCCCGGTGTGCTCTCCAATGACAACTCACCTTTCATCAGCTCCACGAGTTCGCGCACAATGGGCAGTCCCAATCCGAAACCGTCTTGTGTGGCGGCATTGGTCAGCCGTTCAAATGGACGGAATATCCGTTCCTGCTGTTCTTCGGTTATTCCACTGCCTGTATCTTCCACAATCATTATGAAAGTATCGTTTTCATAAGAAACAGATAATGAAATCCTGCCCCGTTCCGTAAACTTGACGGCATTAGATAACAGGTTGCTACCGATACGGAGTATCAAATCCTTATCGCCAATCACGACCTCATCTTTGCAGTTGCTTATTTGGAAAGCCAGTTGTTTGGTTTCCGCAAGCGGGGTAAACTCCGTATATAGAATATCGGCTATGCTTCTTAAATGGAAAGGTTTCGGGTCAGCCAGTTCCTTACCGCTGTCCAACCGGAAATAGTTCATCAGATTGGTCAATAACGATACCATTCGATTTGCCGACTGTTGAATGGAACCAAGATGCCGTAACCGTTCCGCTTTCTTGTCACTTTTTATCAGTTCCGCATTGCCGACAATGGCGGCAAGCGGTGTGCGTAGTTCATGCGTGATAGTTTGTATGATGCGCCTGCGGGCTTCTATCAAACGTTTGTTCTCTTGTATATTTTCTTGAAGGTCTTTTACGGTGGCTTCCATCCTTTTGTCGTGCCTTGCCTTCGCACGTATATCCCGTTGTATAATCAGATACGATATGACAAGCAGTAGTGTCGCAAAAATTATCAGTCCTGTGATTATAGTCACAGAGCGATCATAAGATGCTTTTATCCGCTCTTCTTTTATTTGGAGAGCAGTCAAAGCCTGTTCGTCCAGACTTGTAATCAGCGTGCGGAGTTTGCCGTTGAATTCCCTGTTATGCAGGCGCAGGCCATCCGTATAGGTATCAATGGCTTTCTGCCGTTCCTTTTGCAAAGAAATCAACTCTTTGTTTAGCGTATGGAGCGAAGCCGTTGCTGATGGAAGCTGTACGGTCTCTTTTGCCCCGAAGAGCCCAGCAATGCCTTTCTTTTTGCGAGTAATGGTACGAGGTTGGCTTGCCTTTGCCGTGACAGCAGATAATCGGTTCAACAAGAGGCTGTCTGCCTTATCCTGTTGTCGGAATGTCTTCATTATCTGAAACAGGTGTTCTTCCTTATTTGCCAATAATATACGGAGGGTATCTATTTGTTCGGAAGGAATGAAATCCTTGCACTGTTCTTGCAGAACTTGTAACAAGGAGTCAGTCCGCAAACGACGTTCCCGATAGATGACATAATCTTCCTCGTTCCATGAGATAGCAGATTCCCCATAGGTTGCAAGTATGGTGATATAACGGTGTGCCGTATTGATATTGCGTTGGGTCTGATAGATAGTTATAGACTCTTTTTCTATCTCTTGCACTCTGCTTCGTTCATGTAAAATTGTGGCGACCATACTGCCGATGATCGCCATAAGAAGGAAATAGCCAACCAGTATTTTATGTTGTAACAACAACGACATTATGTCTAAAACTATTTATTTGATAATTGATTCTTCGTTAGCCATTCATCAAGCAATTCCGCCAATTTGTCATTATTCAAATCCTGCATCAGAAAATGCGTATTGCCGTAGATGCCGATTTTGGGCAGCTCTACCAAAGTCGCATTTCCTCCGTGCCTATTGACGGCTTCCACAAACTTGCGTGCCATTTGAAGGCGCACACGCCAGTTCTCATCACCGAGGTTCTCAGAGGGCGTTTCGGGAATATAGTCGCCGAAATAGAGGACGATGGGGATTTCCGTAAGCCGTTTGAACTGTTCCATTGAAACAGGAGTTCCTGCTACTCCTCCGGTCAGTCCGTCAATACGTTCCGGTACTTCGTCTTCGGGGAATACGAAGCCGCCCGGCTCATAGGACACTACCGCTTTGACCTCCGTATTCTGCATGGCAGACATCCATCCGGGAAAACCACCTGCCGAATGGGTTACAAGAATATGGTTGCCGATACGCTTTGCCAATGCACCGAGGGCGGGCACATCCTGTTTGTGGTCACTGATGTCAGGTGTCATTGCACGGAAGAACTGCGAAAGTGATACGGAATCTTTCGGGAATTGTACCCCTTCGTTATAGTTCGGCCAAATGCCGAGCCGCCATATATCGAACCAGAACATTTCATCGGCTACGGGCTTGATCGTTGCGGTTGCCGTTGTCCTTCCTGCACGTCCCCGGCCGGGCAAGTCCATTACATAGCTGCTCCAGCCACGGCGCAGCATCAATGTGGAGAAGCCGTCCCTGCCATCGGGTGTCATTTGCCAACAAACGCCTGAGCCTCCATAACCATGCACATAGACCAGCGGAAGCAGCTTGCTGTCAGCAGGAATCTGATAATCCACGAAAGCATGGTCGGCACGATAGCTTTGTCCGGTTTCTTCCTGTTCCGCCCAGCCAACGAATTTACGGTTATCGTATGTTCCCAGTCGCTGAATGGTTGTGCCTCCTACCGAAAAGTGTCCTTGTTTGCGTATCGCAACAGGTTCTTGCGCTCCGGCTATTGCTGTAACCGACAGCAACAATGCCGATAAGATTATCTTCTTCATTTCTTTTCCGTCATTTGGTTTAACACTTTGCGAAGCGGCTCCGAACAACTCTTGCCGAGGTTCATCTCCACGATGTTCAGCAATGCCGATAGTTGTTCGGGAGTAACACCCAGATGCAGGCATATTGCGGCATGGCTTCCGAACATCGGCTCTACGCCACCCACTCCGGCAAGGATGGACACCGTGGCGAGTTCACGCTCCCGATAGGTCAGCAAGTCGCGCTCGAAAAGGTCGGCGAACAGATGCTCTTTGAGGAATCGCTCAATGGTCGGGGCTAATACGGCATATCCGGCTTTCGGGGCATCAGCAGGTACGCCCGATATTTCGGCAAGTACGTCACGACCACGTTCATAACGGCTTCTGTTGTCCGTTACGGCGGAGGCTTCCCGACCGATTGTATCGTTCTTTCCATCAGCCTTGCGCTCGTCCACTACCTGCATGAAGGTTTGGATGGCACGCAGACTGCGTGGGAATCCGCAATAGGCGTAGGCGTGAATCAGCACTTCGTTAATCTCATTGATGGTCATGCCTGCCTCCAATGCTTGTACAAGGGCTGGTTTCAGGTGCTCCAAGTCGCCTTTGCCCGTATAGGATGCCACGGCAACGATAGACTGCTCTCTTGTGGTCAGCACTTTATTCGCTTCGGTATAGCGGCTCTCGGCTTCGGTAGTGGCTTCACGATATTGCTCATCGTTTACAGGAGAAAGCCATACGGCGGCATTGTCCTGCGGATTGGTGGTGATGGCGATGTGGGCAAACCAACTGTCCTGTGCAGCCCCGTGCCAATGCTCCACATCGGGGGCTATCTCTACGATGTCGCCCGGAAACAGACGGCGGGCAGGTTGTCCTTTCTCCTGATAGTAGCCGATACCTGCGGTGGCAATCAGGAGTTGTCCTGCCTTGTGCGAGTGCCAGCTGTTACGGCATCCCGGCTCGAAGGTGACGTTTGCCATCGGGACGTTCAGTTCTTTCTTCTCACTCAAAGGTGCAAGCCATACTTCTCCGGTGAAATTGGGATTCGGGGAAAGTTTCTCGCCCAGCGGATAGGGCTG
>UMGW01051165.1_pt1 | contig 12409 bp, 8 predicted proteins | sample 1965371 | NCBI WGS metagenome assembly UMGW01 (sample SAMEA4836082, study PRJEB28245) | human gut metagenome | biome: gut microbiome; material: fecal sample | place: Denmark | collected 2008
ACCGAGTTGTTGTAGGTTCGAGCCCTACTCGGGGAGTTTTTTAAATAATCCGTAGATAGTGATATTTACGGATTTTCTTATAATCATGTATATGGACCTTTAGCTCAGTTGGTTAGAGCAACCGGCTCATAACCGGTCGGTCCTGGGTTCGAGTCCCTGAGGGTCCACTGAATGAGCAGTCCATGTCTTGATTGAATTTTGATAGAACATTTACTGTTCGTATTATGGCCTAGTGGCTCAGTTGGTTAGAGCGCCGCCCTGTCACGGCGGAGGTCACGGGTTCGAGTCCCGTCTGGGTCGTTGATGGATTATTGACATTTGTATCCATCTGTGATATTATGATATGCGGTTCCGTTGTTTTATACAGAGGAATTATCCAGCATTATTTGGGATCTTAGCTCAGCTGGGAGAGCATCTGCCTTACAAGCAGAGGGTCACAGGTTCGAGCCCTGTAGGTCCCACTCAGTAATATTTATATTACTATGCCGCAGTGGCGGAACTGGCAGACGCCCGGGACTTAAAATCCCGTGGGTAGTGATACCCGTACCGGTTCGATTCCGGTCTGCGGCATTCTTTCAGACAGAGCAGGCACACAGATGTGTTTGGCTCTGTTTTTTTGTGCGAAACAGGGAATTTCTTATAAAGTAAAATATTTCATGAGAATAAAGGCATTGTTTTTGGATAATAAAGCTTTAATAAAAAAATAAGAAAATCTCCAAAACTTCTATGTTTTGTGGTATACTGTATACGGGTCATTTTCGTTATTGAGAGAATGATACTAATAACACATCACATGGAGGATAAAATGTTAGAGAAGTTTTTCAAGTTAAAAGAAAACGGAACTACGGTCAAGACTGAAGTGATTGCCGGTATTACCACATTTATGACAATGGCTTATATTCTTGCCGTTAATCCAAACATGCTTTCAGCAGCAGGAATGGACAGCACAGCCGTGCTGATCGCCACATGTCTGGCTTCATTCATCGGTACAATGGCAATGGCACTGCTTGCTAACTACCCATTTGCACTGGCTCCCGGTATGGGACTGAATGCATACTTTGCTTACACAGTATGTGGAAACATGGGTTATTCCTGGAAGGTAGCTCTTATGGCTGTATTTCTGGAAGGTATCGTATTTATTGTACTTTCACTGACTAGTGTACGTGAGGCAATTTTCAATGCAATTCCCAGTACACTTAAGAAAGGTGTGAGTGCTGGTATCGGTTTATTTATCGCATTTATCGGTCTGCAGGGAGCGCACATCATCGTGAATGATGATTCTACTCTTCTGACATATTGTAAATTTGCTGATAACTGGCATACACAGGGTATTTGTGCAGTACTTGCACTGATCGGTCTGTTTATCACAGTTATTCTTTACATCAAGGGCTTCAAGGGATCTATTCTGATCGGTATCATCGCAACATGGATCCTCGGTATGATCTGCCAGGCTGCAGGTGTTTATCATATTGATGCAAAGGCTGGTTTCTACTCTCTGTATCCAACCATGCATATGACTGACTTCAGCAAGATCACAACCACATTTGGTCAGTGTTTCACAGCTGATTTCAAGGGCGTGGGTGTATTCAACTTTATCGTTGTTCTCTGTTCATTCCTGTTCGTTGATATGTTTGATACGATCGGAACATTAGTCGGAGTTTCATCCAAGGCAGGTATGCTGGATGAGAATGAGAAGCTTCCAAACATCAAGCCGGCACTGTTAGCAGACGCAATCGCAACAAGTGCAGGTGCTATTATCGGTACAAGTACAACAACAACTTACGTAGAGAGCTCAGCAGGTGTTGGTGCCGGTGCACGTACAGGTCTTGCTTCTGTAGTGACAGCAGTATTATTCCTTCTGGCAATCTTCTTCGCACCAATTTTCACAGCAATACCGGGCTTTGCAACTGCTCCGGCATTGATCTTCGTTGGTTTCCTGATGATCTCTTCTGTTGCACAGATCGACTTCAACGATCTGACAGAGGCAGTGCCTGCATATATGACCATTCTGGCAATGCCATTTGCATACAGTATCGCAGAGGGTATCTCTCTCGGAGTTATCTCTTATGTAATTATCAATGTGATCTGCGGAAAGGCAAAGAAGGTTACACCACTGATGTACATTCTTGCAGTATTGTTTGTTTGTAAGTATATTTTCTTATAAAGAACATATACGCAGGTTGATCCGGTATATGGACAGGAGCGTTATTGCTGAATGAAATGCATCGGCAATAGCATAGAATGAGAAATATGGGGGCAAGTACATTTGCCCCCTTTATAATAGTTATTTCTGTGACAGACACAGGAAACAGAAAGGCATGGTTAATCATGAAGAAGAAAAGAAGGCTTCCAAAGGGCTGGAATTATGTGTTACTTCTGATCGTATGTCTTGCTGCCGTGGGCGGCGTTGTTGGACATAATTATCAGGAGAAGCAGAAACAGGAGAAGCAGCTGGCGCAGAGAGCCAAGAATGCAGTGAAGAGCGTAAAGGATCTGGATGGCAAGAAGATAGGAGTTCAGATTGGTACGACTGGTGACATTTATGCTTCCGATTATGAGGGCGACGATGCAGGAACAGTGATCGAGCGGTACAATAAGGGAACTGATGCGATCCAGGCGTTGAAGAACGGCAAGATCAACTGCGTTATCATCGATGAGCAGCCAGCAAAGGCTTACACCGAGAAGGATAATACGCTGAAGATCTTAAAGGAAGAGTTTGCTCTTGAGGATTATGCGGTCTGCATTGACAAGAGTAATACGGATCTCAAGGAAAAGATCAACGAGGCGTTGACCAAGTTAAAAGAAGATGGAACTCTGCAGGATATTATTGATAATTATATCGGAGAGGATTCTGTCAAAGGAACAAAGCCGTATGAGATCAAGGATGTCAAGAAAAACGGTGTTCTGAAGATGGCAACCAATGCATCCTTCAAGCCATATGAGTATTATGAGAATAATAAGATCACCGGTATTGATGTGGATATGATGCAGGCAGTCTGCGATGAGCTTGGTATGAAGCTTGAGGTTGAGGATATGGAGTTTGATTCTATCATTCCTGCAGTAACTTCTGGTAAGGCAGATGTTGGAGCAGCTGGTATGACTGTTACGAAGGATCGTCTCAAGAATATTGATTTCACAGAATCCTATACAACGGCAAAGCAGGTTATCATTACAATCGATCCTAAGGCCGGCATTACGAAGAGTTCCCTGGCGGAGCGTTTTCATGATAACTTTATTAAAGATAACAGATATCAGTATATTGTAAAGGGTCTGCAGAATACGCTGTTGATCACGGTATTTGCGGTATTGTTTGGTATTATTTTCGGCTTTGTGATCGCGGTGATCCGTACCGGTCATGATAAAAACGGAGGATTTCCGATACTCAATGCATTCTGCCGGATCTATCTGACTGTAATGCGTGGTACGCCGGCAGTTGTACAGCTGTTGATTTTCTATTATATTATCCTGGTGTCCGTGGATAACAAGCTTCTGGTAGCAATCGTTGCGTTCGGATTAAACTCTGCAGCGTATGTAGCGGAGGTTGTCCGTTCCGGAATCATGGCAGTAGACGGTGGACAGTTTGAGGCGGGAAGAAGCCTGGGTCTTAGCTATGCGCAGACCATGACATCTGTTATTCTGCCACAGGCATTCAAAAACACATTGCCTGCGCTGTGCAATGAGTTTATTAGTTTGTTGAAGGAGACCTCTATCAGCGGTTATATCGCTCTTGTAGATCTGACCAAGGCTGGAGATATTATACGAAGCAACACATATGATGCATTTATGCCGTTGATCGCCGTTGCGCTGATCTATCTGGTTATCGTAATGATCCTTACTGCAGGAGTGCATTGTCTGGAGAGGAGGCTGAGAAGCAATGAGCGATAAAGAAGTATTGATCCGCGTAGAGAATCTGGAGAAATCATTTGGAGATCATCAGGTTATCAAAGGAATTTCCACCACGATCTGCAGAGGTGATGTTGTTGCAGTGATCGGTCCGTCCGGCTGTGGTAAATCCACTTTCTTACGTTCCATGAACTGTCTGGAGGATCCGACCGGCGGTCGTGTAACCTTCGAGGGAACGAATATCACCGACGAGGATGTGGATATTAACCTTGTCCGTGAGAAGATTGGTATGGTATTCCAGCAGTTTAATCTGTTCCCGAATATGACCGTTCGCGAAAATATTATGCTTGCGCCGGTAAAGCGCAAGAAAATGACAAAGGAGGAGGCTGCTGTAAAGGCAGACGAGTTGCTTGATCGTATTGGCCTGTCCGATAAGGCAGACAGCTATCCGGCAATGCTGTCCGGTGGACAGAAGCAGCGTATTGCGATCGCGCGTGCACTGGCAATGAATCCGGATGTCATGCTGTTTGATGAGCCGACCTCGGCACTGGATCCGGAGATGGTAGGAGAGGTGCTTTCCCTGATCAAAGAGCTGGCGGCAGAGGGAATGACGATGGTGATCGTTACGCATGAGATGGGATTTGCAAAAGAGGTTGCCAACCGCGTACTATTTCTGAACGAGGGACAGATTCAGGAGGAAAATACGCCGGAAGAGCTTTTTGAGCATCCCAAGAACGCAAGATTGCAGGATTTTTTGAGCAAAGTGTTATAATTTGTGAACAAACTGATAAATCTTTATTAAATCTTCGTCAAGATGGTTCCTTTTTCGAAAAAAGTGTGGTAAAACTATGCAAGGGCAAAAAAGAGGCACGCCAATAGCAATATAGTGTTTAATATGGATAGAGTATGTTGATATCGTGCCGCAAGCAGTCCTGAGAGAGTAAGAGAAGAAAGAGAAAAGAGAAAGGAGCAGTCGTTATGGGAGAAAAGATACCGGTACAGTTAAAGGATGTACATGATGTGAATGAGTTCGTCAATATTTTATCAGGCTTTGAGGGAGATTTTGATCTTTATTGCGGAAGATATTGTGTGGATGCCAAATCCATTCTTGGGATTATGACAATGGACCTGCGCAATCAGTTGTTTCTGACAGGCAACTGCGAACCTTCTGACAGACGCAACCTGGTACATGCATTGCAGGCGCGCGCATTTGCATAAGAATGACATTGGAATCATCTGACCGCAGTTGTCAGGTGTGTCCGATCAGGAACAAACAACCTCCTGAGGAGTGATTTCCTTAGGAGGTTGTTGCTTTTTCCGGCTATTTATCTTACACTAAAAGAAAAGAATAACAGGAGCAGGATACATATGAGGAGACACAGGAAATTTGCGTTGTGGATGGGAGTCATAATGGCAGTGTCTGCGGTTACCTCCGAAGTGCCGGACGATATATGTGAGGTGGTAAAGGCTGCGGAGAATACCGTGTCAATGACTGATTTCGCGTCTTCCGGCGAAGCAGCTGGAACGATCACGATCAGTACCGGGGAAGAATTAACGCTTTTTGCAGAGTATGTGAATGCCGGAAACAGCACGAAGGGGCGAAGCTTCTGCCTGACATCGGATATAACTTTAAATGAAGCCTCTTATCAGTATCAGGATGCCTCAAAGAGAACGGGGATTTATTGTGACGAAGAACTGATCGGAGCAGTGGATCAGAGCGGAAACTGTTATGAGGATCTGGAAACATCGCAGACGACAGATCCCGGCAGTCTTTCCAGGGTGACTTTGTGGACTGCGGTCGGAACGAAGGAGTATCCGTTTCAGGGAAACTTTGATGGTAAAGACCACACGATCCGTGGATTGTGCGTGATCGGAAATGAGAGTGATCCTGGGCTGTTTGGCTGTGTTGGTTCTAACGGAAGCGTTTGCAGTTTAACGCTGGAGAAGGCTCTTGTAACAGGCAAGACGGGTGTCGGTGCCATTGTTGGGAATCACCAGGGGATGCTGTCTGATGTCATCAGCCGTGCCAATATCGTCATGAGCTCCGGCTGTATTGGCGGAGCCGTCGGTGAGAACAGCGGAAGTATTGTAAACACGACTGCGCAGGATGTGGTTGTGATCGGAAGGAAGAATACACTGACCACGGAGCGGGACGAGATGGACCGGATCAACGGAATCGGCGGCATCGTCGGACGTCATACTGCCGGAGAACTGACAGGCTGCAGTCTGCGGGGAGAGGAGAGCCGGATCCCTTATGGCGGTGGCGGTATTGTGGGATATGTCGATGGAGGCAATATCACCTCCTGCGCCAATTACAGCGACCTGCGAAGCAGCGGAGGCGACCTTGGCGGTATTGTGGATTTTGTGTTTCAAGGTTATTTACGTGACTGTAACAATTATGGCAATCTAGAGCTTACCTATCATTCGGAGTCAAGCATCAATCTTGCCGGAATCGTTGCCGGAACATTTTCAAGCAACTGGAATGATATTGTGATCGATGGCTGTTTTAATTATGGAGATGTTTTACAGAAGGAGCGCGAGGATGCTGTGGACGGAAACTGCATGGATTCGATCGGCGGTATTTCCGGACGCCATGGTGGAGGAGTGATCGGCAACTGTGGCAATTATGGGACAGTAGGGGTGATTACGAAGAAGAATGATTTGTCCTATGCGAGGATTGGCGGAGCCTATGGTTATCTACAGGTGGGAGGTATTGTTGCCGGGCTGGACGGAGTAAGCCGTGTGATCAATTGCTATAATATTGGCGATATTGAAGGCGATATTTTTTATGCCGGAGGCATCGCCGGACGGAAGAATATGACGCCGGTGGAGGGCTGCTATACCGTTGGAGAGATCAGGCAGCTGCTTGGAAAAGGACAGATTTGCGGATATATCGACGGAGGCTCTCTGATGCGCTGTTATTATTGGAAAGGAACGAATCGTACCGTTTATTCCCGGGCGACAGAGCTGAATGAGTATTATGTGACCGGGTGCGAGGGTGTTTCACTTTCTGCGGCAAGAAGCAGTCTGATCGATAAGCTGAATGATTTTGTAAAATATCGACAGGGATACCAGTACAGCGAGCTTTGTCCACTGCGCTCATGGGTGACAGGACCGAATGGCTATCCGGTATTTGGGACAGAGGGAGAAATGGCATGTCCGGTTGTATCTCCGAAGGCAGATCCGTATGAGACACAGAAACCGGTAATTTCCCTTCAACCGACAGGTGAGCCGGGGGCTTCGAATGATCCGACACAGGATCCGTCCGTCTCAGCAGTTCCGTCAGAAGTATCACAGCCGGCAGATGGATCTTCTACGCAGCAGCCGGCAGCGACAGGAAGTGCGGCACCGGAGAGTCCACCGTCGACAGTATGGGCACAGCGTCCTTCTCCGTCTGCGGCAGTGGCGGAGAATATTAATGTTTCATTAAGACTGAAGGTTTCGCAGGAGCTTTCCTGCGTGTCCGGGGTGAATGTGTCGTTACAGCAGATTCAGAAGGTGTCGCTGCGCTGGAAGAAGGTCAGTGGAGTTGACGGATACGGTATTTACCGCAGAGAGGGCAGAAATGGCGCACTCAAGCGGCTTGGGACGGTCACCGGAAAGACAAGTTATCTGGATGCAACGGTTCGCAAAGGAAAGAAATATCAGTATCAGATCTTTGCGTTCGGTGCCAGAGATGGTGAGGCAGTGCGCAGCAGAGCGGTAACTAGCGAGCGCATCCGGATCCCGGATTATGCGGCACCAACGGTATCCTATGCAACGGAGATAACACCCGGAAAAAATTATCTGAAGATCAAACTGAAGAAATATAAAGGTCAATATCTGGAGATTTGGATGAAGAAAAATGGTATTGTACAAACAACAACTCTTCATCCGATCTCCAAATATAATGGAGTCTTTCGTTTGTCCTATACCAAAAGAAAAGGCAGCGTGTACTGCAAGGTCAGGACATGGGAGATTAAGAATGGAAAGAAAAAATACAGTGCTTATACAGAGTTAAAACGGATACGGCTGTAAAGGAGCAGACAAATGATATCAGGAGGTCAGAAAAGATGCAGCTGCTGTATGCATCTGCTGGAACAGGGAGATGTATGCAGTGCCTGTGGATACGACAATCAAAACAGCCAGACGCCGCCATACTGTCTGCCAGAGGGAACCTGCCTGAAGCGGCGTTATTACACGGGATGCGTTCTGGGGGAGGGCGGTTTTGGAATTACCTATCTGGGCTGGGATCAGACCCTGTCCATACCGGTTGCCATCAAAGAATATTATCCCAGAGAATTTGTACGAAGAAACCCGGTGCGGTCTCATTCTCAGGTAAACCGTGTTGATGGGGAAACCTGCGCACAGCAGGAATATCAGAAGGGGATGAAAGCGTTTCTTAAGGAAGCGCAGACGCTTGCACAGTTTCAGTCACTGGAGGGTGCAGCGGTTGTACATGACTATTTTACAGAGAATGATACCGCATACATTGTAATGGAATATATTGATGGGATCAGTGTCGAGGAGTATGTACAAAAAAACGGACAGATACCCGCAGGGCAGGTTCAAACCATGCTTCGTCCGGTATTGGATACCTTAGAGGAGATGCACGCACATCATATCATTCACCGCGATGTCAGTGCGGATAACCTGATGATCACCAGACAGGGATTTATGAAGCTTGTGGATTTTGGAGCGGCTCGAAGTACTGTGAACCGCGATCACACGATGACGGTCATATACAAACGTGGATTTGCACCGGAGGAGCAGTATCGCAGCAAGGGGCAGACCGGTCCATGGTCAGATGTGTACAGCGTCAGTGCCGTTATGTATTATATGCTTTCCGGGGTCATGCCGGAGGAGGCATCGCAGCGTCTTGTCAGTGACCGGACAGTTCCGCTGGATCAGATGGAGGGCGTTGCGCTTCCTAAGGGCTGGAGTGACGCAATCGGAAAAGGAATGTCAGTGATGGCAGCAGACCGTTATCAAAGCATTCGTGCGCTGCGCGAAGCATTGGGAGAAAGCGGGCGGACAGCATGCCGGGAACACTGGGGACAGGAGAGGCAAGAAGAACGACGCAGAAAGTCTCTGGCGGCGGGGGAGGAAGAGTTATCGACCGAACGGATTGCCGGAGAATTATTACAGGCAGGAAAAGAGCAGGAGAGCCGGAAGGAAAGGCAACTGATCCGGGAGAAAGCCTTACGGGCAAAGCGGAAAATATATCTTCGGATCGGTCTTGTACTCATTGTGCTTGTGGCAGCAGGAGCAGGCATCGCAATGATGCGTCTTAATGGGCAGGCTCAGAAAGAAGGTAGATTACCGGCGCAAACCAGTCTGGCAGCAGACATGCCATCGGAACAAAAGACACAGGGAGGGACAGCATCGCCGGAACAAACGATACTTGGAATAACTGCAACTGCATTGCCGGAACAAATGACGTCGATTCCGAAAACCACAGCGGAAAAGACGTCGTCTGTTACCAGAAGTCCAGATGATAAGAAGCCGTCAGAGCGTCCGGATAAGACAACGGACAAAGCGTCAAAACGGGAAGAAAAGACCACAAAGGTATCCCGGAACAGAAAGAAGAAAACGTCAGCGACAGCAAGACCAAATAAAACAGAAGCAACACCAAAAACAACGAAAAAGAAAACGACAGGGCAAAAAGACAAGAAGAATGTAATAGGTTCTCTGGATACCCTGCTTGGGGAATAAAAGGTGAGGTCAAAAAATGGGACAGGATTATGGATTTGACACATTTCTAATGGAGCGGTGGGGTGGATCAGAGCCGGCGGATGAGAAGCAACGCCGTCATGCAACGTTCCGGGCATTACAGAAGCAACTAAAAGATTGTGATATTGCTGCGCCGGGAACCATTCGTGCCTGGTGCGGCATCACCAAAAGAAGTGAACCTGGCAGAGATAAAATGTATCAACTGGCATTTGCACTGCATCTGACGCATGAGGAGCTGAAACAGTATCTCATAGAGGGACTCCGCATGCCCGGCGTCCAGGTCAACGATTACCGGGAAATCATCTATTATTATGGGCTGGAGCATAAGCTGTCCATGGAAAAATGCGAGGAAATGATCCTCGTCTTTGAAAAGCATATGTGCCGGACATATGTACCGCTGCAGAAGACACATACAAAACGTTTGTGGAGCTTCTACGACGACTGGCGCAAACTTGATCCCGTGCATTTTCTAAAACGGATGTGTACCCATGCAGAGATGTTTAAAGGGTACTCCAAGACAACGCTAGACTATTTCATCCGATTAAAATCGGAGCTGCTGCAGTACATTCAGGAGGATGTCAAAAAAGGCATGGAAGAAGATCTGGAGCAGCTTGGCTACAGGCAGTGGCTTGAGGAAAGCGGAATTGACGATGGCGATGATAAGGAGCTGATAAAACGTTTTCTGAAAAACATCAGCCGGAGAAGAAAGATGCAGGTCAATGCATCCGCCAAAGAATTGATCCGGTCGGTGCGGCGCGACTGCAGTGTCGTATATGCGGAGCATGGGCGGAACCGGGATGTATTAAGAGAATTATATGCACCGGTCGTGCAGCCCGGTACCAAAAATATCTTCTATAAAAGGGCATCCGGAGCTGCTGCGAAATCCGAGATCCCTTATATGTCAGAACGGCATATATCCGATTTGCTTCGTGTCTCACTGCAAAAGGAACGGGAAATCCAGATGGCACAGGCTCTGGCATATCTGCGGGGCGAGCCGAAACAGGACGTATGCCCGGAATGGATCTGTGCGTACCTCGACAAGCTGGCATGTGAGGGACATAGTGATTCAGACACACCGGAAAAGGTGTCCGGATCCGTTACGATCGGGGAAGCGGAGGAGATATTAGCCAGACAGCATCAGCTTCAGAAAAAACGCTGTCTGCTCATACAGAGAGATGATCTGCTTCCGCTGCTGTTAGAAGTGTCCGGCCGCAAATACAAAAAAGAACAGGAACTACTGGGGCAAAAAACGGACAGAGAAGAGGCAAAAAACCGTTTTTGCAGAATGGCAAATACCGTTCTGGCGGATTGTGCCATGGCATGTCTGGATGAACGGTATGCGTTGGACAGACTGCTGCTTGACAGCTTTTCGAAAAGCGATGTGGAGGGGATTGCGGATCTGATCGACAATGGGATTGGATGATTGTGAATATTTTGTAGGATATGCATGCATAATAATGTTGGAAGATGGAATAAAAATGAGGTAAGTATGGACAAAATGCCGCGGTGTTCGGTGATTTACAAATCTATCAAACATAAGAACAGTAACAGATTATGAAAGGTCTGCTGCTGTTCTTTTTCGTTTTATATTGATCAAAATAGAAAAGAAAATGGGACAGTGCCATGGGAAAATAAATCTGAGGATGACGAATGGTGTCATGTTGAAAGCGTATGATAAAAACGTAATACGAAATTTATAACAGGAGAAACAAGACAGAAGATGAACAACAAACATTCTAAAAATTCCAGAACCCTGAGCATGTATGTCCGTCTTTGCGCCGGAAAGCGGATCAATAAGGCGGAGGAAGCCAATCGATTTGGCGTGGATGAGCGGTCGATCCAACGCGACATTGATGATATCCGGGCATTTCTGGAGGATCAGAAAGCGGAAAGCGCGGCAGAGTCACGGGAGATCGTGTACGACAGGATACATAAAGGTTTCGTGATGACCGGGACGGACGGTTCCGCCATGAGCAACAGCGAAATACTTGCCGTGAGTAAGATCCTTTTAGAGAGCCGGGCGTTTGGCAAAAAGGAGATGGAAGCACTGCTCAATAAACTGGTGGAAGGCTGTGTGCCACTGCGCAATATGAAGCTGGTATCCGACCTGATCGCCAATGAGAAGTACCATTATGTGGAGCTTACCCATCCGATCCGGAATCCGGACATTTTGTGGAAGCTCGGTGAGGCGGTCCGGGGCTGTAACCGGCTTGAGATCCACTATCAGAAGCAGGATGCGGTACAGGAGAATGTGAAGCGTGTCATTGAACCTGTCGGGATTATTTTCTCCGAGTATTATTTTTATCTGAATGCATTCATCGTCGAAAAGAATGCGACCGGAAGGTATGAGCACAAGTACAGTTATCCAGCAATATTCCGGATCGATCGGATCGTCAAATGCCGGGAAATGGGTGAGAAGTTCAAATTGCCGTATAATGGGAGATTTGAGGAGGGAGAGTTTCGTAAAAGAGTTCAGTTTATGTACAGCGGTGAACTGATGCGGGTGAAATTTTTATTTTTTGGAAGGAATGCAGAGGCAGTGTTAGACCGCCTGCCTACTGCGAAAATCGTGTCCTGTCAGGACGGTGCCTGTGAAATAGAAGCGGAAGTGTACGGAAAAGGCATCCTGATGTGGCTGCTCAGTCAGGGGGAACAGGTGGAGATTCTGAGACCGGAGTGGCTACGGGAGGAGATGGGACAAAAGCTTGGAAAAATGCAGGAGAGATATCAGTAGAAAATGAGCAGGATGACAGAATGTGTCATAACACGAATGTATAATTTGATTTATAAATGAAAGTTCGGATGATGAGGGGTGAGCATACATATGAAAGATCAATTGGAGGAAATTGAGAAA
>UMGW01034391.1_pt1 | contig 12361 bp, 10 predicted proteins | sample 1965371 | NCBI WGS metagenome assembly UMGW01 (sample SAMEA4836082, study PRJEB28245) | human gut metagenome | biome: gut microbiome; material: fecal sample | place: Denmark | collected 2008
TTTTACGATCTCAATGATCTCATCCGGTGTAAGTTCGTCCAGGGCTTTATGTGGCTGTACGGATTCGTGCAGAGTATTTTTTCCGTCGGATTCGATGACAACTGCCATCACCTCACTGCCTCTTGTACCATGCATACGTGGCTCAACAGCAACTACGGTTCCGCTTACACTGGAATGTACCGGTGCGCTGATAAATCCGGCAGCTTCTCCGATCTTCTGTCCAACCTTTACTGTGTCGCCTACTTCCACGATCGGGTTGGCAGGTGCACCAAGATGCTGGGACATGGAGATCACAACCGTCTTCGGATCCGGGAATTTCTTCAGATCGATATGCTCGCTGAATTCCTTGTGCTCTGACGGATGAACGCCACCATAGTATCCGTTCAGTCTGTCCTCTCTGATAGACTTCACGTAATCATTGATCACCTTAAAGTTAACCTTGGAGTAATCACGTACCTGTACCGGCTGGTTCAGGAACTCTTCCAGACGACCCTGTTTTGCCAGTCTCTGGTAGATCTTCTCCCATGCGCAGTCCTTGTTAGGATCCACTTCACATTTTCCGTTCTTTGCTCCGCCGCACTGTCCGTTCACAAGACTCTTGGAACAGTCGACGATAGGACAGACGCCTCCGGTAATGTTCAGATAGCACTGTGCACATGCATCACAGCTCTTTTTGGTAAGTGCCATGCCGTGATGGCCTCTGTAGTTAAGGGTATTACTTGCTGCGATCACCGGCTTACCGGTCAGATCTGCAACAGTCTGGATACCAAGACCACAGGAGATCACAACTACATTCTCTGTACCTTCCGGCAGCAGATCCTGTAATTTTCTTTCTGTGTGCATCTTGTTGCACAGAAAATCGAATTTCGCACTGCCTGTGACGGTTTTTCCCTGCTCCGCAGCAAATTTCAGGAATTCCTCGCAATCCGGTTCGTCAACGGTCTCAAATTCCTTGAAACACTTGTTACAGGCGATTACAAACAGATTGTCCCTGCCGTTCAGCACTGATGCAAGCTCATCACTGCTTTTCAGCTTGTACTTAGTATAGTTTTCCAATTGCTCACCTTCCTTATAAAGATTATATCCTTATGATTATCTGCTCTTATCCGTTCCCTCCTTCTCTGCACTCCCAGGAAAGAAACAATAAAACCAAATAAATAAGTTCTTTGTTATTTGTTCAGCCCTTCGAAAATCCCGGTCCCAAAAAAGGCCGCAGTATTTCCTCTGACCGCTACAATAAATGTACCATAATTTGAACATATTATCCAGTTTTATTAGCTATTTTTATAAATTTATTCTATGATTTCATCCCAATCGTCTATGGATGTACGGATATTTGTACAACTTCTGTTATGCTGCATGCGTTAGTCATATGCAACTTATATAATTTTGTTTATAAAATATCCTTTTTATGCATTGAGCATATTGCACAAGGATTTTATCTTTAACAGGGCAGATCCGAAAGGTGTCTTTTGTCATGGGGTAAGACGCTGTCCGCAATATTCACAGGTGCTCAGACGACCTTTTATTACCTGATTCTTTGCACCGCAGCTGGGGCAGGTAACTGTAATATAGATCTTCTCATTTACGCGTCTGTTCGGTGCAGTGATCATAATATAATTTCCTTCTCTGTCTATCTGGATATTCCGGATATATCCCCCCGCAATAAATTTTTCCAGCTTTTTCACTGCACCTTTCCCAAGTTCCTGCTCAAGCTTTTCAAATGAGACGGTATTCTGGGCATAGGATTCAAACCAGCAGGCGATTTCTCCGGCTTTTTTCTTCTTTAATGCTTTTTGAATTTCCCGGAAGGTTGGATACAGAAACAGCAATCCAAGTATGATCTCTGTTGCTGCCATTCCCCAGCGCCCTTCACCGATATACTTCTCCGATGCGCCAATAGCTCCCAGGGAAAAAAGTATAAAAAAGCCACAAAGAACCCATTTCAGTTTCCCCAGTATTCCTGTTTTTTTATTTTTTTCTGTCAAAAAATCGCTCATGTCTGTTTCCTCTTTCCTATTATTCAAAATCTTATGCTATATTTGTGAATGCTCCGTCAGCTCACGCCAAACTTCCTCTGTCCGAATATGTTTCTGCATTCTGTGGATCTTCTATTTCAGTGTGGTTACGATCAGTTTACTTTCCAGTGCAGCTGCTATCAGATCCTCTTTGCAGCTGTATCCCGCCTTGGCGATCATTTCCTGAAAATTCCATCTCACCCCAGAAGCAGAACAGTCCATTTTCCTTGCGATCTCGGAATATGACATCCCGTGAATATACAGGCGCAGCATCTCCAGCTGTCTGGGACTGATATCACCGCTTGTGATCCAGTTAAGTTCCACCTCCGGTGCCACATCCGGAAATACATGCTCCCCATTTAACGTTCTGTAGATCACACTCCGTATTTCCTCTTCACCGTGATCCTTATACCATAGACTGTCTGCACATCCGCTCTTTGCTCTTTCCAGCACCTTGGGATCGATCAGCGAAGTAACAACCAATACCTTTGTATATGGATATTTTTCCCTGATGATCTTTCCGGCACTCAGCCCATCATGATTATGAAATGTCTGCACATCCATAAGCACAAGATCAATTGCCGAGTAAGAGCAGATCTTTACAGCTTCACAGGCATCCGAAACTGTCTGGACATGTCGGAATTCCGGTTCCCGCATAATAATACTTTCAAAATACTTCTGCATGATCCTCTGATCTTCTACTATCAGTATCCGTACCATAGACTCCCATCCTTTCTGTCAGTGGCATTTTCAACACCAGACAAAACTCCGGCGAAAAAGAAACCTGCATAATACATTTCTCTGACTCCGCAGCTTTTCTCAGTGCAGACAGACCACCACCTTCTTCTGCATTTTTTTCAGGTGCATCTCCATCATTCGTTATCCGGATGCTGTATTCATTTGCACCTTTTTCTATCTTCACCAGAACTGTACTTCCATGGGCATGTCTGGCACAATTTGTCACACATTCACGGATCGCTCTGTCTGTCAGCAGCCTGTAGGAGGGATGTTGAGGAAAATTCCCGCTGATCTGAACATAAATTCCAAGTTCTTCTGCATGCCTGATCGTATCCGCGCATAATTCTTCCATATTCTCAACAGAAGAATCTGTAAGAATATAGACCAGATGCTTTAGTGCAGATAGCTGTTCATCCATTTTATCCTGATTTTCTTTTCTTTCCAATATCCTGCGTATTGACAGAAGGCTTCGGCCAAAATTGTCATGAACCTGCATTTTCATGGCAAGTGTCTCCTGCTCTCTTATTTTATCTCCGATTTTTTCATACATTTCCTCCAGCTTATGATTCAGGATTTCCAGCTTTTCATTATTTGCTCTGATCTTTTCACCATTGTAATAAATTTCTGATACATTAACTGCCACTGTCTGCAGATATCCTGCACAATCCGGCTCCTGCAGACGATATTCCTGAAACATCCAGACGGAATCATCCGGAAAATAAAATACATTACTGTCACTGTTTAATCTGCGAAGTCCCTCTGCTTCGGATCCTCCATTTATTACTTTCCGCAATGCCTCAAAATCCTGCAGATAGGAGCCTGTCATTATCCTGCTCAGTTCATGCATCTTAGTGTTGCATAAAACGATCCTTCCAAGAGGATCCGAAAAACACACCCCACAGGGAACATCATCAACAGCTTCATTCACAGACCAGTAAGACAGAGAATGATGATATCTGCGTCTCTCTCTCCAGATTGCCCAGCAAAGATAAAGCAACAATACCACCATCGCTGCCATCAAAACACTGACCGGACACATTCGGAGCATTAGCTGATATGCGCTTTCCCCCTGGCAATATCTGTGATCATTCATCAGGAACCCCATAAGCATAAAAGAAACTGCAAAAACAGTCACTGCTGTTATAATTTTCTTTTTCCCGTAAAAACAGGTTATCCTGATCAACAGAAGGATCAATTCCAGAATCAGGCAGATTTCAAGAAGGATCATCAAAAAATCCTGCATTGCCATACTGCATTCCGCAAAATCAGTCATCTTCCGCCTCTCTTTCTGAATACGATACATCCGATAAACCATTCGTTTTCATCTTCCTGCTGCACATTTAATTCCGGTCTTTCTGACATTAATCCCCGAAGATCTGCTTCTGCTACAATATGAACCGAGATCCGCAAAGCATCATCGATCTGCGACACACGGTAAAAAACAGACTGCATTGTATCAAACAATCGTTCCACAAGCCATTCAAAGGTATCATAGCATTTTAGTATATCATCTGCATTCAGCTGCACTTCACCATTTTCGACATAATAAGCTGCCCGGATCTTACATAATTTTAAGCTGTCACAGGATTCCGCAAGACTCTGTCTGAGATCCTCCATTGTAAGCAGATTTCCGTCTGATGCATATTGTGTCAATACCAGATTTTTTCTTCTTTTTAAATATGTACCAACAACCACGATTTTTCCCAGGATCCGGTCATAGTGTTCCCTTGACTCCGTTCTTTCCAGCTCATCCATCAGCTGTGACAGCAATTCCAGCTGCCCGGCTGTCTGATTCTGTATCATGTTCAGCAGTCGGTTCTGTTCTTCTGTTTTTCTCCGCTCAGCTTCTTTCTGATAGGTTTTCTGCAGCAGACGATTTCTGGCAGTCAGCTCCTCCTGCTGTTCCCGGATATCCTGATACTGATCCAGAAGCACCGAAATATCTTCTGACCAGAACAAATGTCCTCCTCTTATAGGAATATGGTTGATCCGGATTCCCTGTTCCTGTACAGCTGATCTATTTATTACAATTTTACGCAGTTCCGGTGACAGCTCAGGAAAATCACCGGAATGATAATATCGCTGAAAGGAATCATCCGTAATCTCTGCATCCAGTCCTCCGGAGGTCTGGAATAATTCAAAATATCGATTGTTCGTCTGTATCAGGCCGCATAATATACATCCCTGGTAAATTGCCGCCATCAAAAGGCAGCATACCGCTGTCATATCTCCGGCAATTGTTTTGATCAGAGGCAGACGGAGTAAATTCCCGATATTCCATCCCAGAAGCAATATTCCCGGAATAACCGGCAGCCAAAATTGCTTTCTTCCCGGAATCCTGCTTTTTCTGATCAGCATGATTTCCATCCATATCAGGCAAAATATGATCCATCCCTGGATCACTATAAAAAGAATGCCATAGCTGTAATCTCTATCTGAAAGCGGCGGCCGCCCGGAAAACCGAAACACCAGCTGATGCAGATCATTTGTAAAAACACTGATGATCAAAACCACCGCAAAAGCAAGCAAGGCAATAATTTTTCTGACTGTTTTCTCTCCATCCTTTTCCCCTAGAAACATCGCTGCTGCCAGTCCAAGGACCGGGATCAGGATCATCGGGATATAATACAGATACCAGCAGATATGTTCTCCAAGCGGATCATGAAAAATATGAAATTTTACTGTCCGTACAAAAAACCAGAAGACCATCAGACAGCCAATTGCAGTCAGACATCTGCGCGTTTTTCTATGCACTACATGCTTTTCCAGATAAATCACCCAGGCACAATACATTCCCAGATAAATACAGTTACGACACTGATCTGCGAGATTTCTCATAAAAACATTTTCCGGTCTTACCAGCCTGCAGAAATACGCCAGAAATACACTTATCAGGATTCCTCCATACGACAGTGCCCTTTTTTTATTGTATGTCATGAAAATTCCTCTCTCATTAATACACCTCTGTGATAAGTATACTATAAAACTCTATTTTATTATATAGTTTTCAGAGAAATCATCCATTCTCAACCCCTGTTATCACAAACAGAGTGAACAATTCTGTCCACTCTGTCTATCATCACTCAAAATGGTCTTGGCTGACCACAGTATTCGCAGAACCTTCCGGTATTCTCTGCACCGCACTGACATTTCCATAAACTGCCGGGCTGCTGCATTCCGTTGTTCATCTGCATTCCAGATTGCTGCATTCCGTTGTTCATATTCATCCCAGGCTGCTGCATTCCACTGTTCATGTTCATTCCGGACTGCTGCATTCCATTGTTCATGTACATCCCGGACTGCTGCATTCCGCTGTTCATGTTCATCCCGGGCTGCTGCATTCCATTGTTCATGTTCATTCCGGGCTGCTGCATTCCATTGTTCATGTACATCCCGGACTGCTGCATTCCGCTGTTCATGTTCATCCCGGACTGCTGCATTCCAGCCGCATTTGGTGTCAGGGCGGCTATGATCTGATGACCTGTCTGCTCCACTTCCATCAATTCACCTCTGTTATCGCTGCTTATGGAAAAAGTATTCAGACGAAAATCCATATCATCAAACCATGGAGTTTTTACTTTAATACGCATAGTATAATCAAATTCATACTTATATACCGGTGGCTGATAGCTTACGGTTTCTCCATCCTTTGTTGTATATGTTTCCTCGTTCTGCTGTCGCTCTACATCAACTCTGCACTGCACAATAGCAGATAAAGGAACTATGTCCGGATTTTCATTGACATCCAGCTTCCGTGCAACAGTAAAATTCCCCTTATTGTCATCAATAAAAACATTGTAATTTCTGGTATTGATCTGACGTGTTATACAAAAATCCATTACGGCTTTTTTGTTTTTTTCACGATATTCCAGTTGACGTTTTATATCCTCTACCGTACTGTGTCGCCGGTCTTCAAACCATGGTGACAATTTTTTTGCACAATCCTTACACAGATTTCCGTCATCCAGTTTTCTGTTGCCTAATAAACCTATTTTCTCTCCGCAGATATCACAGATCTTCTTATCAAATAATCCCATACCCAATCCTCCTTCTTTTTATATTTGTGTTTTTGTTTATCTACATTATGCGTGAATGCTTCGCCATTTGCACTAGCATCTCTGACAGTAACTGAATTCATCTTCATATCAATGTCAGGATCATAAGGCTCGTATCTGAAAATCCTGTCCGTTTCTATATGTTCAGGATATGCCGTATGGGATACTCTCTGCCAGACACAACCGTCCCCATCCCACCTCCACATTCGGATATTCCTCATATCCGCCCACACTCTGTGCGCCTTTCCTCAGATACGCCTTCACCTTTTCCCCATAAAGAAACGGATCATTTCCTTTCACGATCCCCCATTCCATAAGCAGAGCTGCGCTTCCGCTGACAAAGGGTGCCGCAAAGGAGGTTCCGGTGACAGTGGCGTAGCCTCCGCCGGGAACCGGGGCGGAGATGGATACACCGGGAGCTGCAAGGTCAGGCTTCCGGATCGGCAGGAACTGACTTCCCCTTCCGGAAAAATCTGCGTAGGCATTCTGTCTGGAATCATAAGCTCCAACAGAAATAACTTTTCCGGCAGTGGAAGGAATCGTCAAAGTTCCCACAGCCCGCGGAGAATAAAACCCGGTTCCGCGATTCAGTACATTTCCACCCGGCAGCCAGAGGAAATACTGTCCGGAGCGCACACGTTTTCCACTTAAAAGAACTTTCCAGACACCGCTGTCCACATAATTACCCTCAGGAATGAAATCTATGTAGATTTCCTGGGACAGCTGATAGGGACCGGGTTTTCCATAATAGATCAAAAGCTCTGTATTTTCCAGCAGATGCCGCTGTGGACCCAGCCTTTCATATAATGGACCGATCCGTTCTCCGGACGGACTTTCCAGATAAATTTCCATTTCATCTTCATAATCCTTCCATAACTGTACATTTAATGTGGGCTCAAAAGCTCCCACCGCCAACTGGATTTCTTCTGTTTTCCCCTGCTGCAAGATTCCTCCTGCATGCCAGGGCTGGCTACCGTTATTTCCGGTTCCTGTAACGATCACAGTCCGCCCCATGGCCGCAACTGTATCAATATAGTTTTCCAGAAGAGAATCCCCTCTGTGTGTTCATTATAACTAGGGGAAAATTACTGTAAAAAAATTTGCAGTCTTTACACTGCCTGTTTTTCTACCGGATAAGGCGACTGATACTTAAATACAATATCAATGCTCTTATCTCCATTCACAACAATTTTTTCAATCAATTCTGTCACAATTTCTCTTGTCACTTCGGATAATGTTCCATACTTGATAAATTTCTCTATCCAGTTTTCATAAGATTCTTCTGCCTCTCCAAAGCTGTCTTTCTCTTGTTCTGCCAACTGAATCTTCGCCCTGATATCTTTATCCTGCTTTTCATATTCTGCCTTATAGGAGAGATATTCTTCTTTATCCAGAACACCATCTACATAATTTTCGTAAGTTTTCTTTTTATACTTTTGGACAGCCGCAAGTTCTTTTTGTAACCGTTCAATCTGCTGGTCTGCTTCTGCACATCGTCTCTGCACCTCCTTCTTCCTATCTGCTACTTTTAATATTTCATCCTTATCACTTTCTTTCAGTGCCAGTTCCGCTTGTCTTTGGATTTCATTTTTTACAATAGAATCCAATACTTCTTTTTTAATGAAATGAGAATAACAAACTGTGTTTCCTTTTTTGTGATAGGTACCGCACTCATAACCGTCCCGACAAGTAACCCTCTGGAAATTATATCCGCAATCTCCACAAACAATAATTCCTGCGTATGGATTTACCTTTCTCACTTCGCTATTAAATCCCGGTGTCCGTGTTCTTTTCTTCATAAGTTCCTGTACCTGCTCAAAAGTATCTTTGCTAATAATTGCTTCGTGCATTCCTTCCACAATATACTGCTGTTCCTCTGGAATATATTGATACTTTTCCACTTTATAGGATATCTTTTCTGATTTATGCTGTACCATAGCCCCTGTATAAACTCTGTTTCGCAAAATTACATTGATCGTAGGATATGCCCAGCCCTTTGCACCCGCTTTTTCTAATGCATTGGCATATTTCAATCCCTGCACCTTTCTCTTATACTCTGACGGTGTCAGAATTCCTTCCTGATTCAGTTTCTTTGCAATACCATCCCTGGAATATCCTTCCAAACTCATATAAAAGATTCTCCGTACCACTTTAGCTGCTTCTTCATCTACAAGAAAATGATGCTTATCTGCCGGATCTTTTACATATCCATATGGGGCAAACCCAGACATAAACTGTCCCCGTTTCTTCTGGGCGGTCAATGCACCTCTGATTTTCTTAGATATATCACGACTATACATATCATTAAACAACGTCTTAAACTGTGCCAATTCTTCATTACTGTGATGAACAGAATCCACGCCATCCAAAATTGCAATATAACGCACACCCAAAGATGGAAAAACACGCTCAATATAGTTACTGGTTTCAATATGTTCACGCCCAAGCCGGGAAATATCTTTCGTAATAACGCCTTGAATTTTCCCTTTGTAGATATCCTCCATCATCCGCTGAAATTCCGGTCTATTCGCAAAATAAAGCCCCGAATAACCGTCATCAATATAAATATCTGCGATTTCCAGATCCTCTGATTTAGTCACATACTCACGAATCAGTTTCATCTGATTTTCAATACTCTCACTAACTTTATTCTCTCCATCATCCTTCGACAGACGACAATATACACCCATCTGATACATCATATCACCCCATCTTTCTCAAGTATTCTATCTGGTGAACTCTCTACTGAAGCAAACTTAAAATATATATCTATTTTCTGCTCTGGATATACATAAATTTTATCAACTAACTCCACAAGCGCTTCTCTGGTAAGCTGCTTTACCGTTATTCTTCTGCGATTAAAGTGCTCCAACCATATCTTTGTTTCATTGACCGCCGCCCGCTGCCTTTGCTCTTCATGGTTCAGTTCTGATAATTCTTTTTGATATTTCTGATTCTCTGTTTCATACATCTGTTTTAATTCCAGATATTCCTCTTTGGAAAGTACTTCATCCATAAACTGTTCATATGCTCGTTTCCGGTATTCCAGATTTCTTTCTATTTTTGCCTGCAATTTTGCAATTTTACCATCCAGTTCCGGCTGTTTCTGTCTGATCTGAGTTTCCAGATTCTTCATATCCATCTTCATCTGTTTCAATTGCTGGTTGATTGCAAATACAACCAGTTCATCCAGCTTTTCAAATGTAATATGATTCAGCTCACAGTAATTCTGCCCCTGCTTCTGATGAAAACCACACATATATCCGTCATAGTCTTTATGAGATGCCAGATAACGTTTTCGCATGGCTGTTTTACATTTCCCACAAAAGAGCAGTCCCACATATTTATGTGGTTCATTGTTTTTATCAAAATAGGAAACTCTGCGCCCCTTTCTTATTTGCTGAACCCTATCAAACTCTTCTTTAGAAATGATTGCCTCATGTGCATCCGGCACCAGCTCCATTTCTTCCAGGGGAATTGCCTTTTTGTATTTCAGCTTATAAGACGGTCTTTCATGTTTCCGAATCACAACCGCCCCAGTATAGACCGGATTCTTTAAAATTCCACTTACAGTAGACGATGTCCACAGACCTTTTCCCGAATCCCATACATAATTGGTTTTTAAAACTTCCTTTTTATATTTTGCGGGACAAGGGATTTCATCTTCATTCAAAGTCCTGCAAATAACCGTACAGCCAAATCCATTTTGATACATTCTGTAAATTCTTCGAACAACCTCGGCTGCATAAGGATCAATTTCCAGATGATTATGAATTGTTTTACTTTTCACATATCCAAAGGGGGGCTGTTTCGGAGTATATTCGCCCATACTTCTTTTGGTCTGAATCGTTGTCTTAATCTTTCTGGATGTATCTCTCAAATACATATCATTCAGCAAAGTTTTTATTTCTAACATTTCATCATAAGTTCCAACGGCTGAATCATAATTATCCAGAATCGAAACAATCCGAATCTGTTTCTCCGGGAAATATTTGCCTAGATAATAGTTGGTATCAATATGTTCTCTTCCAAGTCGAGATACGTCCTTAAAAATCACCATATTGATAACACCAAGCTCAATATCTGCCAGCATCCTCCGAAATTCAGTTCTTTCAAAATTACTTCCAGAAGCCCCATCGTCTACATAAACTTTTTTCTCTGCAATATCTTTATTCTCTGCAATATAATCTCTTGCCATCTGAATCTGAGAGTGAATACTATTGCTGTATTCACCCTCTTTATTTTGCTCTTCAATGGAAATTCGGCAATAAATTCCTGCCTGATACATTCTATCCCTCTTTTCATCGGTCTTGCGTAGTCATTGTCTTTAATTGTCTTTATTTTACAACAAGAACTTAAGAAAATCAACCTGCAATTTTTCGTTCAGTAAGATTCTGAATGCACTGGATCAATGTCTTTTCCCCATTAAAATGCACTCGAATCTGATATCCTGCATGTTCATAGCTTACATTCTCTTTTTGGATTTCTTTTTTTGTATCCAGAACTTCTACAGAATCAAATAACGTATTCATGCTATATGCCTCCTTCAGCATACAGTTCTCTCTACATCCTATGCCGGCAGGATTGTACAAAAGTTCTGTATGAATTGAATTCGGCTTTCGAAAGCCTGATTACATTCTAAAATTATTCTGCACCAATCACATTGAATTGAAATTGACCGCAGATTGAGTTTTTAAGATTCATTTTCTTCCTATACAGTATCAATTCCTATTGTCCGGAACATTTGTTCGTGTTATAATAAAAAGACTTTAAGAATATAAAACACGAAAACCAAAGGAGGGATTTCTGTTGGAACGATGTGATTTTTCTTCTATTAGCACATGCCTAAAAAATCAAATCAGTGAAAGCAATCAGATGAACCAACCTGATTTTTTATACGAATTATTTGAAGATTTTATGAATGATCCGATAAATGAAGATTTTTCTATGGATAATGGTCTAATTTGCCGCTGGATAACCGGACAAGCAAAAATCAGTCCCAAAATAACCTCATATTATGCAAAACCCAGCAATCAGAAAAAACTGGCAACAACCATTCAGCGGAACTTACTTCCCTTAATGGCAGACTGCAACATGGTTATACAGGACATTTACACGTTATTCATACAGGACGATACGATTTCGGATACAAAAAAGCAGGAACTTGTATCTCTATATAAACCTTCTGATTCAAGGCTGTTGTTTTTAGCAAAAGTACTTTCTTTTGGTATGGAACGGCAATTTATTAAACGTGATACAAGAAATCAAAAACTGATTGCAGGAGGTGTTCTATCTCCGATTGTTCTGGATTACATTATGGACAGCGAAGTCCCAAAACCATGCCGTCATTTTCTAGGAAGAGAAGAAGAACTGGATGAACTCCATACTTTGTTTGAAGAGAACCGACATATATTTCTTTATGGAATTGCCGGAATTGGAAAAAGCGAGCTTGCTAAAGCCTATGCAAAGCAATACAGAAAACAGTACACCAATATTCTCTATATGGAATACACCGGTAATCTATATCAAGATATTGTAGACATGGATTTT
>UMGW01002264.1_pt1 | contig 12347 bp, 9 predicted proteins | sample 1965371 | NCBI WGS metagenome assembly UMGW01 (sample SAMEA4836082, study PRJEB28245) | human gut metagenome | biome: gut microbiome; material: fecal sample | place: Denmark | collected 2008
GAATTATGCGGTATTGCCTAAAACAAAAAGGCATGTGCTATCATTCAAGCACATGCCTTTTTCATGAATCTCTGAACCATTGGAATCCGCAGCTCTGCATTTCTATCCAAACATCTGCGTTCGTTTGCGGCAATTTATTCCGCGCAGCCGATATCCTGCGCAATTTCCTGCACGGATTCCTTGTCGAATTCACCCAGCGGCAGGATCAGCCGTGCCAGAATTTCCTGTGGCAGAACTTCCAGCAGGGCGGTCTGGTCGCACTCTGCGTGCTCTGGGGCGCACAGGCGGCACTCATCGGCGTCTTGCTCCACGCGGGCATAATGGCCGGTGGAGATAAAACGGCAGTCGAGCTTATCAGCCGTCTGCATCAGCAGCTGGAACTTCAGCAGTTCGTCCGCGGCAGTGTCCGCTGCTTCAATCACGTGCAGGGTTACATCCAGCGCCTTGGCGGCGTTCTGCGCGGTCTCCACGGCATCGTCGGCCATCCCGGCAAAATGCACCAGTGCGGCCTGTACGGCAAAGCCCTGCTCCTGCAAAATGCGCACAGTAACGGTAGCGTCCATGCCACCATTCAGCCCAACTAGAACCTTATCCTGCTTTTCAAATGTATTAAAACCCAGTGCTCCGTCCATAATATCCTCCTGTATCAGCGGTGCGCAGTGCGTCAGGCCTGCTTTCCGCCGTATTTTTTGCTTTGCTCCACGGCCAAGCGGTCGCAACGCTCGTTTTCGGGGTGGCCTGCGTGGCCTTTCAGCCAGTGGTAGTGGATCACATGCTTCTCGCTTTCTTCCAGCAGCGGTGCCCAAAGGTCGGGGTTCAAGGCGGGGGATTTGTCTGCCTTTTTCCAGCCGCGCTTGCGCCAGCCCTTGGCCCAGCCCTTTTCCAGCCCGTTGATCACATACTGGCTGTCGCTGTACAGGTCAATGTCACAGGGCTCTTTCAGCTGGCGCAGGGCTTCCAGCAGGCCGGTCAGCTCCATGCGGTTGTTGGTGGTTCCGGCCTCGCCGCCGGAAATCTCTTTCTCATACACCTTTTCTCCGGTACGGAAGCGCAGGATCGCGCCCCAACCGCCGGGGCCGGGGTTGCCACTGCAGGCACCGTCGGTATAAATTTCGATGTGTTTCATGTTACCCTCGTTTTGCTGCGGCAATACTGGAATCAGGGCGTGCCGGAAAATGGCATCCTTTTCTTTGCTTTTCGCTGTACCTTATCGGCCAGCCGCAATGCCCGGAACCCTGCCGCTTTACTATAAAAATAATTATACGCGATTTTGCCCAGCCCTGCAAGCTTTTGTGTAATTTGTCCATAAATGCGTCCGGCATACTATTTGACAATGCCCCCGCTGCGCCTTATAATAGATTTAATTGCAATGTCGTAGTTTGATTCAGGACCCGGTTGCAGCCTTTCGGCTGAACTCTTCGCGTCCAACCTTGATTCAGTAAATCGGCACAGTGCCGTACAAATTTTACATGCGACAAAACATCACGTCCGGGGTACGGTGCTTACCGTGTGTGTAACCACCAACCCTGGCCGAATACAATATGGAGGTTATGCAATGGAAGATCACAACAACGAAAAACGCCCCCGCCAGCAGGGCCGCAGCAATTACACCCGCCGTGCCCCGCGCGCAAATAATAATAACCAGAACCGCAAACCCGGTGCGCCTGCCCCTGCGGCCAGCGCCCCGCAGGCAGCGGAGGAAAAACCACAGCCCCAGCACCGCAAGCCGCAGCGCCGCCGTGCCCCGCAGCCCCAGCAGGCTGCAGCGAGCAATGCGGTGAATGCAGCAGCTCCGGCCCCGGTGCAGCGCCCCCGCAGCCCGCAGCGCCGCAGCTATAAGCAGCATTATTATGATGCTTCCACCCCGGCTGTTCCCATGCACATCTGCCCGCTGGGCGGCCTGGGCGAAGTTGGCAAAAACATCACCCTGTATGAATGCCAGGGCGATATGATCCTGGTGGACTGCGGCCTGGTGTTCCCGGATTCCGATATGTTCGGCGTGGACCTTGTCATTCCGGATTTCACCTATGTATTGGAAAATAAGGACCGCATCAAGGGCCTGTTCATTACCCATGGCCACGAAGACCATATCGGCAGCCTGCCGTATCTGCTCAAAAAGTTCAACGTGCCCATTTACACTGCACGTTTGACCATTGGCCTGATCAAAAACAAGCTGGAGGAGCACGGTCTTGCCTCCAGTGCAGAGTTCCATGAGATCCGTCCCCGCCAGAAAGTGCGCCTTGGCTGCTTTACGGTGGAGCCCATCCATGTCAACCACTCCATCCCGGATTCTCTGGCGTTTGCCATTGACTGCCCGGCAGGCATCGTGCTGCATACCGGCGACTTCAAGATCGACTACACGCCGCTTTCCGGCGATGCCGTTACCGACCTTTCCACCATTGCGGAGTATGGCCGCCGCGGCGTGCTGGCTTTGCTGGCGGATTCTACCAACGCGGAGCGCCCCGGCTTTACGGCAACCGAGCAGACTGTGGCCGAAGGGGTGCGCAGCCTGTTTGCCCGCGCCAAAAACCGCCGCATTATCGTGGCAACCTTTGCTTCCAACATCTACCGCATCCAGCAGATCATTGACCTGGCCATTGAGTATGGCCGCAAGGTGGCCGTCAATGGCCGCAGCATGGTTTCCAACACCGAAATGGCGCGGGAGCTGGGGTATCTGCATGCGCCGGATAATGTGCTGATCGATATTGAGGAGATCAACAAATACCCGCCGGAAAAGGTTGTCCTTATCACCACCGGCAGCCAGGGCGAACCGCTGTCCGCTCTGTCCCGTATGGCGCAGGCCAGCCACCGTACCGTCAAGGTCGGCCCCACTGACTTTATCATTATCTCGGCCCGCCCCATCCCCGGCAACGAAAAGACCGTGACCAAGGTGGTCAACGGCCTTCTGGCCCTGGGCGCAGAGGTCATTTACGAAAACATGTACGATACCCATGTTTCCGGCCACGCCTGCCAGGAAGAGCAGAAGCTGATGCTGACCCTTGCCCACCCGCAGTATTTCCTGCCGGTTCACGGCGAGTTCAAGCAGCTCAAGCGCCACGCCGAAACGGCGGAGCACCTGGGCTATATCCCCAAGCAGAATATTTATATTGCTGAAAATGGCCAGAACATCCGCCTTTCCCGCGATGGCATGGCAGTGGAGGGCACTGTGCCCGCCGGTGCCGTGATGGTGGATGGCTATGGCGTGGGCGATGTGGGCAATGTGGTCCTGCGTGACCGCCACCACCTGTCGGAGGACGGTATCATCATCGTTACCGCAGCCGTGGATGGCAGCACCGGCCAGCTGCTTTCCGGCCCGGACCTGGTTTCCCGCGGCTTTGTCTATGTGCGGGAAAGCGAGGAGCTGATGGACGGTGCCCGCGTGCAGGTTGAAATGGCCCTTGACCGCAGTATGGCGGATAACATGCACGACTGGGCCAGCGTGAAATCCCGCGTGCGGGAGGCGCTTTCCAGCTATATCTACCGCAAAACCAAGCGCAGCCCCATGATTCTGCCCATTCTGATGGAAGTTTGATCCAAACCATATCTGACCGTGACCGCCTGCCCCACATTGCAGGCACCGAGGAACGATGATGAAAAACAAGCTGAGACGTGATATCTTTGTCATTATCTTTTTGCTGCTCGTTGCGTGCATCGCTCTGGCTGTGCCGCTGGCGTTCAGCAACCCGCGCTGGCTGCTGGCACCGGCGCTGCTTGTAGTGTTTGCGTTGGTGGTGGCGGTGCTTGGCATCCGCCGGCTGCGGCGCTTTGTGGCCGATATGCTGTGCGGAACCAACTTTGAGGGCAGCAAGACCCAGTATTCGCTGGCGGATTTTTCCATCCCCACTGCCCTGATTACCGAAGGCTCCGTGGTGTGGTATAATCCGGCCTTCCGGGAGCGGATCCTGGCGGGGCAGGATGCCCTGCTGGCTGCACCGGACCGCCTGATGACCGGCATTGACCTTTCCGTCTGTGCCCGCGCCCACGGCCAGGACCTGACCATTGACGAAAACCGCTACACGGCCTACGCCACAACCAGCCGCAGCAGCAAAACGGGCACATTGCTGTTTTTGGTCAACGATACGTTCTACAAAAACACGCTGGATGAATACACTGCCAGCCGCCCGGCTTACCTGATTATTGGGGTGGACAGCTATGACGAGCTGTTCAACGATATGAAGGACTCCGAGCAGGCGCACGAGCTGGAGGCCATCAACACCCTGCTGGAAGAATACATCGGCCGCACGACCGGTTTCCTGCGCAAGGTGTCCAACAGCCGCTATATTGCGGTGGTGGAAGAGCGGGATATCCGCTGGATGATGGAAGAACGCTTTGATATTCTGGATAAAGTGCGTGCGTTGCACCCCGGCGGAATGCTTACCCTTTCCATCGGCGTAGGCCATGGCGGCGCTACTATGCAGGAATGCCAGGAGATGGCCCGCGAAAGCATTGATATTGCCTTGGGCCGCGGCGGCGACCAGGCTGCCGTGAAAACAGTCGATGGCTTTGAGTTCTTCGGCGGCATTTCCCATGGTGTCGAAAAGCGCAGCCATGTGCGCAGCCGCATCATTGCCAACGCCCTGGCAGACCAGATCCGCCAGAGCGACAGCGTCATTATCATGGGCCACCGCCAGAGCGATTTGGATGCCATCGGCTCCGCCATCGGTTTGCTGCGCATGTGCAAAATGTGCGATGTGCCTTCGGTCATCGCGGTGCGCAGCAAGGCAACGCTGGCGGGCCAGCTGCTGGATGTGTTCAACAAGGCGGGGGAGGACCACAACTTTATTGAGCCGGAAGAAACCTATAAGCTCATCACCCCCAAAACCCTGCTGATTGTAACCGATACATACCAAAAGCGCCTGCTGGAAGACCAAAAGATTTACGAAAAATGCAGCCGCGTGGTTGTTATCGACCATCACCGCATGGCGGTAGGGCATATTGATAACCCGATCCTTTTGTATCATGAACCCTTTGCTTCCAGCGCCAGCGAGCTGGTGTGTGAACTGCTGCAATTCATGCCCGCCCAAAACAACATCACTCAGTTGGAAGCCCAGGCGCTGCTGTCTGGCATCATGCTGGATACCCGCAGTTTTGCGCTGCATGTCGGCGTGCGTACCTTTGAGGCTGCCGCCTGGCTGCGCAGCCGCGGGGCCGAAACCGCCGCGACCAAGCGCCTGTTCAATATTTCCAAAGAAGAATACGAAGCCCGCGCCGCTATTGTGGAGGGCGCTTACCTCTACAAAGGCTGCGCTATCGCCACTTCGGATGAGCTTGACCCCGCCATGAGTGTGGTTCTGCCCATGGCAGCCAATGACCTGCTGACCATCAACGGCGTGGATGCCAGCTTTGTGGCAATCGCCAAAAACGGCGGTGTCAACATCTCCGCCCGCAGCATGGGTGCGCTGAACGTACAGGTCATTCTGGAGCCCTTGGGCGGCGGCGGCCACCTGACGATGGCCGGTGCCCAACTGCGTGATTGTACCGTAAAGGAAGCCGAAGCCCGCATCCGCGCGCAGATCGATGAATACCGCGCCAACCAGGAATGCCAGGAAGAACTGGTGGGTGCAGTTTAACAAATTAAATTATCAACGAATTCCTGCCAATGGCAGAAAATTATATCAATTACTACATAGAGAGGGGAACCACCACGATGAAAGTTATTCTCAAACAGGATGTCAAGAGCATTGGTAAAAAGGATGAAATCCATGAAGTGTCGGACGGTTACGCCCGCAACTTCCTGTTCCCGCGCGGTCTGGCTGCAGTGGCCGATGCTGACGCTGTGAACACCGCCCGCACCAAGAGCGAAGCCAAAGCCCACCATGAAGCCGAAGCTAAGGCTGCTGCTGAAGAACTGGCTGCCAAGATCAAGGGCCAGATTGTTTCTGTCAAGGTCAAGGGGGGCGCTTCCGGCAAGCTGCACGGCAAAGTGACCGCAAAGGAAGTTGCCGAACAGTTGTACAAGCTGACCGGCACCGAAATCGACAAGAAAAAAATCGAAATGCCCGCCAGCATCAAGGAGTTTGGCAGTTATGATGTCAAAGTCCGCCTGCATGTGGGTGTTGTGGCCGCGTTCAAGGTCAAGGTCGAGGAGGCTCCGCTGTAATTGGCAGGGGGTCTTGTAATTACATTCCAACAAAAACGGCAGGGAGGTGCCTGAATGGCAAACAATGAATTAAGCTTGTCCAGCCTGGGCATTCAGCTGCCGTATAACATGCAGGCGGAACAAAGCGTGCTTGGCGCAGCGCTGATGGATGAAACCATCCTGAACCGCCTGATCACCGAGATGGACCCCGATATGTTCTATTCGGAGCAGAACCGGGCCGTCTATGAGGAAATGCGCCGCCTGTTCAGCGAAAGCGAAGCGGTGGACGTTATCACTCTGGTGGACTCTCTGGCTCAGAACGGTGTGTTCAAGGGCGCAGATGATGCCAAAGTGTACATTACCCGCATTGCGGAAACTGTCCCGGCGATTTCCAACGTCGATTCTTACATCAAGATCGTCAAGGAAAAATATCAAACCCGCCGTCTGATCGAAGCAGCCCGCGATATCCTGCAGCAGTCCAGCGAGGAATCCGATTCTGACCTGCTGCTGGAAAGCGCCGAGCAAAAGCTGTACGATATCCGCAACGGCCAGGACCGCTCCGGCGTTAAAACCATTCAGGAGTCTATCCTGGAAGTTATTGATACCATGCAAAAGCTGTCCGGTGCGGACCGCGATAAATTTGCCGGTATCCCCACAGGCTTCAACTATCTGGATAATATCCTGACCGGCCTTGGCCGTTCGGACCTGATTATTCTGGCGGCCCGCCCCGGTATGGGCAAAACCAGTTTTGCGCTGAACATTGCTACCAATGTGGCCCGCCTGCAAAAGATACCGACCGTCATTTTCAGCTTGGAAATGACCTGCGAACAGCTGACCGACCGCATCCTTTCCAGCACCGCAGGCATTGACAGCCAGGCATTCCGCACCGGCCGCCTGAACAACTCCGACTGGAACGACTTTGCCAATGCAACGTCACTGTTGTATAACGTTCCCATTTACATGGATGATTCCTCCGGTATTTCGGTGCCGGAGATCAAGGCAAAAATCCGCCAGATCAACCAGGACCCCAAACGGGATAAGATCGGTCTGGTCATCATCGACTATTTGCAGTTGATGCAGTCCGCCAAGCGCACCGAAAGCCGCGTGCAGGAAATCAGCGATATCACCCGGAACCTGAAAATTATGGCCAAGGAACTGAACGTTCCTGTCATTGCGCTGTCCCAGCTTTCCCGTGCTGCCGAAAAAACAGCGGGTCGCTCGGACCACCGCCCCCAGCTTTCAGACCTGCGTGATTCCGGCTCTATCGAACAGGATGCGGACGTGGTGCTCTTCCTGTACCGCGCTGCCTATTACAATTCCCAGAACGGCGAAACCGAACAGGCGAACGAAAACGAAGCCGAATGTATCGTGGCCAAAAACCGCCATGGCGAAACCAGTGTGGTCCGCCTTGGCTGGGATGGCGCCCATACCCGGTTCAGCAATCTGGACGAGATCCATGAACAGTACTGACGCAGACAATTCATTGCAAAACCCAGTAAACACGATGGAACAAACCTTGCTGGCCTATTGCCGCCGGCAGGGTTTGTTTCGGTTGGGGGACCGTGTCATCGTTGCCTGCTCCGGCGGGGCGGATTCGATGGCGCTGCTCTGTTTTCTGCTGCGCTGCAAAGCGGAACTTGGCATCACCGTCATGGCGGCCCATGTGGACCACGGAATCCGGGGCGAAGCTGCCCATGCGGATGCCCGCTTTGTGGCGGAGTTCTGCCGCACGCATCATGTGCCGTTCTTTTTGTACGATGCCGCTGCCAGAGGGGTGCAGATTCCCCAAAACCCCAGCGAGAACTGGGCGCGCAGCCTGCGCTATACCTGGTTTGATGCGCTGGCCGCACAGCAGCATGCCTGCATTGCCACAGCGCATACGTTATCTGACCAGGCGGAAACGGTGTTGTTCCGCATGGCGCGCGGTACCGGCCTGCACGGCATGGCGGGTATTCCGGCGGTACGGGGCGTGTACCGCCGTCCATTTTTGTGCCTGACAAGGAGCGATACCACGGCATACTGCGCCGCCCTTGGGCAACACTATGTTCAGGACGAAAGCAATTTCAGCGATGCCTATGCCCGCAACCGTATCCGCCATTATGCTGTTCCGGCGCTGCAAACCATCAATCCGGCGGCAGAGCGGGCCGTGGGGCGGCTGTGCAACCAGCTGCAGGAGCTGAACATCTGGCTGGAAAACCTGGCCGAAAAACTGCTGGCGCAGGCTGCCTGCGGGGGCGGGTACAGCATCCCGATTCTTGCCGCGGCGGATGCCCCGGTGCTGGCTGCTGCCCTGCGCATGCTGGCAGCCCGCGCGCGTGACCCTGAAGAAAAATATGTGCAGGCTCTTGCGGCCATTGTTCGGCAGGGCAGCGGTGCGGTACAGCTGACGCCGGATGCCTGCTGGACCGCGGCAAACGGCATTTTGTACTGCCGCTCAGTGCTAAAAATGCAGCCGGAAGCCATTCCCGCACCGCACCAGCTGCTAAAAACCGGCGTTTACTGCCTGCCAGGGGGCTATGAGCTGGAGATTCAACAACTAAATTATGAAGTTTTTTTGAAAAATCCATCATTTTTGAAAAAAGACTACACCTATTGTGCAGATTATGCTAAAATAAATAAGAATATTTTTGTGAGGACCCGCCAACCCGGCGATACGTTCCGCCCGGCGGGACGTCACGTTGGCAAAACGCTCAAAAAATATCTGAATGAGGCAAAAGTTCCTGTGGCTGAACGGACGCTGATGCCGCTGCTGGCCTGCGGTAGCCAGGTGCTTTGGCTGTGGGGGGCAGGCTTTGCGGACGGTTTGTCCCCGGATGATGGGACAAAGCAGATCCTGTTGATTCGGCAAAGCCGCCAGTCTGCGGCCCCGGAGCAGGAACAAGATCATAATATTGGAGGAACAGATCATGCATGATATGAACAATGATATCGCCAAGGTTTTGATTTCGGAAGAGCAGCTGCAGGCCAAGGTGGCTGAATTGGGGGCACAGATCAGCCGCGATTACGAGGGCAAAGATTTGTTGCTGGTGTCTATCCTGAAAGGCTCCGTGGTGTTCATGGCCGATTTGATGCGCGCCATCACGGAACCCTGCAGCATTGACTTTATGGTGGTTTCCAGCTATGGCGGTGCCAACACCACTTCTACGGGCCTTGTCAAGATCGTCAAGGACCTGGATCAGGATCTTTCCGGCAAGGATGTTCTGATCGTGGAGGATATTCTGGATACTGGCGTCACGTTGTCTCACTTGGTGCCCATGCTGAAATTGCGCCGCCCCAACAGCGTGCGCCTGTGCACCATCCTCAGCAAGCCCAGCCGCCGCAAGGTGGATATTGAGCCGGACTACTGCGGTTTTGAAGTGCCCGATGAATTTGTTGTGGGCTATGGCCTTGACTATGACGAAAAGTACCGCAACCTGCCGTATGTCGGCGTGTTAAAACCGGAAGTATATTCCAAATAAAATTCTGTCTTGGCAGAATAACCAATCGCCCGCCGTTTTGGCGGATTTTGACAGGGAGTTGATTTTTTGCAGCACAAACCGCGTTTCAGCGGCATTATCATTGCCGCTGTCCTGATGGTGGCAGCACTCGTGATGATCTCCAGCTATTCCAGCCTGTTTGCCTCCAGCAAGAGCACCATGATGTTGTCCGAAGCCATGGGGTACTTTGAATCCAATCAGGTCACCTACTTTAACCTGGACCTGAACACCGGCGTTATCGAGATGAGCGTGAAAGAAGGTGAACATCCGCTGCCGGAATCCGGCACATCCAGCGAAACATCCAACGGCCTGCTTGCAGAAATTTACGGCGATGGCACCGATGCTTACGCCCCCAAGAACGGCGGGGCAGCGGTCATTACCTACAAGCTGCCATATCCTTCTTATTTCCTGCAATTCTACCTCAAGGATTATATCGACCAGTATAATGCAGCCAACCCGGATGCGCCCATGCAGTACGATATGGTCGCCGTTAAGACCAACGTGCCCTGGTTTGAGATCATCCTGTACGCCTTTATGATCGGCAGCGTGGTGCTGCTCTTCATGTCCATGTACCGCGGCGGTGCCGGTGGCGGCGGCCTGATGAATGTTGGCCGTGCCAAGGTCAAGGACCAGCAGGAAGGCCAGCGCAAGGCAACCTTTGCCGATGTTGCCGGTGCGGATGAAGAAAAGGCTGAACTCCAGGAAGTGGTTCAGTTCCTGAAAGCACCGGAAAAGTTCAACTCCCTGGGGGCGCGCATTCCCCACGGCGTTCTGCTTGTCGGCCCTCCGGGCACCGGCAAAACGCTGCTGGCCCGTGCCTGTGCAGGCGAGGCCGGCGTTCCGTTCTATGCCATCTCCGGTTCCGACTTTGTGGAAATGTATGTCGGCGTCGGCGCATCCCGTGTGCGCGATCTGTTTGAAAAAGCCAAAAAGACAATGCCCTCCATCATCTTTATTGATGAGATCGATGCCGTGGGCCGTCAGCGTGGTGCCGGCCTTGGCGGCGGGCATGACGAGCGCGAGCAGACCCTGAACCAGCTGCTGGTTGAGATGGACGGCTTTGACGCCAACGACGGCGTTATCGTGATGGCGGCCACCAACCGCGCCGATATTCTGGATAAGGCTCTGCTGCGTCCCGGCCGTTTTGACCGTCAGGTTTATGTTGGTCTGCCGGATGTGAAGGGCCGCGAGGAGATTCTGCGCGTTCACACCAAGAACAAGCCCCTTGGCCCCGATGTCAGCCTGAAAACCATCGCCAAGTCCACCGCGGGCTTCTCCGGTGCCGACCTGGAAAACCTTGTCAATGAAGCCGCCCTGCTGGCTGCGCGCAAGGGCAAAAAGGCCATCACCGAACCCGAAATCGAGGAAGCTTCCATCAAGGTTGTGGCTGGCCCCGAAAAGAAGAGCCGCGTTGTGACCGATGCCGAAAAGCGCCTGACCTCTTACCACGAGGCCGGCCATGCCATTACCGGCTATTTCTGCAAAACGCATGATCCCGTGCACCAGATCAGCATTATCCCGCGTGGTTCGGCAGGCGGCTTTACCATGTATCTGCCGGAAAAAGACCCCAGCTATGTGACCAAGACCGCCATGAACGAGAACATTGTCTGCCTGTTGGGTGGCCGTGTGGCGGAGCAGCTGGTGCTGGATGATATCTCCACCGGTGCTTCCAACGACCTGCAGCGTGCCACGGATACCGCCCGCGCCATGGTGACCCGCTATGGCTTCTCGGAGCGCATGGGTCCGGTGGTTTATGGCACCGACCCTGGCGAAACCTTCCTTGGCCGAGACTTTGGCCAGGGCAAGGGCTATTCCGAAAATACGGCGTCCGAAATTGATAATGAGATCCGTGATATCATGGATGAATCTTACGAGACGGCCCGCCGCATTTTGACTGAGCACATGACTGAGCTGCACCGTGTGGCCGGTGTGCTGATGGAACGCGAAAAGATCAGCGGCGAAGAGTTTGACGCCCTGATGAAAGGCGAAAACCTGGCACCATTTGGGCTGGATACCCCCGCGCCTGCCGCAGCCCCTGCATCGGCAGAGCAGCCCGCCGCGCCGGAACAGCCCTCCGAACCGTCTGATGAAAATTGAGGCAAGGTGAAACACAATGGATCAAAATTTTTCCCTGATGGCGCAATCCCGTGCCAATTATTACACTGCCGGCAGCCCGGTCCAGTTTGTCCGTGTTGAGCTGCTGAAAGGGGATGTCACGGGTGAAGTTGCGGTCTGCCTGACCTTTAAGAATGTTGGCACAGAACCGCTGACCGGCTTTATCATCCACTTCAAGTGCAAAGATGCTTCTGGTCAGATCCTGTGCGAGGATGATTTCTATTATGAGCAGCTCAATGTGCAGCCCGGCGAACTGTTTGGTGCTGATGACGCTGTGTTTGTCAGCGATACGCCGGTTTCCAGCGTGGAAATTGAGCAGGACCGTGCTTTCCTGAACGGCCGCGGCGTGGATCTGCGTAATTATAAGCGTGTCCGCCTGCAGGCCCCCCGTGTGCTGCCTGGCTCTATTGCCCGCACACTTCAGACCCGCACCAACAATAAGATGCTGACCTGCGTCCCGCAGGATACCGAAAACGGCTGGTTCTGCGCCTGCGGCGCGTTCCACCCCAACGAGGAAGCTGTTTCCGTCTGCAGCGAGTGCGGCGGCGACCGCGCTTACATCAAGGCAACCCTGACCCGCATCCTGGAGGAAGCCCGGCAGGCCGCCGAACAGCAGCAGCGCGAAATCAACGCCGTGGCCAATGGCGTTGACCCCGCAGCAGCCCAGGCAGCCCAGG
>UMGW01024337.1_pt1 | contig 12337 bp, 8 predicted proteins | sample 1965371 | NCBI WGS metagenome assembly UMGW01 (sample SAMEA4836082, study PRJEB28245) | human gut metagenome | biome: gut microbiome; material: fecal sample | place: Denmark | collected 2008
GCCGTCGCGCGGGCTTTTTCCAAATCCCGCTCCAGAGTTTCGGCCCCGCGCCGATCGCGCTCCAGCGCGACGAGCCCTTCGGCGGGCGCCAAAGCGCGGCGCGCGGCCTGAAGCTTCGCTTCGTCTTCGGTCGCGCGACGGGTCTCTTCTTCGGCGCGTGCGGTTTGCGCTTCGCGCGCTTTGAGTTCTACCTCGGCCTCGGTTCGGGCTTTCCAGAGCGCCTTCGTTTTTTCAAGCACCGAGCGGCGCGCTTCGTGTTCGGTCACGTCTTTTGCGGCTCGGGCGTAGTCGGCATCGAGTGCCGCACGCGCTTCGTCGCTCATCGGAAGCGCGTGTTCGAGTTCGGCTTCAAGGGTCGCAAGCTTTCGCCGTTCCTCGCGTTCGCGTTCGAACACGGCGCGCCCGATGTCGGAATAAAGGCTCGTCCCCGTGATCTGTTCGAGAATCGCCGCGCGTTCGTCTTCTTTCGCGCGCAAAAGGCTCGCAAACGCCCCTTGCGCGAGCATGACGCTCTTCGTGAAGGTTTCAAAGGTCAGCCCCGTCACCCGATCGATAGCGTTTCGCCACTCGGTCTTCTTTTCGGCCAGGATTTCGCCGGCCGCGTCGTCGGGGTGCGCGAGGCGCACGAGCTCCACCTGCTCGGGTTGCAGGTTGAGGCTCTTCCTCGCGAGGCGCTGCGACCAGCGCGAGAGGTACGTGACGCCCCGCACTTCGAAGACGACCGCCGCGTAGCACTCCGTGCGGCCTTTCGTCATGACCATGCACTTTTCCGCCCCTTTGCCGGCTTCGGTTCGGGGGGTCGTGCCGTACAGGGCGAGCGCAAGCGCATCGAGAATCGAGGTTTTGCCGCTCCCCGTCGGGCCGACGATCGCGAAGATGCCGCTTTGTTGATAGGCGGGATCGCGAAAGTCGATCGAGAATTCGCCCGCAAACGAGTTGATGTTTTTCCAACGCAGTTTCAAGAGCCGCATGGGTCAGTCCTCCGATTCGCCCGTCGTTTCTTTCTTGTCCGTCTTTTCCGTTTTCCCCGTGCTTTCTTCGGCGGACTTTTCCGCCGTCACGATTTTCACGGGCTCTTCGTCGGGGAGCGCCTTCACGCGCACCTCGTGCAGGACGTCGTTGAAGAGGTGCGTGAGCTTTTCGCGCTCCGCCGCATCTTCGATTTCCCGCTCCGCCACCGAGCGGAACACGTCTTCGGGCGTGATGTCGTCAAGGCTCATGGCGGGCAGGCTCGTTTCCGAGGCCGCTCTGCGGGGCGAACGCCGCCGCACGGCGCCGAGCACGACCCCGGCTTTTTCGGCCGCCCGTTGCAGTTCGTCGACCACGATCGACGCGTCGGCCGCGTCGCCCTCGTACTCGGCTTCTACGATGGCCGCGAGCCCCCCGGGGTTCGCACGGTCGGCAATCGCCGTCTTCAGTTCGTCGAGCGTCCCTTTGATCGAAACGATTTCGCGCGGCTGCGCCACGGGAAGGATTTCGGGCTCAAGGAGCCGTCCCTCGTCGTCGATCGTGACGAGCACCACCTGATGGTCGTACGCGGCGTGTCCGAAATGAAGCGCCAGCGGCGCTCCGCAGTAGCGCACGGGGACCTCCGCCTTCACGCTTTGCGCGTGATGAATGTGGCCGAGCGCCACGTAGTGCCAGCCCGTTCCGAAGGCGGCCGACGTGACGTTTTTGAGCGACCCCACGTAGACGCTCGGATCGTAGTCGGCGGGGGTCGTGACGCCGGGCGAAAGGCTCGATCCCGTCACGAAAAGGTGCCCCATCGCAACGAGCGGCACGCGCCCGCCCGTTTCGTCGAGAAGCAGGTGCCGCACGGCCTGATAGTGCTCAAAGACGCCCCGCTCCCACAATTCCGCGCGTTCGAGGTTCGAGAGGTCCAGGGCCGACGTGCGGACGTCCCCTTCCCGGAGGTACGGCACCGCCGCAACGCCTAGAAGCGGCATCCCCGATTCGTCCTCAACGACGAACGCCTGCTCTTCGGGATCGTCCCCGGCAACGAAGACGCGGCAGCCTTCGAGAAGCGGGCGCGCGGCGCCCAGAAAGCGCGCCGAATCGTGGTTTCCCGCCGTGATGATCACGGCCTTCACGGACGTTTCGGAGGCTTTCCGAAGGAAGTCGTAATAGAGGCGCTGCGCCGCCGTCGAAGGCATCGTCGTATCGAAGACGTCTCCCGCAACGAGGAGCACGTCGGGCTTGCGCTCGACGAGGATCCCGGCCAACCAATCGAGAAAGCTCGCGAAGTCGGCCGTGCGGTCGACGTCGGCGAGCGTGCGCCCGAGATGCCAGTCGGAAGTGTGAAGAATGCGAATCGGCATGGAAAACCTTCGAAGAGCAAGAACTGTCGGATGGCTTGTCCGAAAAGTCTACGCGAAGGCGAAAGGACCCATGGGGGGCTCCGTTCGGAAGGCGACCCGCATCGAAAAAGCCCGCGCCCCGGAAAGCTTCCGGAAGCGCGGGCTTTGCGTTGATTCACGTCGCTTGCGGCGTTTCGTCTCAGAGGCCGTGCGCGATACGGTAGGCTGCGATGTCCTCGACCGAGATCATGGCCATGCCGTGCTCAAGCGCGTACTTGGCGACGTCGGGCAGGCGCATCATGGTGCCGTCGGGGTGCATGAGTTCGCAGAGAACGCCCGCGGGTTCAAGCCCGGCGAGGCGGCAAAGGTCGATCGAGCTCTCCGTATGGCCGCGACGCTCAAGAACGCCGCCCGAGCGGGCGCGCAACGGATAGACGTGCCCCGGACGACGGAGGTCTTCGGGACGCCCGTTCGGGTTGGCGGCCGCCTTGATGGTGAGGAGTCGGTCGTGAGCGGAAACGCCCGTCGTGACGCCCTCGGCCGCTTCGATCGCGACCGTGAAGGCGGTGCCCTGCGTGTTGGTGTTCGTCGAGACCATCGGGGGAAGCGCCATGCGATCGCACGCTTCTTCCGTAAGGCACACGCAAACGATGCCAGAGCAGTCGCGGATCATCTGCGCGACCTGCGCTTCGGTCAGGTGCTGGGCGGAATAGATCAGGTCGCCTTCGTTTTCACGATCCTCGTCGTCGACGACGCACAGACCTTCGCCGCGGCGAAAGGCTTCGAGCGCGCGCACCATGCGTTCTTCGGCATCGGCACCGAAAGCGGTCAGATCGTAGCGGGCGGATTCAGTCATTGGGCACTCCTTCCTGGTTGGATGGCGTTAATCGGTTCGTCGCCCGAGGGTTGCGGCCCGACGGCCGCGAAAGAGTGCCGCGCGAGCCCTTAAGGACCGGACCCGCACTTCTCGGGGTGCCTCGCGGCGCGACACCTCGCGCGCCGAATGCCGAGTACGAACCGTCGGACGCCGTCGGGACCCTCGTCCCGAGAGGCCGACGACCGAGCCGCACCCCCCGCTCTTCCTTCCGGACTGTCACCGTCGGTTCCGGAGTCGCACCGGATCTGCGCGCGGCCCCGTTTTTTTGGGAACGTGCCGGCGCTCGCGGACTTTACCGCCGATAGGGAATTTCACCCATCCCTGAGCAAGAACGCATTCTACGGGTTAACGCCTGAATTCGCCAACGGTCCGCAAGCCCAAGCGAGAAAAGCCCGCGCCCCGGAACATTTCCGGAGCGCGGGCTTTCGGTCGAATCAAAGCCGAAAAACGTAAGAGCTTACTTCTTCAAAACTTCCTGACTCATCGCCTTTTCGATGGAGAACGGCCAGGCCTGGTAGCCCGTGCAGTCCTTCAACTGAATTTCGACGGAAGGCGTGGTCGACCCCCACTTGAACTCGAAGATCGTCGGATTCGGAGCGGTCGCGAAGGCGCCCGTCTTGAGGTTGTATTCCGCACCCGACGTGGCCGAGTACATCATGATCGAGTCGTGGTCGGGCTGGTATTCGACGAGCGACGTCACGGCGCTGAAGAGTTCGTGACCGCGTTCCTTGCCGAATTCCCAGATCTGTTCGACCGTGCCCTTCTTCTGGTCGATTCTGTAGATCACGCCGCGGGAGTACTTGTCGTCGGGCATGGCGGGCTGCTCCATGCCGCGGCCGTCGCCGTTGTCGAAGGCCGAGACGTAGATGATGTCGCCCTTGCTCTTTTCGTCGATCTTGAAGGCGGTGTGCTGCGTCCAAGTCCAGTCGAAGTCGCCTTCGCACTTGGAGCCTTCGCACTTGATCGGGTTCCCCTTCGCGTCGACGGGCTTCAAGATCTTGTCGGCCCAGGGCTTTTTCCAGCCTTCGGGCGAACCGAGAATCCACTTCACCTCCTTGTCGCGGCCGATCTTGATGATCGCGGACTGGTGGCGCGAGGAGATGATGATCGAGTCGTCTTCCGGGTCGTAGTCGACGGAGTTGACGTGCGCCCAGTTGCGGCCCGCGCCCGTACCGACGATGTCGCCGAAGGCGTCGCTCTTGTCTGCGGCGGCGAGTTCTTCGTCGGTGAGGGTCTTACCGGCCATCGAGGCGTCGATGTTGAGGCACACGGCCCCCTGGTCGAGCACTTTCAGCACGTTGTCTCGGTACGGATCGAGAATGTCCGCGAGACGCCATTCGTCGACGACCACCCCGTTCTCGTCCACTTCGGCAATGACGTCGCGCACCGTGCGCACGTGCTTGCCGTCGGGACGCAGGTAGTTCGAGGAAGCCACGCGCAGGAAGTAGTGACCGTTCTGAGCGTCGTCGACCGAGTGCGAGATGTCGTTAAAGCGGTAGGGAAGCAGACGGTTGAAGACCTCGCGACCCATGATGTCGTACTTGACGTAGCGCTGACCGTAGCCCCAGGAAATCATGCCGTCCGCGTTCTGTTTGAAGCCCATCATGACGCCCGCCTGATACATGTCATTCAAGTCGTAGATGGGGTTCGCGAAGAGGTACCAGCGGATGTCGCCCTTCGTGTCGATGACGGCGTTCTGCGGCCAGAAGTTCCACTGGAGCGCACCGCCCGCGGGGTTGTTCCAAACGGCGCGCGTGCCGATCCCGGATTTTTCGGCGATGTTGTTGATGTAGTAGAGACGATCCTTGAATTCCGGATCGACCTTCTTCACTTCGACGCCGAAGAGTGCGTGACGTTCGGTCGGGATCCCGGCCACTTCCGTGTAGACGGGCGGCGCGTAGAGCTGGTACGTGTCCGTCATCGTTTCGCGCTTGCCGCGAAGTTCGCGCGTGTAGGTGACTTCAACGTGGTTCAGGTAGTCGGGGTAGAGACCGAAGACGGGAATGCCGCCGTGCGTGAGAAGCTGCGCGTCAGAGACCTTGTATTTGAGGTCGTAGCCGTTCTGCTTCGGCACGATGCGCACCGTCACGTCGTGGAGCGTGTAGCCGTTGTCGCGGATGATGGCGGTGAGCGGCGCCGTGCCGTAGGGGTTCATCATCACTTCCCCCAGGTGGCCCTGCATGATGTAGTTCGTGCTCGGGCCCGAGGGGCCGCCCATGGCGAAAGCATCCGCGGACAGTGCGAAAACGCCCATCATCGCGCAAGAGAGCACCGTGAATTTGACCGAGTGCATGTCGATTCTCCTTTGTGGTCGGCCGCACTTTTCGCCGGTGGTTGTGTTGGTCGGGGGCGAGGTGCGGCGCGGGAACTTCCGTTCATCTTAGGAAGGCCCCTTCGGCCTCGCCTCGGCAGTTGCCAAGGCCGACGCGCACGAATCGACAAGGTCCCGTTGCAAAGTCTGCAACGGGCGTGTTTTTCAAGGAAGAAGCGGCACGGTTCGAAGGTCGGCGGCCGTTTGCCGCACCTTCTGCACCAAGAGGTTCTCGAGCCACGACAGCGACACGTCCCCGTGCCCGTGCTCGGCTCGAAAGACGTACGGCACGAAGGGCCGCGCCCGTGCGGGCGCGCCGAGAATCGTGACGGGGAGGTGTTTCGCGAGTCGCTCCGCCACGCGACAGGGCATGAGCGCGACGCCGCGCGTTTCCGCAAGCGCGATCGGGATCGTCGAGAAGAAAGGCGTCCAGAGTTTCGTCGCGCTGCGACGGCCTCCGGGCGAATCGGGCAAATGGTTGATGCAGTAGGCGTGCGGCGTTTCGTCGGGCGAGCGCATCGGAACGGTCGTACGGATGGAGGCCGCCGCGGACGCTTCGTCGCTCGTTACGACGCCGCCCTCTCGGAGGCGGCGGGCCAGCGGATGGTCGTCGTGCGCGACGAAGACGAACATGTCTTCGACGAGCGGGCGCTTCAGAATGCCGGGGTAGTCGTTTTCCGTCGCATAGATCGCAAGGTCGAGTCGCCCCGCCCGCAGGTCCGACGCGAAGTCGCGCCCCAACGGATGAAAGTTGAGCGCGACGCCGGGCGCGGCGACGGAGAGGTCCGAGAGCACGGGAAGCACGTACGCGACCAGGGCGTTGTCGAGGCCTCCGATGTTGTAGGTGCGCTCCAAGCGTTGCGGCAAGAAACAGTCCCCTTCCGAAAGTGCGGCGTACGCCCCGAGAATCCGCTCGATCTTGGGCGCCAGCGCCTGCATGCCTTTCGTCGGATGCATGAAGTGGTCGCACCGCACGAAAAGCTCGTCGTCGAAAAGCTTTCGGAGCATCCCCAACATGCGGCTTGCCTTCGACAACGAACAGCCGAGCCGCTCCGCCGTCACGCCGAGCGAGCGGGTTCGGTGGAGTTCGGCAAGCAGACGAAGCGCTTCCGGATCGGGGAGTTGGTCGGGACGAAGCATGGCGGAAAGGTTCCTCGGGAATGGCGGTCGGTGGTCGATGGTCGGCGGGAGGCGGAAAGCGAAAGACGGGGACGCCTGAGAGCGCCCGTTCTCGACCGAGGTCTCTCGGTTCCGCTCCGACAACCGTCCGCAAGGATACCGTCTGAAACTGCTACGGGGGCATCTTTTTGCAAAGATGCCCCCGTAGGTTGGAGAGTATCTGTTTCGGACGGCTTACTTCTTTCCGAAGACCGCCTGATTGGTCCCGTAGGGACCGATGTTGAGGTCGCGCCGGCGCACTTCGTCCACCTTGTCGAAGGCCTCTTCGGCAGGCGTCAGGTACTTGACGTCACGACGCCAGTGATACTGAAAACCGTCGAAGTGCGCGTTCTTCGGGTACCAATAGAGTACGCCCAGGCCCTTTTCGTAGATCGGCGTGTTGTGGATCGTGTTCCCCGGGATGTAGAAGTACTGGCCCTTCTTGAGCGGCACGAACCGACCGTCCGCGAGCGTCATCCCTTCGCCCTTCACGGCGTAGTAGCACTCGGGCTGCGAATGGTAATGAGGCTCGTGGTCGGACATGCCGCCGTCCGTGATGCCGATCACGACGGGGGCGTCGGCGAGGTCCTTCCAGATGTAGCCCACCGGCGAATCTTCGTACCGGCAGCTCTTCACCTCGAGGATGTTTCCCTTGTCGTCGAGGCTCTTGCAGAACTGCTGGTCCTTCGGGATCGAATCGTTCGCCCGGATCGTGCGAAAGTCGATGCGACCCGCTTCCCAGTCGCGGATGTAGGCTTCGACGTCCGGATTGCGGCAGGCTTCGGGCATCGTATCCTGCGGCAGGTACGGGGTGCTCCAACGCGGAACGTAGAGCGGTTCTTGGTACGCAAACTGCTCGTGCGCGTATTCCTGCGCCGAAGCGGCGCAGGAAACTGCGGCGACGAACAGCGCAACGAGGCTGCGCTTCGTCATGAGAGCACTCCTTCTCAGGCCTTCGCGGCACGCTGGCCCGCGATGCGACCGTGCACGATGCACTCCGTGATCGAGCAGGTGCCCAGGCGCACGGCGCCGTGGGTGCCGCCCGTCGCTTCGCCCGCGGCAAAGAGCCCCGGGATCGGCTTGTCGGTCAGGACGTCGAGCGCGGCGCAGTTCTCGTCGATGCGGATGCCGCCCATGCAGTGGTGGACCTTCGGCGCGAGACGGGAGACGTACCAGGGACCGTTTTCAAGCGGACGGGCGCCGACCTGAAGGAGTCGACCCATGGCGTCGGTCTTGGCCTTCTTGCGGACGTCTTCGTTGTACGCCTTCACTTCGGCTTCGAGCACGTCCATCGGAATCTTGAACTTCTCGGCGATGGCGGCGAGGCTGTCGAACTTGAAGACGCCCCCCTTTTCGAGCGCCTTTTCGAGGTGGCCCGGGCGCGATTCCTTGATCGACACTTCAACGGCGTTCGAGTCGGCGATCGCGATGCACTGCTGATCCTTGTTGTTCAGGTTGATGATGGCGTCGGCACGGACCTTGCGGTTCGCGAGTTCGTTGACGAAGCGCTTGCCGGTCGTCGTATTGACCCAGAGGCCGTACATGGCGCAGCAGTCCTGAGCGAAGCCCACGGCCAGACCGAAACCGGCTTCGTCGGGCGAAGCCCAGGGACCGCACTGGATCCAGTCGGCCTGAATGACGTTGCAACCGATCGAGCTCGCCACGCGCCAGAGTTCGCCCGTGGCGCCTGGCTGGTTGGTGGTCTGGAAGCGGTCCGTGAGCTTCGGGTCGTGCGCCACGCGGAAGGCCACGTCGGCACCGAACCCGCCGTGAGCGAGTACCACCGCCTTGGCGGCACGGATGTAGCGGACCGTGCCGCTCGAAGCGTCCGGGAACTTGTAACCCGTGCGCACCTTGAGGCCGAGCACGCGACCGCCTTCTTCGCGGATGACGTCTTCGACGTAGGTGCGGGTCATGACCTTCGCACCCTGCTGCTTCGCTTTTTCGATCCCCTTCATGATGATGGTCGAGCCCGTGCCCGAGAGCGTGATGCAGCCGCGGGCGACCGAGTGACCGCCTTCGGCGACGACCGTCTGTTCGTTCCATTCGACGCCGAGCGTCTTGCGGGTCCACTCCCAGGCTTCAAGGCTCTTTTCGGCAACGAGCTTCACCTGCGCGGGGTCGCCCAGGCCGAGACCTTCGCGAAGCATGTCTTCGGCGAGAAGTTCGGGGCTGTCCTTGATGCCCTTCTTCTGCTGCATGGGCGTGCCGGTGACGGCCATGGCGCCCGCGTTGATGTTGGAGTTGCCGCCCACGATCGCCATCTTTTCGATGATCACGCAGGAAGCGCCCGCAGCGGTCGCTTCAACGGCGGCGGACATGCCCGCAAGGCCCGAGCCGACGACAACGACGTCGTACGTCTCGTCCCACTTCGCGGGAACCTTGGTCGAGGCCTGCGCACTGGTCGCGGCAAAACCCAGGCCGGCCGCGGCGGCGGAAATCGAAAGGAAGGATCGGCGGGAAAGCTGAGCCATGGTGGTTCTCCTTTGAAACTCGGAAAAAGAATTGCGGTGGTCCGGTCCGCACCCGGGAAATGCAACGCCCGACATGCGAACCCCGCGGGTTGGTCTCGGGCCTTACCGGAGCAACGGTTCCGCACCGGTAGGGCCTTGGAAGCGATTGTAGGTACCGTCCTTCTTTTCAAAAACGCTATGATTGTCAAAATTCCCTTGCATGAATGACATACCTTCCGAAACCCTCATGCGAATCAAATTCGAAACCTGGGCGCTTTTCACCGCCGTCGTGCGGGAAGGGAGCTTTCTCGCGGCGGGCCGAGCTCTCGGGATCGCCCCCGCCTCGCTGATGCGACGCATCAACCGGCTTGAAGAAGACCTCGAACTTCAGCTTTTCAGCCGCGGCGAAGCGGGCCTCACGCTCACGGTGAGCGGAAGACGACTTTTCCGAGAGGTGGCGCCGCTTGTCGCTCGCATGGAGGCGGCCCTCGCCAAGAAGGGCGCGCCGGGCGGCGAAGGGGCGGGAAGCGCTCCGGGGTGCTTCGGCCTCGTCTGCTCGGGCGACTTCGCGCTCGACCTCGTTCGGGATACCGCCGCACGGATCGGCGCCCGACATCCCGCGATGCGCTGGGACTTTCGGGTGACCTGGACGGACGACGCGCCCTCGGCCTGGAACGACACCTTCCCGGCGGTTTCGGTGCGCGCCCGAACGCACGTCGCTCGCGAAAGCCGAACGGCGATCCCGCTCGGCAACGTCCGTCGCCTGTGTGCGGCCTCGCCCGAATTTTTGGAAACGCACGCGCCGCTACTTTCGCCCGCCGACCTCGAAGAGCTCCCCGCAGCGCTCACCCAAGAGGCCGCCGGCGTTGTGGCCGCACGCGACCGGATTCGGGAGGTATTCGAGCGAAACGGCGAATATTTCCCCGTGGAACTCTGCCGCCCGACCCTCTTTCGTCAGGCGGGGAGCGCCGTACGGGCCGCCCTGGACGGAGAGGCCGTCGCCGTCGGCATTCCCGAAGCGCTTCTGCGTCCGTTTTTCCTCGAAGGCCGCCTCGTCCCCCTGCTTCGGGACTGGTGCATGCGTCCGATGGTGCTCGAAGCGGACGTGAGCGCTCGTTGGCGCTCGAACCCCGTCGTACTGGAATTTCTGGAAGCCGCCCGAACGGCGACGAACGAAGGAGAAGCCCGATGAGCCGTCAGCTTTTCGAATGCCTGGAGGCGCTCGGCGCCGTTGCCGAAACGGGAAGCCTCACGCGCGCCGCGGAAACACTCGGGATTTCGGTCTCTCAAGCCTCACGCCGCATCAAGAATCTGTCGGACGAATGGGGTGTGGCGCTGCTTGCACGGGCGGGCACCGCGACGATCCTCACCCCGGAAGCGGCGCGTCTTCTCGAAGAGGTCGCTCCGGTCCTGCGCGCCTTCGACAACCTCGAACGCCGCTTCCAACGCACGCGCGCCGACGAAGTCTCCGTCGAGGCGCCTTCCGCCCTAGCGTCCGTCGTTCTCGCACCGTTGGGAGCGGCCTTTTCGGAATTGGGCCTGCGACTGCAACTGCGGGCCACGGACCGTCCCAACCGCAGTCCCGAAGGAGAGCTCGACTTTTCGATCGTGCTTCAGCCCGAGCCGCCCGTCGAGCGCGTCATCGCCACCCGCTTGGGCACGATGCCGCTCGTCTGCGCCGCTTCGCCCGACTACTTGGAACGCAACGGCGACATCACGCATCCCGACGACCTCAGTACGCACGCGGTGCTTACGGCCCTCTTGGAGCTCCGCCCGACCTTCGAGCCTGTTTCAAAGGACCCGAAGGACTTGAAGGATACGGCGGACAGCGACCGCCCCGACCTGTCGGGTGAAGCCGCACGCGCGCTCGGACGCGTCCCCGAGACGCTCCTTACTTCCGACCTCAGCACGCACGACGCCCTTCTCAATGCGGCGCTCTCGGGTGCGGGCGTGGCCGTTGGGCTGCCCCGCTGTCTCGCGCACGCCGCGCTTCGTCGCGGGGACCTCATCGAGGTGCTGCGCGACTGGCGCATGCCCGCTCCCGTGGCCTGGCTCCTGCGCGCCCCTCAACGCTACCCGTCGCCCCGTATCCAAACGGTCGTGACGCTGTGCCGCAGACAATGGTCCGAAACACCGGGGCTCGCCGTCGAGAAGCGCCCCGTGCTTTGACTTTCATGCAATGGATTTCAGTTTTCTTCGCAAAAATCACAATTTTGAAGGAACCTTCTCCGCGTTAACCCCAGACCGAACTTACCCTTAACGCTCTCCCCGACCAAACACGCCGTATGGAAAATGTGTGTCCTTCGACATTCGGCCGCAGGCCCTCCAAGCGCGTGACGATTTCCATGCCCCCTACTCGAAACCCGATTTCTTCCGATGTCTCCACCTCCCGACGCGACGCCGACGACGCACCGCGTTCGGCACTCGATCCGAGTCCCGAAGTCGCGGACGTCGTCGTGATCGGTTCGGGCTTTTCGGGCCTTGCCGCCGCTCTGGAGGCGGCGGAGTGCTCGGGCGGGAAGGCCCGCGTGCTCGTTCTTGAAAAGATGAGCACCCCGGGCGGCAACTCCGTGATCGACGAGGGGATGCTGTCGGTCGCGAACTCTCCGCAGCAAAGCGCGCGGCACATTGCCGACTCGCCCGATCTGCTCGCGAACGACATGCTGGAAAACGGCGAGCACCTGAACGATCCGAGCAAGGTCAACTACGTCGCGCTCCACTCCGAAGCGCTCTACGACTGGACGACGAAACGCCTCGGCGTCGAGTGGCTTCCCATCGTCACATGGGCGGGCGGCCACAGCGTCCCACGAACGCTCACGGTGCGAACAGGGTCGGGCCGCGAAATCTACGAGAAGCTCATTCGAGCCGTGCGCGAGAGCGGCGTCGAAATCCGCCTCAACGCCTACGTGGAAGCGTTTCTCACGGACGCCTCGGGCGAGGTGGTCGGGCTTCGCGTGCGCGAGGGCTACGCCTTTCCCGACGCCGAAAGCGGCACGGTGCGCGAGATTCGCTTCCGTCGGGGCCTGTGCCTCTGCTACGGCGGATTCGGTGCGGACGTTGCGTACCGCATGCGCTTCAACCGGCAGCTCACGGCCGACTACGACACCACGAACCAACCCGGCGCGACGGGCGAACTCTGGCGCGAAGCCGAGCGCATCGGCTGCGCGATGATCGAAGCGAGCCGCATCCAGTGCACGCCCTGGTCGAACCCGAAGGAAAAAGGCATGGGAAGCGGGTGGCT
>UMGW01042927.1_pt1 | contig 12327 bp, 3 predicted proteins | sample 1965371 | NCBI WGS metagenome assembly UMGW01 (sample SAMEA4836082, study PRJEB28245) | human gut metagenome | biome: gut microbiome; material: fecal sample | place: Denmark | collected 2008
GCCAACCCCGTCGAACGGATCGTTCCCTTTTTGCCGCCCGAAGCGTGCACGCTCCTATTCAAGGAGTCGGACCGTGCGACCTTCCGTGCGGGCGACCTTTTCGCGCAGCCCGACGCCGTGATCCGGATTCCGGGCGGGCTCGTCTCCGTCGAGTACAAGTCGAAGGGGGGCCGCAACGACGACCCCGAACGGTGGGCGGAACAGATCCGCGAAAAGGATCTGCTGCAGGCCGTCGTGAACGCGCTCGTTCTTTCCGCCGAAACGCAGGAACCCGTCGCGGCGATTCTGCGCACGCACAACGCCGCCTACTTCCTGCGACCCACGGCCGAATTGAAGCGCATCGTCGAATGCTCGGTCGAGCCCGCATGCGTGATGCTCCGCTCGGCGGGGAACACCCGCATCGGGATCGGCGCCGCGGACCTCGCGGGGATGCTCGCCGTCACGGTGTCGACGCGCTGGCCCAAGCCGCGCCATTCGGGGCACGACGCGGGCGAAGCCGCACACCGCGAGATGCTCGATCGTCAGGCGTGAACAACGTCGAACAACACGTCGAAATAAAAAACGAAGACCACCGGAAAGCCCGGGGTGCCGAAGGGTGCTCCGGGCTTTCCTCTTTTCCGGACCGATTTCCCCGGATTTCCCGAATTCCCAAGGAAAGAGGGACGCGCTACGCTTTTCCGAAAGGCGCCTTCCGAGCCCCGGCAGGGCGCCACTCCCCCGAGGCAAAGCGGGCGGCGCCGCCCCTCTCGGAGCACGTTGCGGTTCTCGGCGCCCGTCGGGAGGCGCCGTGCTTGAAGCTCTGCAAAGTTCGCTTGCGAACGTCTTGATTCTCATTCTGGTGTCCGCCTGCGGGTGGTGGGCCGCCCGGCGCGGAACGTTCGGGGAAAAAGAGCGCGCCGCGGCCGCAAAAATCGTCACCTTTACGCTGCCCTTTTATCTCTTTCACTCGGTCGTCTCGAAGTTCTCGCACGAGGCTCTGATCGAACTTTTGGAGACCGCTTTCGTACCCTTTGTCACGGTCGGGATCAACACGGCGATTTCGCTTCTTCTCATTCGCTTCGGGCTCGTTCGGCGCGAGGTGCGCGGGGCGTTCGTCGCGTCCTTTACGGGCTCGACCGTGCTCTTTGTCGGCGTGCCGCTCACGACCGCCCTCTACGGGCCCGAAGGCATTCCCTACCTCCTCGTCTACTTCTTTGCGAACCTCGTCTTCATCTGGACGGCGGGGCTCTATGCGGTGAAGCTTGACGGTGTGGCGGCCCGCGGGGGTCCGAAGCCCGCCCTCGTTTCGTCCGAAAGCCTGCGGATGCTCCTGTCGCCTCCGTTTCTTGCGTTTCTCGCGGGGCTTTTCGCGGTGGCGGTTCCGATTCCCGTTCCCGACGTCGTTGCGGGCACGACCCGCACGATCGGAGCGATCACCTCGCCCCTGGCGTTGCTGTTCATCGGGATGGTCGTCTACCGGGTGGGGCTCGAACCCTTCAAGCATTTGCCGCTCGAACTCAAGCTCGTGCTCGCGTCGTGCTTCATCGTGCGGCCGCTTGTGATGTATCTCGTCACGATGCCTCTCGATATGGACGACATGATGCGGCGCGTCTTCGTCACGTCCGCCGCCATGCCCGTTTCGTCCGTCATTGCGGTCTTGTGCCGAAGCGCGGGCGCGGACGACGCGTTCGTGTCGGAAGCCGTGGGCGTCACGACGATCGGACTCATCGCGGCGCTGCCGCTTCTCTGGGCGATCGCGAATTTCGCCTGAGGCCGTAGGGAAACGGGGGTAACGGGGGAAAAGAGCGGAAGCCCCCGGGTACGAGTGCATACAAATTCGCGCTTCGGCCTCTTCCCTCGAACGGCTATCCTCAAAGAAACCGCGGCCCTCGAACACGCCGTCATTCGACCGTCTTTCGCGCTTGTGCGTTCGGCTTTTGTTCGTTCATTCGTTCATACGTTTGCATGCCCGCACGCCCGGGAATGCTCGTGAGGCCGCACCCAAGGAGGAATCATGTCGAAACATCCCGCGCACCGACCCGAAGTCGAAGGACGTCCGTCCGCATTGCGTACGGCCCTCGATGCCGCTCTTTACCTCGCGCTCGGATCCGCGGGCGCGCTTACGCTTCTCCAGGGCGTCGCCGCCGCACCGGCCGCTCAAGCCCCGCAGACCGACGGGAACGAGCCCTACCCCTTCGAGCGCGCGCTCGGCGTGACGGAAGCGGGTACGCGCGCGGAAGCGCAAGCCTCGCAAGGCGCTCAAGCCGCGGCGCGTACGGACGCGAGGACGACCGCCGCGAGCGCCGTGCTCGTCCCGGAAGCGCACGCCTCAACGGGGGCCTTCACGCCCCTCACGGTGACGCTCCTTCCCGACGAAAAGGCCTGCCGCGCGCTCTGGGGCGACGACTGGTACGCGAAGTGCCGCCGCTCGATCGGACGTGCGGGCTCGCGCGTCGAGGGCATTCGCATGACGCCCGCGCTTCCGGGCGTCTGGCGCGCACAAGGCTCGTCGCTCGTTTTCACGCCCGAAAAGCCCTGGCGACCGAACGAAACCGTGCGCGTCGACCTCTCGGGGTTGGTGCTCCCCTCGGGCGTGCGTCTCACCGCCCGCGAGGCAACGGCGACGCTTCCGCCTCTGGCGCTCGTGTCGGACGAAAGCGCCCTCCTGATCGACCCCGATCCGAAGGGAAAGCGCTTTGCGACCTTTGCGGGGACGCTCACGACCGCCATCGACCGCGCGGACTTCGAGCGGCGCTTTGCGATTGAACGGGTGGCGGGAAATCCGAAGGCCGCGAAAGCGGATTTGCCCGAATTGGGACGCCCGCTTTTCATCTGGGAAAAGGACGCGCCGGACGCCTTTTACGTTCGGATTCCGATCCTGAAACTCGGACGCGATCCCGCGGAACTTCGGGCGACGATCCCCGGGGCGGCCGCCTCGGTGCGCTCCGACGGCTCGGGCGGGTGGCTGACGACTGCGGGAACGGATGCCTCCGGAAACGCACAGTTGGCGCTCGGCCTTCCGGGCGAATCGACCCTCTTTCAGGTGACGGGCGTTTCGATTTCAAGCTCGCGCGACGAGAACCTCAACGACCTCTATGAAGTGCTCGTCACGACCTCGATGAACGTCACGACGGAAGCGCTCGTGCGCGCGCTGGAAGTGAAACTCCTTCCCGAAAAATTGAACGACGACGCCGCGTCGACCACGAACTGGTCGGCGGCGCCCGCTTTGGACGACAACGTCCTGAAGCGCTCGACGCCGTTGAAGGTCGTCTCCGCGGACGCGGCCGACGCGCCCGCCGTCGAGCACCGCATTCGCTTTACGGCGCCCGCGGGCCGCTACGCCGTGCTGCGACTCCCCGAAGGCTTTGCCGCGCCGGGCACGGCGGGGCTTCGCACCGCGTGGACCGCGGCCGTGGCGCTGCCCGATCCCGGGAGTCGTCTCGACTTTTTGCAGCCCGGTCACGTGCTCGCCCTCTCGGGCACCAAAACGCTCACCTTCGCCGCCTCGGCGGTCGACGAAGTCGACTATCGGATCGTGCGCGTGCGGGACGCCTTCCTCGCGTCGGCGGCCGACATGCCGCGGGCGCTTACGAATCCCGCAACTTCCGACACCGCGGTCGACGCGCGCACGGGAACGATCGCGCTCGGCGCGAAGGGCTCTGCGGACGCCGCCCGGGAAACCCGGTTCGGTGCGATCGACTTCGCGCCCTTCCTCGCCGAAGAAGGGCCGGGGCTTTACCGCGTGACGCTCACGGGCTTTGTGACGGAGAAGGACGGCAAGCGCCGCGCCCGCACGACGACGGAGCGCTCCGTCCTCATTACGAATACGGGACTCGTCGTCAAAGAAAACGCCGACCGCTCGATCGACCTCTTCGCGCTCGAACTCGACACGGGCGCTCCCGCCTCCGAACGTACGGCGCTCCTTTTGGCCGCAAACGGAACGGTTCTGCAACGCTCGACCACCGATGCTACGGGGCGCGCGCGCTTCGATTCGACGGCGGGGCTTGAGCGCGAAAAGCGCCCGAGCGCGATTCTTCTCAAGCGCGAGGCCGACGGAAAGACGACGGACCTCGCGTGGATTTCGCTCTCCGACTTTGAAAACCTCTCGAACCTCTCGCGCTTCGAAACGGCGGGGCGTGCGAGCAGCGAAAACCTCGCGGCCTTGGCGTTTGCGGACCGCGGTCTCTACCGCGCGGGCGAAACCGTGCGCTTTGCGGCGGTCGTTGCGTCGACCGACGGGAAAGCGCTCCCCGAGGGGCTCCCGCTCAAACTGCGCGTCACCGACGGTCGCGGACGGCTTCTCGCCGAACGCGCCCTGCGGGCGGGCGAAGACGGGCTCGTCAACTTCGACTGGACGATTCCGAAAGATTTCGTTTCGGGGTCCGTGCGGTGCGACGTGACGGTCGGGGACGGGCGCATTCTCTCGACCGCGCGCGTCGCGGTCGAAGACTTCGCGCCCGAGACGCTGCGCCTGACGGTCGACACGGGCACGCTCCCCGCAGGGTGGGTGCCTCTGGAAAACCGCGAAGCGCTCCTCACGCTCCTGCAGCGTACGGGGTCCGCAGCCGAAGGCCGTACGGTCTCGGGGACGCTCTTTGCGACGAACGCGGGCGTGATCACGTTCCCGGGGTGGGAAGACTTCGACTTTCTCGATCCTATCCCTGCTCCCGTCGTCGCGTACCGCGAATTCCCGATTGCGCCCGTCGACACGGACCGCACGGGCGCGGCGCGCGCGACGCTCCCTCTCGGGGAACTCACTCCCGCCACCTACCGCGCGAACGTGCATTGGGAAGGGTTTGAACTTGAGGGCGGACGCGCCGTGACGGAAGAGTCGGCCTTCCTCGTCTCGCCCGCGCGCCTCATGGCGGGCTGGCGTCTGGTGGAAACGAGCCGCACGACCGACTGGCTCGCGCAAAACGCGCCCGTCGCGATGGAAATCGCGCTCGTCGACCCGAACCTCAAACCCGCGGCGGGAATGACGCTTACGGCGCGCTTCTCGAAGCGCCGCAGCGTGACGGAACTCGCCGAAGACGCGTCGGGCCGCGTCACGATCCGCGACGCCTACGCGACCGTGCCCGCGGGCGAAACGCAGGCCGCGACCGGCCCGGAGGGGCGCGTCGTCGTCAAGCTTCCGACCGCCGAAGCGGGCGACTTCCTCGTGGAACTCGCCACCGCCGACGGGACGGAGCTCGGGCGCATCCCCTACCACGTCGCGGCCGACTCGCTCGAAGCCGCGACCGAAGAATTGCAGACGGCCGAAGTGAAGGCGGTGCTCGAAAAGACGTCGGTGCGTGCGGGCGAACGCGTGAAGCTTTCCGTGCTTTCGCCCTACCGCGGCAAGGCCCTCCTGACGCTTGAGGGTGCCAAGGTCGAAGACGCCCTCTGGGCGGACGTCGAAGCGGGCGACAACACGATCGAGTGGACCGTGCCCGAAGGGGTTGCCCCGGGGCGCCACTACCTCCACGCGGCCGTGATGAAGACGGCGGCGAATGTCTCGTCGAAGGCGTCGCCCTCCGACGCACGTCTCCTCAAGGGCTACACCGAAACGGTGCTTCCCGTTTCGATCGACCGCGATTTGCGTACCGCCAAGGTGACGATCACGACGCCCGAGCGCACGGACTCGCCCCGGTCGATTCCCGTGACGGTCGCTTCCGACCGACCCGCCAAGGTCTTCCTCTGGGCGGTCGACGAAGGCGTTCTCGCGCTCACGAACTACGCCGCGCCCGACCCGGCGCGCGCCGTTCTCGACGACCGCGCGCTCGGCGTCGAAACGCGGCAGTTGATCGAACACCTGATGCCCGACGCGCCTGCGCTCCCCTCGACGCTTTCCGCCTTCGGCGGGGACTTCGAAGCGCGCGCGGCCCTGGGCGCCATGACGAATCCCTTCCGACGCACGGGCGTTGAAACCGCCGTCTGGTGGGGCGGGCTCGTCGAGACGGGCCCCGAAGGGAAGACCTTCAAGATGACGCTTCCCGAACGCTTCAACGGACGGGTGCGGGTCTTTGCGGTGGGGACCGCCGAGCCTCTTGAAGCGAAACCCGAAGCGAAATCCGATGCGAAATCCGCCGTGAAGTCCGAGAAGGCCTCGGACGATGCGGGTCGCGCGCTCGTTGCGGCCTCCGCCGCCGCGACCGTGGCGCCCCCGTTGGCGCTCGAACCGGTTCTCCCCGCCGCACTCTCTCCCGGCGACACCTTCCGAGGGGCGGTGCTTGTGACGCGCAATGCGGATCCGAAGGGTGGAAAGACCCCGACGACGGAAGAACCGGCACAAGAAACGGTTGAGGCCTCCGTCACGATCGACGCGCCCGACTTCGCGCCGCAACCCGCTTCCGGGACCGTGACGCTTCGCACGGGGGCGACGGAAACCTTTGCGGGCACCTTCACGGCGCCCTCGGAACCGGGGCTCTTTACACTGCGCGCGAACGCGAGGGCGGCCGACCTCCGGGCCTCCGCCGACGAAACGATTTCGGTGCGGCCCGCAACGCTCTTCGAGACGACCCGCTCGGGCGGCAGGCTCGGTGCTACGAGCACGGATGCGAAGCCCTCCGCTCCGACGGACGTCGCCTCGGCGCGCCTCGACGCGAAGGGGGCGGAAATCGCCTGGCCGGGCGCGCTCTACCCGATCGAAGCCGACACGCGGCTTTCGGTTTCGCGCCTTCCGGTGCCGCTTTTGTCGGGGTGCCTCTCCGCATCCGCTCCCGCCTACTGGGGGACGCTCGACGAGCGGTTGGCTGCGGCGGCTCCTTTGCTGCTTCTCGACGAAACGCTCTGGCGTGCGGCGGACGGCCCCGCCACGGCGAGCGCGGATGAGGGCGACCGCCCGACGCCGCGTCCCGCTGCGAACGGCAATACGGACGCGACGACGAACGAGAAGCTCCCGACCTTCGCCGAAGAGCGGGCGACGCGCCTTGCCGCACTGCGCTCTTCGATTCGCGAGCACCTCGGCGCCCGGGGTTTGAGCCCCTATCCGGGAGGCGAGCCCGACGCGGCGACGAGCGCCGAAGCGTTGATGACGATGCTGGACGCCCGACGCGTCGACCCCTCCGTCGACGAAGAGATTCCCGCTCTGCGTCGTTCGCTTGAAACGACGCTCAACGACCTTCCCGAAACGCTGGAGGAAGCACGCGACCGCGCCTACGGCCTCTGGGTTCTCACCCGCGAAGGAACGCTCGTTGCGGACCGGCTCGAAAGCCTTCGCCGCACGGTAACGGAGCGCTTCGAGGGGGCGCCCGGAGACGCCCTCTGGGTGTACCTCGCGGGGGCGGCGGACCTCATGCGAATGAAGGACGCGGCCCGGACGTTGCTTCCCGCCGAAATTGATCCGAACGCCCGCACGACGGACCTCGCGCGCATGACCACGGTGTTGGCGGAAGCGGCCGCACGGCCCGACTCCGCCCTTTCGGGCCAAGCGAACGCGGCGAAACTCAAGACGCTTACGGCGCGTTTGACCGAAACCGCGCTCGACGCGCTTTCGCGCGACGATCTGCGTCCGCTCGATGCGGCCCTCACGGTGCGCGCGCTCATGCGAAGCGGCACGTTGGGAGAAGCAAGCAACGACCGAAGCGCCGACCCCGCGCCCGTCTGCACGAAGTGGGCCGAAGGGTTCGAGCCCCGCGCCGAAACGCACCGCACGCCGTACGGCGTCACGGTGACGGCGCCGGGGTGCCTCAACTTCCGGATCGACGCAACCGAAGCGGGATCGCTCGACGGCCTCTACTGGAGTGCGATCCGCTCGGGCTTTGCGCGCGATGCGGCGCCTGCGCCCGTGCGCGAAGGGTTTGAAATCGAGCGGCGGTACCTGAACGCCGCAGGCGAAGAGGCGAAAGAGTTCGCGCTCGGCGAACTCGTCACGGTCGAAGTACGACTGCGCGGCTACGGCGGCGCGCGATTCGACGTGCGGGACGCGCTGCGTCAAATTGCGGTGACGGACCTCCTTCCGGGCGGCTTTACGCTCGCGGACGCCCCGGGCACGCCCGTTGAAGTCGTGACGGGCGAAGAAGCGATCTCTACCGAACGCGCCGAAGACCGCATCCGCTTCCTTCTTGAGCGCGTCACGAGCGAAGAGTCGATCTACGCGTACCGCGTCCGCGCGACGACGCCCGGCACCTTCCGCACGGCGCCCGCCGCGGCCGAGTCGCTCCTCACGCGTGCGGTGCGCGCGCGGGGAACGAGCGGGACGGTGACGGTTCGGGAGGACAAAGCCCGCTGAGGTTTGACGATCGGCGGCCGTCGCACTCGTCGCGGCTTTCCCTGAAACGAAAAGACCCCGACCGTCTTTCGAGGACGACGGTCGGGATTTTTCGAGGAGAACTTCGGGGGAACGTTTGTAGGCTTCGCCGCAACCGCATCAAGCCTTGCGGCTGCGGACGAAGTCTTCCGTCGTTCACTCGGAAGTCGGTTTAGCCCTTCGTGACGGCGTTCAGAGCGGAACCCGCACGGAACCAGGAGAGCTGCTTTTCGTTGTAGGAATGCTGCGCTTCGAAGCGTTCCTTCGAGCCGTCCTCATGGGTGAGCTCGATCGTGACGTGACGACCCGGGGCGAGATCCTTGAGGCCGAGAACCGAGATGCGGTCCTTTTCGCGGATCTTGTCGTAGTCGGCGGGGTTCACGAACGTGAGCGCGAGGATGCCCTGCTTCTTGAGGTTCGACTCGTGGATGCGGGCGAGACTCTTCGCGAGCACCACGGAGACGTTGAGATAACGGGGTTCCATCGCGGCGTGTTCGCGGCTCGAACCTTCGCCGTAGTTGTCGTCGCCGACGATGACGGAATGGACCCCATGGTTCTTGTACCAGCGCGCAACCTTCGCGGGCGTGTCGTAGGACTTCGTTTCGGCGTTCCAGACGCTGCCCGCGCGGCCGTTGAAGGCGCTCACGGCACGTTCAAGAAGGTTGTCCGAAATGCGGTCGATGTTGCCGCGGTAGGGGAGCCACTTGCCGCCCGGGGAGATGTGGTCGGTGGTGCACTTCCCCTTCGCCTTGATGAGGAGCGGAAGCGCCGTGAAGTCCTTCCCGTCCCAAGCGGCGAAGGGTTCAAGGAGGCGAATGCGTTCGGCGTTCGGGCTCACCTTGATTTCGATCTTTTCGTAGGTCGGGAAGGCGCAGCCCGTCATCTGGGCAACGAAGCCCTTCGAGGGCAGCTCTTCGCCCTTCGGAGCCTGAAGCTTGAAGGTCGTGCCGTTTTCGGAGCGGATTTCGCCTTCGATCGGGTTGAAGGCGAGGTCGCCGCGAACGGCCATCGCCATCACGATTTCAGGCGACGCGAGGAAGGCGTGCGTCTGCGTGCTGCCGTCGTTGCGGCCCGCAAAGTTGCGGTTGAAGGATTCGATGATCGAATTGGGCTTCGAGGGTTCGCCGATCGTACGCTTCCACTGGCCGATGCAGGGGCCGCACGCGGTCGGCATGACGGTGGCGTTCAACTTGCGGAAGACGTCGAGCACGCCGTCGCGCTTCAGCGTTTCGTAAATGCGGATCGAACCGGGCACGACGAGAATCGGCGTTTCGATGCGGGCGCCCTTTTCGAGCACCTGGGTCGCGATCGAAGCGGCGCGGGTGATGTCTTCGTAGGAGGAGTTCGTGCAGGAGCCGATCAGCGCGACGTCGAGCTTCGAGGGCCAACCCTTTTCCTTGACGTTCTTCGCGACAGTCGAAATCGGCATCGCGGCGTCGGGCGAGAAGGGACCGTTGATGTGCGGCTCAAGGGTCGAAAGATCGATTTCGACGATGCGGTCGTAGTACTTTTCGGGATTCGCAAGGACTTCCGCGTCGGCGTGGAGGTCCGCCGCGACGCCTTCCGCGAGGCGCGCCACGGCGCTGCGGCCCGTCGCTTCGAGGTAGCGCGTCATCGAGGCGTCGAACGGGAAGATCGACGTCGTGGCACCGACTTCGGCACCCATGTTGCAGATCGTCGCCTTGCCGGTCGCGGAGAGCTTTTCCGTGCCTTCGCCGAAGAATTCGATGATGCAGTTCGTGGCGCCCTTCGTCGTGAGGATGCCCGCGAGCTTGAGGATCACGTCCTTGGGGCTCGTCCAGCCCTTCAATTCGCCCGTAAGCTTCACGCCGATCAGCTTCGGCATCTTGAGTTCCCACTCCATGCCCATGAGCGCGTCGACGAGGTCGGCGCCGCCCACGCCGATCGCAAGCATCCCGAGACCGCCCGCGGTCGGCGTGTGCGAGTCGGTCACAAGCATCATGCCGCCCGGGAAGTCGTAGTTTTCAAGGAACACCTGGTGGCAGATGCCGGCGCCGGCGGGCCAGAAGTCAAAGCCGTAGCGCTTCGAGACGTCGCGCAGGAATTCGTACGTTTCGAGGTTGCCCTTTTCGGCCACTTTCAGGTCGGGAATCGCACCGGCATTGGCCTGCACGAGGTGGTCGCAAACGAGCGCGGCAGGAAGCGCGATGCGTTCGCGGCCCGAGGAAAGGAACTGGATGATCGCCATCGGGCCGCCGATGTCGTGCGTGCCCGCACGGTCCGGACGCAGTTCGATGTAGGCGTCGCCGCGCTTGAAGTCCGTGAGGCTTTCCGGATGATAGAGGTGAGCGAAGAGCACCTTTTCCGTGAGCGTCAGCGGACGGCCGAGCTTCGCGCGCACCGCGGCGACCTTCTTCGGGTAGTCCTTGTAGAAGGCTTCGATCATGTCGAAGTTGCGGATCGTGCTCGTATCCGCGGCAGCGGCGGGCGCCGCCTTTTCCGCGGCCGCAAAGGCGGCGGGAACCGTCATGGCGGCGGCCGCACCGGCCCCCGCTTTGATGAGCGTGCGGCGCGAAACCGCAGGCATTTCGATCTTGTCCATGGTCTTTTCTCCTTCGTCCGGGCGGTCGGGAGCCTGCTTTGTGCTTTGTTTGGCTTGCAGGCTTTCGGGTCTCGTCGGGCTCGCGGAACGCCCGCCGGGGACGGCAAAAAAAAATTGAGAGTTGATCTTCGGTCGGCAGGTCGTTCCGACCGGTCGAGGGCATTCTGCCCCTCGAGCCCGCTACGTAGCCCGAGGCCGTGTCAAAGGTTTTTGCATTCGCATCCGCCCGAATTGCCGACGTTCCGTCCCTTTCGCTATCCTTCGTTTCGAAGAAACGAAAACCCGCCGAACGCCCTCGATGACCCCGCCCGCCGCTTTTCCCTCGCGCAGCTTCCGAACGATTCTCCGAACGTCCTTCGGACGCCTTCGGTGCGTTCGGCGCGTTCGGCGTGCCGTCGCGCGTTTTTCGGTCGGGTTTTCGAAACTCTCTCTCGGTACCTCTTGCGGTCTCGTCCTTGCGCTCACGCTTCTTCCCGCCGCGATCGGCCCGGGCTCGCAAGCGTATGCGGAAACGGGGGCGGGCACGGTGACGGCGGAGGTCGCCCCGAAGCCGAACGTCGAGCGTCCCGACGCCCCGGACGCACTAACGGGCGCCACGCTCTCGATGCCCGCGCCCGACGTCAAGACGCTGCGCGTCGCGATCGTCGCCTACGTGCGGCCGTCCCCCTTCGAAGCGATCGTGGAGCCCACGGTCGAAGCGCTTCGCCGCCAGTTCGGCGAGAACGTTCTGGAGGTCCGCCGCTACTCGCTCGCACAGTTGGCCGAAGTCATCGAGAAGCGCGAAGTCGACATTTTTCTTTCGAGCTCGGGCTTTTTCCTTCGGATGATCCCGACGGGAGCTCGGAGTCTTGCGACCGTCGTCTCGGAGGACTACCCCGATCCGAACCACAACGACGGCTCGACCCTCGTCGTTCTGAACGAACGCGACGATCTTCGGACGCTCGCCGACCTCCAAGGCACGAGCCTCGCGACCTCAACCCGCATGGGCTTTACGGGGCGGCTCGTTCCCATGGGCGAGATTTACCGCGCGGGGTTCGATCCCGAGCACTTCTTTTCGGAAACCTTCTACCTCGGAGGCGGCACCCGCTTGCACGAAGCGCTCGACCTGCTGCGTCGCAAATCGGTCGACGTCGCCAACCTGCGTCTTTGCTTCATCGAGGAGTGGCTTGCGGACCATCCGGAAGACACCGGGCGCTTTCGCGTCATCAACCGCAAAGACACGTCCGTTCCCGGGAAGCCCGAGGCGTGCGCGCGCTCGACGGACCTCTACCCCTCGTGGACCATCGCCACGACGGCCGCCACCGACCCGAACGTCTCTCGGCTCGTCACGCGCGTGCTTCTCGAAATGCCCCCGCAGGGCGAGAAAAGCCTCTACTGGGGTGTCGCCACCGACTTCGGGAGCATCGACCGGCTCTTTCGGGACCTCAAGACCGGACCCTACGCGTACTTGAGAGATTGGACCGTGAAGCGGTTCCTATCCGAATACCGCGAAGCGATCGTGCTCGTCGTGCTTCTCGCGCTCGGGCTCGTGGGGCACTCCGTTCGCGTCTCGCAGCTC
>UMGW01015349.1_pt1 | contig 12195 bp, 11 predicted proteins | sample 1965371 | NCBI WGS metagenome assembly UMGW01 (sample SAMEA4836082, study PRJEB28245) | human gut metagenome | biome: gut microbiome; material: fecal sample | place: Denmark | collected 2008
TAATCAGTCTAATCAGGGTGTTCTTACACTTCTTCAGTAATCAATTAGCGTATTACTACTAGGTTAACCAAGATGAAATAAAAAGCCTAAATAATCAAAATTTCAAAATTGGATTATTAAAAAATTATATAAAAACAACCCCGCAATATGTTCCATGCACATATGTTGGGGTTGTTTTTGTATTAATAATTCTTTACAGCGTTGACAGCTTCATCTTTGGATAGCTGGTAGTCTTCAATGAGTTTATTAACAGTGTCATCATCTGATAGGTTCATATCTTTACATAGTTTTATAAAAGCATTGATACCTTTAGTAAGTTCAAGTTGTCTACCTTCGGCAATACCCAACTGCCTACCTTCTTCCTTAACAATTTCAAGATGTCCTTTCTCGTCATATTCATAAATACTCACAGTAATCACTTCCTCCCTGTGATTTTTTAAAAAATCCGACAATACATTTTCAGCAATGCACTCATCAACCGCTTCAGTAACAGCAGTACGGATATCAATTTTCTCAACATCGGTCTTAACACGTACTTTATTAACAAATGTCATATAGTCTTTAAGAGTTTCGCATTTAGAAAGAAATTCAGAGCTATATGTATGCATATTAGAATTATCATTAATATTAGAATTAAAAGTACGGGATTTATTCCCCTCATTATTAGCAGTGTTAATATTAATAACTCTTACCATAAGCTCCAGCTCCGGATAATCTATTTTCTTCTCATACATATCCGATAATCGAAGAATACTCTCTGCCGCGAGTGGTTGTTTTCCATTATAAAATGTAACGAAATGCGGTACTGGAATTTTAAGTAGTGTACTCCTGTGCAAATCACTATTGGTATACATCTGCCTGTACACATCAGATAAATAGTGCAGAAATCGCAACGGCATATTTGGATTGCGGCTTGACTGCTGTTCAAACATATACAAATCCTGCCCGAATACAAATGAAGCATCATTTTTATACTTCATATACACACCACCCTTAAGAGTAGTAACAGTTAAATCATCTACATTAGTATAATTCGTGTCGTTCAAACCGTTATAAAGGTCCAGAAGATTATTCTTATCCCTGTATAACAGGCAGAATACATTATCTTTATATTGCCTTATTTCAGTTGATTGTCTGACAGCACCAGCATTTATACTGTTATTTTGTGGGTGTAAAGCTTGCTTAGTATTGTTAGTATAATTATTTAATTTTCTCATAAGTTCTCCAATCTTGGTAAATAATGTTTGATATCATATTTGGTTCAATAAAACACAATTACTTTAGATTGAAGAATTTCATATCTATATATTATCATTAGTAAATATGTATGACAAGCATATTAAAAATGTTGCATTATAAGTGGTTGTTTTATTGATTGTTAAATATGATAGCTGGATATTTGATATAGATATTTATAAATAATCTATGTAGCATTATATTTAATATATAAAATGTTATAAGATTATCTGTAAATAAAGATTATTTATATACAACACCCAATATTTATAGCTGAATTATATTGAGTGTTGTACTTAGGTTAAAGAGTTATATACATTAAGTAGTTAATAGTTCTTTAAGGCGTTGACAGCTTCATCTTTGGATAGCTGGTAATCTTCAATGAGTTTAGTTACGGTGTCATCATCTGATAGGTTCATATCTTTACATAATTTGATAAAAGCGTTAATACCTTTATTTAAGCCTTCGGCAAGTCCAAGCTGTTTACATTCAGCAATACCCAATTGCCGGCCTTCTTCCTTAACAATTTCAAGATGTCCTTCCTCGTCATATTCGTAAATGCTCACAGTAATCACTTCCTCCCTGTGATTTCTAAAAAATTCCGACAATACATTTTCAGCAATACATTCATCAACCGCCTCAGTAACAGCAGTACGGATATCAATCTTCTCAACATCGGTCTTAACACGTACTTTATTAACAAATGTCATATAGTCCTTAAGTGTTTCGCATTTAGAAAGAAATTCAGAGCTGTATGTATGTGAATTAGTGGCATTACCTACATTGATATTCTTATTGGATTTATCAAAATCATCTGATTGATTAGTACCATTAATAATATCATTCTTCTCAGTGTCCAATAATTTTTGGTTAATAATAGCACCCGTGTTAATATTAATAACTCTTACCATAAGCTCCAGCTCCGGACAATCTATTTTCTTCTCATACATATCAGATAATCGAAGAATACTTTCTGTTTCAAGTGGCTGCTTTCCATTATAAAATGTAACGAAATGTGGTACTGGGATTTTAAGCATTGTACTCCTGTGTAAATCACTATTGGTATACATCTGTCTGTACACATCAGATAAATAGTGCAGAAATCGCAACGGCATATTAGGATTGCGGCTTGACTGCTGTTCAAACATATACAAATCCTGTCCGAACACAAATGAAGCATCATTTTTATACTTCATATACACACCACCCTTAAGAGTAGTGACAGTTAAATCATCTACATTAGTATAATTCGTGTCGTTCAAACCATTATAAAGGTCAAGAAGATTATTCTTATCCCTGTATAACAGGCAGAATACATTATCCTTATACTGCCTTATAGCCGCTGATTGGTTTCTGTTAGTATCCACATTTATTGTTTCGGATGTTTTTCTAACAGTATCCGGCTTTATTGTAATTGATGGCTGACTGCCAGTCATTGCATTTATACCGCTGTCTGCTGAATATACAGCCTGTGTAGTATTGTCTGTAATATTATTGATATTTTTCATAAGTTCTCCAATCTGTGGTAATGATGTTTGATAGCATAGCCATTAACATTCAACTACAACACAATATTGAAGAAACAATAAAAATATCTATCTATGTCTATATTCTATCATTGGGAAAAAGTTATGACAAGAAGAATAATATTGTTATTCGTGCTGGCTATGCACTAGATAATTAAGATTAATGATATACCATTGTAATAAAATATTACGCGTAATATATATTATATATACCATATATACAATATAAATGCAATATAAAAAAGATGAAAAATAAAAAAAGGAAATTATCTGATTTTGTTGAATACTTAAAAAGTAGGCAGTTTTTTGGCGTTTGTATGTGCAATTATGTATTGCATAGAAATGAGGGTGAAGTATGAATATCAGAGAACAGCAGGAGAGCAGAGAACACGAGTATATGAGTCCATATGCCAGTTTCAGTGATGAATCAAGGGGCAGGGATAAGCCAGAGCCACAGTGTGATATGCGTACGATTTATCAGAGGGACAGGGATAGAATATTACATAGTAAGTCATTTAGGAGACTGAAGCATAAGACACAGGTATTTCTTGCACCAGAGGGAGATCATTACAGGACAAGACTTACACATACGCTGGAGGTTGCCCAGATAGCAAGAAGCATCTCAAGAGCGTTAAGACTTAACGAGGATTTGACAGAAGCTATCGCACTGGGACACGATCTGGGGCATACGCCATTTGGACATGCAGGCGAGAGAACGCTTGATAAGATATGTCCGTTAGGGTTCAGCCATTACAGGCAGAGCATAAGAGTTGTTGAATTCCTGGAAAAAGATGGAGCAGGGCTTAATCTTACGTGGGAAGTAAGAGATGGTATTGTTAATCATAGAACAGCAGGACACCCATCAACGCTTGAAGGTAAGGTAGTAAGGCTTTCAGATAAGATTGCATACATTAATCACGATATTGATGATGCAATAAGGGCAAGAATATTTTCCGAGGACTATATACCTAAGGAATATACGGATGTGTTGGGAACAACTACCAAGAGCAGGCTTAATACGCTTATAAGCGATATAATAAAGTGCAGTATTGACAAGGATGATATTATAATGTCTGATACAGTACATAAGGCGATGACAGATTTAAGACAGTTTATGTTTGACAGATTGTATACCAATCCAGCTGCAAAGAGCGAGGAGATTAAGGTGTGCAAGCTCATAACAGAACTTTATAATTATTATATTGCTAATATTGAGGAACTTCCTGACAATTACAAACGCTTCATATATGAAAGAGGCGAGAAGCCAGAGCGTGTTGTATGCGATTATATAGCAGGAATGAGTGACCAGTATTCTATAAGCAAGTTTGAGAATATATTTGTTCCTAAGGCCTGGAAAGGCTGATGTGCAGAAAATGTATCTGCAAGTAATAACAAGTGCTTTCGGGCATAATAATATATTTGCTTACATATCTTGGAAAGGCTGGAAAGAAGAGTTAATAATGTATTCAAGTGAAGTAATAGAAGAGGTAATATCAAGAAATGATATAGTTGATGTTATTTCAGGATATATAAAACTTAAGAAAAATGGAAGTTCATATGTTGGGCTTTGTCCATTCCATAATGAGAAGTCGCCATCATTTTCTGTGTCTGGCACGAAGCAGATGTATCACTGTTTTGGCTGTGGAGTTGGAGGAAATGTAATAACATTTGTAATGGAATATGAGAATTATACATTTCCAGAAGCAGTAAAAATGCTTGGAGAACGTGCAGGAATGGAACTTCCTGAGACAGATTATTCCGCAGAGGACAGAAAAGACAGGGATATAAAGACAAGGCTTTTGGAGATTAATAAAATAGCGGCGACTTATTATTATCATCAGTTAAAGTCAGAAGCTGGAAAGTCAGGGCTTGATTACCTTGTAAAGAGAGGTCTGTCGGATAAGACTATCAACAGCTTTGGACTGGGATATGCATCGCAGTCAACGGGTGAGCTGTATCGTATGTTAAAGGATAAAGGTTATGATGATGGGATTCTAAAAGAATCGGGTCTTTTTACATACGAAAAAGGTGTGAGGGATAAGTTCTGGAACAGGGTAATATTCCCTATAATGGATATTAATAATAAGGTTATAGGCTTTGGCGGAAGAGTAATGGGAGATGCGAAACCTAAGTATCTTAATTCGCCAGAGACCAAGCTGTTTGATAAAAGCAGGAATTTGTATGGGCTGAATGCGGCAAGAACAGCAAGAAAGAATAACCTTATAATATGTGAGGGCTATATGGATGTAATATCCCTTCATCAGGCTGGATTTACGCAGGCAGTGGCATCGCTTGGAACGGCACTGACACCGGGACACGCACGACTTATGAAAAGGTATACTGACAATGTTCTTATAACCTATGATAGTGATGAGGCAGGTGTGAAAGCTGCGTTAAGGGCAATTCCGATACTTAAAGAGGCAGGTTTGTCCACAAGAGTTATTAATATGCGGCCATATAAAGACCCTGATGAATTCATCAAGGCATTAGGTACAGAAAGCTTTCAGGACAGAATAGATAAGGCACAGAACAGCTTTATGTATGAAATTGGAATAATAGAGAAGAATTATAACAGAAGTGATCCTGAGGGCGAAACGTCATTTGAGAAAGAAGTAGCTTCCAGGCTTGTTGTATTTAAGGAAAAGCTTGAGAGGGAGAATTATCTTAAGGCGGTGTGCAGGCAGTATATGATTCCGGAAGACGGAATGAGGGATATGGTCATAAGGCTTGGAAGCAATGAAGGCATTATGGCAAAGCACGACACATATACGGCTAAGGAGAATACTCCTATAAGGAAGAAACGCGAAAATGGTGTAAGACAGGCAGAGAAGATTTTGCTGACGTGGATGATTGAAGATGGTGACATTTATGAGAAGGTCAGTAAGTTTATAAGTCCTGATGATTTTGTAGATCCGGTATTTAAAGATGTAGCAGCTAAGATATATGAACAATACGAGAGTGGGCAGATTAATCCTGCGGCGATTATCAGTTCATATATGGATACAAGTATGCACAATGAAATAGCGGCTATGTTTAGTGCAGAATTAAGTGACTCCCTTAATAAGCTTGAGAGGGAGAAGACGCTTAATGATACAGTTATAAAGGTCAAGAAGAATAGTCTTGATACTAAGCTTGATAATGCTACAGATGCAAGAGCTATGCAGGACATTATCAATCAGCAGATGAAGCTTAATAATATTCATATTAATTTGTAATATATGCGAAAGGTGGACCATTGTAATGGCAGATAAGAAAGAAAACTTAATCGAAGAAGAAGTAAAAGAAACTAAAAAAGCAACAAGAAAGAAGAAATCAGACGAAGAAGGTGCTAAAAGCACAGCCAAGAAGCCAAGAAAAGGCAAGGAAGGTGCAGAAGCTGAACTTACAGAAGAAGAAAAAGCACAGGCTATTCAGGAAAAGTTTATGGAAAAATGCAGGGGAATACTTGCAATAGCCAAGAAGAAAAAGAATGTCCTTGATTATAAGGAGATTATGAACTATTTTCAGGATACTGATTTTGAAGCAGATAAAATGGAAAAGGTATTTGAATTCCTTGAAGCTTGTAATGTAGATGTTAAGATGAATGATGATGAAGTTGAGGAGGACGATATCCTTCTTGATGATGAAGATGATATAGATATTGAAAAGATTGATTTATCTGTACCAGATGGTATTGGCCTTGAAGATCCTGTAAGAATGTACTTAAAAGAGATTGGTAAAGTCCCACTTTTAAGTGCAGAGGAAGAGATTGAGTACGCTAAGAGAATGGAACAGGGTGATGAGGAAGCTAAGAAAAGACTTGCCGAGGCTAACTTACGTCTTGTTGTAAGTATTGCAAAACGTTATGTTGGAAGAGGAATGCAGTTCCTTGACCTTATTCAGGAAGGTAACCTCGGTCTTATTAAGGCTGTTGAAAAGTTCGATTACCGTAAGGGATATAAGTTCTCAACATATGCTACATGGTGGATAAGACAGGCTATTACAAGAGCTATTGCTGACCAAGCAAGAACAATCCGTATTCCAGTTCATATGGTAGAAACTATCAACAAGCTTGTAAGAGTACAAAGACAGCTTTTACAGGAATTAGGAAGAGAACCATCTCCTGAAGAAATAGCAGAGACTATGGATATCCCGGTTGAGAGAGTGAGGGAAATCCAGAAGATTTCACAAGAGCCGGTTTCGCTTGAAACACCTATCGGTGAAGAGGAAGACAGCCACCTTGGTGACTTTATTCAGGATGATAATGTTCCAGTACCAGCAGAAGCCGCAGCTTCAACACTTCTTAAGGAACAGCTTGTAGAAGTTCTTGGAACACTTACAGACAGAGAACAGAAGGTATTAAGACTTCGTTTTGGTATGGACGATGGAAGGGCAAGAACTCTTGAAGAAGTTGGTAAAGAATTCAATGTTACAAGAGAACGTATCAGACAGATTGAAGCCAAGGCATTAAGAAAGTTAAGACATCCAAGCAGAAGCCGCAAGCTTAAGGATTACCTTGATTAATTGGCAAGACTATTAAATGGTGTTACTAAGGAAAGCTTATGAACGATATTATTAATATATCTAATAGATTAAAATGTGTTGCAAGTCTTGTTAATAAAGGTGCAAGAGTAGCAGATATCGGCACAGATCATGCATATCTTCCAATATATCTTGTCCAGAATGGAATAAGTAATAAAGTATATGCATGTGATGTAAGAAAAGAACCATTAAGACGTGCACAGCTGCACATTGATGAATATGGACTTTCAGATAAGATAACTACACAGCTTTGTGACGGGCTTAAAGGTATTAATAAAGGTGACGTTGATACAGTAACTATATGCGGTATGGGCGGAAAGCTTATGAAGAGTATATTACAGGCAGGTATAGACAAGCTTGGGTATAATACCCAGCTTGTCTTATCTGCACAGTCAGAATTAAGGGATTTCCGTGCATATCTTTTAGAAGCTGGCATAGATATTAAGTCAGAACATATTCTATTAGAAGACGGAAAATATTACTTTATATTTGACTGTGTATACAACACGCCATATGAACAGCATTTTAATAAAAATGTTGTTGATGCAGATGACATTTATAAAAATGATAATCAGAATAATAATGAAAAAAAGATTACAGCTTACACTGAGGAAGAATTAAGATATGGAAAATACCTTCTTGATAATAAGTCAGAAGTGCTTTATGAGTATCTTAATAAAGAACTTATGAGTTGTAATAATATTAGAGATAATCTTCTTAATAAAGAACAGTCAGTGTCTGTGAAGAATAGAATCAAGGCTATTGATGAAGATATTGCTGTTATTAATAAGGCGTTAGGAAGATGGAAGGAGCAATAAATGCTTTTATCACAGATGGCAGCAGAAGCCGCAAAAGATTACAAATATGATATTATTCTTGCTAATGTCAACGGCAAGCTTACAGAGATATCAGATATGGATATAACGGATGAAAAGGTGGAATTTATTACTGTAGGAGAAACTATGGGTAATGAGGCGTATAAAAGAAGCGTACTTCTTTTAATGCTCAATGCAATACATAAGCTTGATACAGATAATAAAATCAAGAGAGTTACAGTTGAATTCTCTCTTAGCAAAGGTCTTTATTGCGATATAAAGGGTGATTTTGAGATTACAGAAGAATTTCTTAATAAAGTAAAAGAAGTTATGAGAGCTGATGTTAAGAAAAACCTGCCTATTAAGAAGCAGGGAATGAAGACATCAGAGGCTATTAAGCTGTTCAAGAAGTTCGGAATGGAAGATAAGACACAGTTATTCAAATATAGAATTAGTTCTTATGTTAATGTATACAGCATAGAGGGTTATTACGATTACTTCTATGGTTATATGGCAGCTAATACAGGAATATTAAAGACATTTGACATATTCCAGTATGATAAGGGCTTTGTTCTTCAGTTGCCAACTAAAGAAAATCCGGAAACAGTGCCGGAATTTGCACCACAGGCTAAGCTTTTTAATGTACTTATGGAAAGAAGCGAGTGGGCAGATATGCTTGGTGTTGATACAGTTGCATCATTGAATAAGCATATAATAAGCGGGGATATTAATTCACTTATTCTTGTTCAGGAAGCGTTACAGGAGCAGAAGATTGTTGAGATTGTTAATCAGATAAAAGAAAGGGAAGGCGTTAAATTCATTATGATAGCCGGACCATCTTCATCTGGAAAGACAACATTTTCACACAGATTATCTATACAGTTAAGAGCAAGTGGATTTAAGCCACACGCAATTGGGGTTGATAATTATTTCGTGGAGAGAGAGCAGACACCTGTTGATGAAAATGGAGAGTACAATTTTGAGGATTTACATGCAATAGACATAAAGCTTTTTAATGACCATATGAATGCATTGCTAAGAGGTGAAAAGGTTGAGATACCTCAGTTTAATTTCCTTACAGGAAGGAAAGAATACAATGGTGATTATATACAGCTTGGGGAAGAAGATATTCTTGTTATTGAGGGTATACACTGCCTTAATGATGAATTATCCTACGCACTTCCAGTTGAAAGCAAGTTTAAAATCTATATAAGTGCACTTACACAGCTTAATGTTGACGAGCATAACAGAGTTGCTACAACAGATGGACGTCTTATAAGACGTATGGCAAGGGATTACAGAACAAGAGGAGCTTCTGCCAAGAGAACACTTTCAATGTGGGAGTCGGTTAGAAAAGGTGAAGAAAAGAATATCTTTCCATTTCAGGAAGAAGCAGATGCTATGTTTAATTCGGCTATGGCATATGAGCTATGTATATTAAAGCCAATAGTAGAGCCTTTACTTTTCTCAATAACAGAAGATGACCCGGAATATCAGGAAGCTAAGAGGTTGCTTAAGTTCTTAGCGTACTTCCTTCCTTGTCAGGCAGACAATGTTCCGATTAATTCTATAATGAGAGAATTTATTGGGGGAGGATGTTTTAGGGTTTAGAAAAATAATAGCAAATGTATATACAAATGCTTGCATAGTGTGGCGGAAAATATTATAATTATTATACAGAAGGGAGTGAATATTATGGCACAGATTAGTTTACGTGTAGATGATGAGATAAAGCATAAAGCAGAGAAAACATTAGACGAAATAGGACTAAGTATGTCAACAGCAATTAATATATTCTTAAAAACAGTTGTCAGGGAAAACCGTATTCCTTTTGAACTTACAGCTGACCCATTCTATAGTAAGTATAATATAGAAGAATTGGAAAGACGTGTGGCAAATATACGTTCAGGTAAAAGTACTTTAAAGGAGCACGAATTAATAGAGGAGGATGAGTGAGAAAATTATGGGGAGATGAGGCTTGGGAAGAATATCTTAATTGGCAGACACAGGATAAGAAGATGCTAAAAAAGATAAATAGATTATTGATGGATATTGACAGAAATGGATATCAATGTATAGGAAAGCCAGAGCCTCTTAGTGGCAATTTACAAGGATATTGGAGTGTTAGAATTGATGAGAAGAATAGGATTGTTTTCAGAATAGAAAATAATAATATTGAAATCATACAATGTGGAACGCACTATAGGGATAAGTAGAAAATATGGAGTAAAAGAATACTCGGTCACAACCGAATCGGTTGTGACCGAGTATTCTTTTGAAATTAACTTGTAACGAAAACAATAGAAATTGTTATATAGCTATATATAACATATACTATTTCCTAAACGAATTCTTATACTCCCTGGACATTTCAAAAAGTTCATTAACATACCCTGGAGTTTTGTTATCAATATTCTTCTTAATTTCACTTAATATGTCAATATAATCGCCGAGCAGTACGCTTATGTCTTCTGAGTTAGAAGCACATATCTGGTCCCACATTTCAGGAGATGAAGCGGCTACCCTTGTCATATCGCGAAAGCTTCCAGCCGCTAACATCTGCATATGCTTGTCGTTGTCGTCCTGTTCAGATACAAGCTTTACAAGTGCTGTAGATATGAGGTGTGGAAGGTGGCTTATTGCGGCTACGCTTTTATCGTGAATTGTGTAGTCCATAACAATAGGATTGGCTTTCATATCATACACAAGAGCTTTGAAGCGTTCGAGCTGTTCATTAGTAGTCTTTGATGTTGGAGTGATTACATAGCGTGCATTTTTCATAATTGCTGATGAAGAATTAGCATAGCCTGTAAGTTCAGAGCCAGCCATAGGGTGACCGCCTATAAATACATTTTCCATATCAAGCTCTTTAACAGTGTTATGTATTGAAGTCTTAACACTTCCGACATCAGTTATAATACAGCCGCTTTTAACGATATCTTTTAACTGCTTAAGGTAGTCATTCATCGTTATTACCGGTGTGCACAGAATTATAAAATCACAATCAGATAATCTATCATCAACGCAGTCAAGTACTTCATCAACAACTCCGTCTTCCTTTGCTTTATACACAGGCTCAAGTCTTCTGCTTGTTGCAATTATATTATAATTATTGCCCGATTCCCTGAGTGCGTGTGCTATAGAGCCAGCGATAAGTCCGAAGCCTATAAAACCAACTTTACAATCCATAATATACTTAACCTCGTTTCTTATAATTTAATAATAAATATGATGTTTGTGTGTAATTAAAATCATTAAAATATAATGATTGTTATAGATTTTAGCACTTTAAAGCGACAGTGTAAAGGCTGAAACTAAATATATTTAAAGTAATTAAACGGCTTTTGATAAAACTTGTCAAAAATGTTCATAAAATAATACGTATAAATTAAGTTATTTCTGATAGCGTTGAATATAATGGTGGACAGTATATATAATGCTGATATTGTAAATATACTTGTGCTTGGCATAGACAGCAATCTTCTTGTAACGCGGAGGCAGTATCAAGGCTGATGTATAATATACCTATAGACCGCGTGTGTGTATTTAACTGTGAAGCTATAGGTGTGATAAATGATGCTGTGGGCGGTGTTGAAGTTACCATAGAGAACGATTTTACAGATGAGAGTGGAGAAGTTCTCGAACCGGAGTTCTACAAGGGTAACACATTAAAGCTTACTGGCGAGCAGGCAGTTACATTTATAAGAGAAAGAGATTGTACAATATTTAAGAGTGCAATGGACAGGGTGGAAAGGCAGGAGCAATATATAAGCAGTCTTGTAAGTACAGCCAAATCAAAGCTTAAGCGTAACCCGATGATAGCATTATCTATTCTTAATAAGCTTAAAGAAAATGACTGCATATATACTGATATATCAGCTTCAGAGCTTATGTATATTGCACAGCTTGCAGGAAGAACCCATTTTTCTATGGAAGACGTGACAACAATTCCAGGTGAGGTTAAGATGGGAGAAGAATTTGAGGAATACCACACAGATAGTACGGCACTTAAGAAAATGGTACTGGAAAATTTCTATACTAAGGTAAAATAACCAAAGTAAAAAGATTAAAGTAAAAAGATTAAAGTAAAAAGATTA
>UMGW01040527.1_pt1 | contig 12145 bp, 9 predicted proteins | sample 1965371 | NCBI WGS metagenome assembly UMGW01 (sample SAMEA4836082, study PRJEB28245) | human gut metagenome | biome: gut microbiome; material: fecal sample | place: Denmark | collected 2008
AGCCCTTCTCCTAAACGAGAAAACTCATACCCTTTAAACGGAAAACCCTGAGCATTAAGCTGTACCAATATCGCATCAATATCTTCGTTCGTCCAGAAATTCATCATCTTCTGTCAGTTATTCTCTCTTTCTTCATCATCGTCAAATACACCCTCTAACCAGAATAATATAGACATAATTATAAATGAAATTGCCCCTGTTCTCACAAGGTGTAGCCGCACCAGAATATCTGGCAGTGTTATAACGTTACATCTCTGCAAAATAAAAAGAACAATTCCTGCCAAAATCATAACTATAAATATTTTATCAAATATTAACAGTATAATCCTTGCTCTTTGCTGCGTAATCCGCTCCATCCACATCTGAATGGTAAAATATCCGAACACAACCATCATTACAGCTGTCAAAAAAATCCAGCCTATATCCCATCTGCTTATAAAGTCAAGAAATTGTGCTCTCTGTGTTACCTGCTGTATTATCCATAACCCAGTTGAAAGGGCACCAGAAACTGTCAATACAGTACATCCACTTAAAAGACATATTATCAAAACAGCATGCTGTGCCGTCATTCCGACCGAATATATCGAAAAAATGATGGTTGTCAGCACAGCTATTCCAAAAATAACATACATATCCTTCATCTTCTGCAGCACAGCTTCAAAAAGACATAGTGCAGGCAGTATATAGAATGCCCATTCACCTGCTATGGAGCCATCGCCTGAAATTCCATTAAACATAAGAAAAAGCAGGGCAGTGATTACAATACAGTACTTTATATTATAGCTCCTATACAGGGCATCAGCATTCTTCATCTCCTGTTTCCGCTCAGCTCTTGTTTTTCTGTCAGTCTCCATCCGGTTCACATGTTCTGAAGTATAATCAGTTTTTTTAAAGGTTTCCGTTGCCATATCCGCCAGTTCAACCATTTCATCAGAACATGCACCTTCCACGGAATCCAATAATCTGGACAAATCTGCGAGTACCTCATTCATCGTCTGATATCTGTCCTCAGGATAATAACTGCACATTTTTCTTATAACACGCGTCATCGCCCCCGACGCATGTACTGGTGCCGGAAAGACAAAATCCGGATTATATTGAACCTCCACCTTCGAGTAATATCCATCTGAGCCTGGAAACCTGAGTTCATTCAAAAGCAGATACAGGGTGATACCAAATGAATAGATATCAGCAGTCACATTATAATAAGCGTTAAACCTTCTTTCTATTTCAGGAGCACCATATCCCTGTGTATATACTATAGTCTCTGCTGTGCCATCTTCAGCCCATTTGGCTATTCCAAAATCCCCCAGCTTGTATATCTGCTCTATATTATCCCAAAAAATATTCTCTATTTTGATATCCCTGTGGAGGCATCTGCTATTGTGTACAATCGCCAGTGCCTGCCCAACTTCAACAGCAAGCTTATAAACCTCCGCTTCCGTGCACAGTTCATCCCTCAGAAGCTTCACACTGCCAAATCTGTTTTTTTCGATGAGCTCGTCAAGCTTATCCATCAAAACAAGCTGCAGGTGCAGAGCACTGTCATTTTCAGCCACTGACTCCCTCGATACGTCCTTTACATCCGAAATCCTGTCATTCTCAAAAAATACTATCAGTTCCCTCGCATCAAGTATCCTCATGATGTATCCAGATTCCTCACACAAGATTCTCTGCATTCGTGCCGTATTCCAGAATTCCTGTGAACTCACTGTATGACGTTGAAAGCCTATCACCTTTAATGCAAAAGACTTATCCGTTCTCTCCTTATTATACATTTCATATACAGACGAAAATCCACCTGTTCCAAGAAGTCTAAGTTCATTATTATCTTTTTTCAATGAAAACTGTGCAAAAAGACAGCCTTTTTCATCCAGCTCACTTAATACGTTCTCCACAAATGTTCTGTCAAAATCTTCCACCTGTATATGCTCCTTCTATCTTTCTGCAACAGCTATATTTCCAATGATATAGGTAATATCACCCATGTATATGGCGACACCATCTTCAAGTTCGATTACAGTACCCTTTTCAGGGTCTGATAAGGTTGTCGACTGTCTGCCATTAGTAAATATAATTTTTTTAAAATTCTTCGTATCCTCAACACGCCAGCACTCATCAAAAACACGCTCACAAAACATAGCCCATATTGTCCGGCTGTTTATGACAGCTTCCTTATCACCGCCAAATATCAGTATATCCCCATCCTTAAGTGAAATGGGCTTTGCCCTTCCTCCAATCCCCGGCTCAACATGCTTTCCATTATAAACTGTTCCATTTTTTCCATTTTTATCAATGTAAAACCACATTCCATCCGTATTCTGAAAACGTCCATGCTTTCTGCTTACGGTAGTCGAATACAATCTGATATCCGGCACATTATCCTTAGAAGGTCTGCCGACTTCCCATATTATCCTGTCATCCAGACAATAATAAGTCAGCTGTCCATTCTCAATTACAATAAGACTGTTGCCTCTTTTACCAAGCATCATCCACCTCCGGTAATTCTGAAATAAATTCTTCTACTTCAGGAAAATTTAAAGAGACCAGAATTCTTCTTGCATAGTTACACAGTTCATCAGGGTCATACTCATCCGACTCTATATTAAGTATATCATTAAGACTCGCGTCATCCAAAATAAACATAATCACGCTCTCAAAAATATTCTTGGCACAGAGTGGTTCCATATGTGCCAGCATAAGCATCTCATCAATCTGCTCATGATCCATGCTCAGATGCAGTCCAAGTGAAATAATCTTATTTCTCGTCGGATACCACTTATTCTGCCTGATTGCTGACACGCACTGTCTCAGCGACGAAGACCACCCTTGAATCTCAGCCATCTCAAATACACTGTCCGCATATGCAGGCTGCATATAGTTAGCTGCTATGTTCATTTTAACATAGGCATAAAATTTATGATATGCATTTGAAAACATTGCAATATTTCCAGCTATAAACTGCTCAAGCTCGTTTTCATCCTGGACATCGGATAATTTTGCATCGAACTTTTCTGTCGTTACATTTGCAACAACCTGTGTACTGTCTTCTCTTATAATATTTTCCTTTATCCTATTGAGAATATACTTATATTTCTCAATTGTCTGTTCACCATAGTTCTGCCCAATCGCATATATGCATACACAGTCCTCCAGGCTCTTAGAATAAAGAGCAGGATACCTGCCATATCTTTGAAGTAATTGATTCATCTTATCTAACGAATACCCTGCTGCCATGCCAATTCTAAGAAATGTCTCACGGTTCTTAGGTATGGAGCCTTTACACCATTTATCGACAGATACCCTGCTCACACCACATAAATCTGCAAGCTTTGACTTTGTAAGACCTGTTTCCCTGAGGATATCATTTATCTTACAAGCCCACTCCTCCTGCTGGCTGTGAAGCCTTGGAAACACAAGCTGCCTTAAATCCTCCTGATCCTCACATTTTGAAATTTCCTGTTTGATAAGAACCGTATCCATTTCATCCAATATGTTCTGTTCACATGACATCTCTGTTCTCCTGTTAACATTTCAAGGTCGAAGCTGTCAGCCTCAGCCTTATTCAGTCAAAATATAAATTATATAATAACTATTATAATACCACACACACGATAAAAGGCGACTAAAGATTTATGTTAGATTACAATATTACCCATATCTACTTTAGAAAATATCCTGTCTTCAAACTGAATCTGACAAATACTATCGGGGCATATATAATAATACCCGCCAGAAGTGCAATACACAGCAGGTTGACCAGAATCTTACCAAGCTTTTCCTTTATAAATATATTCTTATGCTGTGAATACTGTTCCTGTGTCTTGTTTTTCAGACTGATAAATATCTTTCGGAAGGTTCTTTTTATTCCAAACCAGTCGAAACGCTTGTTAAAATCGTCCGTAAACTCTTTAACTAATACTGACACAAACAGAGGCGGCAGAATATAAATAGCCAGAAGAGTGAATATTACAAAAATTGTAGCAGTAACACATCCATACGTATTGGCTGTAATTGGTCCTAGAAAGTCTTCCGTTGTTTTAAGAAATTCAAGCCACTGTTCCTTATATATCAGCTTTCTAAATACAAACAGATTATCTATTCCAAATTTAGGAAACATCCAGTTTTCCAGACAAAACAAAGCAACAAATATAGGTATGGTGAAATAATGAAGTTTGGTAAAAACGGCTTTTGACACCTCGAAAATAAAGTAAACAGCAAACATAGGAAAATATGCCAGCCAGTGAAGAAGCATTGCACCTGCCGGTACTCTGTTTTTCTTATTTTTTCCAAGTTTTTCATCTATATTATTCGTCACATTGTTCTGCTTGGCCTTCTTGTCAGCCTTTCGGATAATTGCACTGATTCCTCCATCGCTGATACCAAAATTGTCATGAACAGGCTCATAATAATTTAAAATAAAGTCCGTTTCATCCCTAAATCTGTATTCCCTATTAGCAACATCCATCATTCCTTTGACTGTCGCCGGCTTCATATCCACAAATGCATACATATACGGTGTCAAAGCCGGGTATTTCAACAGCAATTTAAATTCAGGCATATTGTCAACTACATCCTGATAGCTGCCTATGCTTTGAAGAATATTGAATAAATCTACAAGGGGTACATACTCTGCACCCTTTTCCTGCCTTACAGAATATACTTCCTTTCCCCTTGCTGACATAATCTCTACGAATTGTCCTGCAGCCTCTACATCCTTTATGCCAAGGAACTCATATAATCCGTTTCTGATATCAGGATATCTGAGGCAGATTTTACTGCTTTTAACAGCCTCCTCATATTTTTCAACTGCCTTGAAGATTTTAATCACTGTAGCTTCCTGAAAAAGGTTGACAATCAAAGCACTTGAGTCATCCTTTTTCTTTCCCTCAGCAGTATCCTCATCGCCCTCGTCTGCAAATTTTCCTTCACCTGCCGGAATGATAACCTTCATATCCTTAAGCATTGTCAGGATTGCCTTCTTATTCTTTCTCTCATTCTTATAATACTTGAAAAAGAAATCTACATCTTCCTTTTTTATTTTCTTTGTTGTGGCAACAAGATCAAAATACTCCTTGGCAAATTCTACTGAACCCTCTTCATGCGAAGTGCTTTTTGAATTGCTGTCCGAAGCTTTATTATAAAATGCATACACTTCCTTTCGCAAATCGGCATTTCTCAATACAGCTTCATATTTATCTGCATTCTGCAGTCGCACTCTGTCTCTTTCAGCATTCTTTTCATTGGCACCATTAACACTTGTGTTCCACCTTTTACGGGTTTCCAGGATTTTGTTTTCAAGCTCCTGTGCTTCTATATCCGCACTCTCAATTTTATAAAGCTTGAATATATTCTCCTGAGCTATATCAAATCCATATTTGCTCAGAATTTTATTCTGTATATCTGCCATAAAAAATCCTCCCCCTTAGCATTTTTCCAGTCGCCTGGTTATTGCTGACAAAGATTTTATGTATCCATGCTCGCACAGTCCTGCAATCAATTCTAAAACAGTTGAAATAATATTAAATACAACTCCAACAACCGCCGCAGCCACTGTTACTATTATTTCGCCTAACCAGCCCAGCAGAGCTCCTATGATGGCAAGAACAAGAAGAACTCCACCAATCAGTGAAAGCACACCAAGTACCCCATCAATAGCTACATCAGATATCAGTGCCAGAACCACGTCTAAAAAAAGCACCAGACCAGCTATAGCAAGTAATAGCGAACCGGAAGTCTCCAATGTGTAGAAAGCAGATGCCAGTGCCTTAAAAAAAATACCTAATACATAAAATATTAATGCAGACAGAGCTGCTCCGAAAAAAATAAAAGCCATAAGAACTTCTCCTTATTCAATGTTGGCAGATGACATTCTCAATGCTGCACTGTTCATCTCATCCTCTGTCATCTGGTTGGACAGCTGGAATGTCGTGTCAAGCTTCGTATGATTCTCAAATTCCTCCGCCATAATGTGAAGACAGCCTGAATTATCCAGTGCTACAGTCATTTCTATAGGAGTAGAAGCAGGCACTCTCTGTGTAAACCTCATCTCAATGACAGTAATAGGCTCCTTGTCATCAATCTGCATTTCTTCCTCCGTGGAACGGCTCTCATACAGTTTAATTTCAACACCGGGCTGATTAGCAACTGATGTATAAAATGTCTGTGTACGTGTAGCAGGAAGCTTATCATTTATCATAAGCATATTGACTATTACAGACATGTTCCTCTTGTCCAGAACTTCAATACCATATGTTCTTGACAAAACATTCGTGATGCTTATTTTCATCGCTCCGTTTACAGAGGCACCTGTCGAAAGAGCAAACTTTCTGTCCATTTCACCTGTAACAAGATTCTCTTCCTTAATCTGTTCAACAGTTTTGCCTGATTTTGCTGCCTCATCTGACACGAAATCATTATAAGCCTTCTCATTCCCTGCATAAATTGCAGCTCCCTTCGCAACAGCCTCATCAGGATCAGCAAGAACAGGCGTGACATGATAATTGTTCTCAATCATGGCTGCAACCTGCGGCATTCTCGAAGAACCGCCTACAAGAAGTAACTTGTCAATCTTTGCAATCGGATATCCCTGTTTTTCGGAGGTTGCCAGAACATCATCGAGAAGATTTCTGGTTCTGTTTAAAAGGTTGCTTGTTATCTCCTCAAACTTTTCACGTGTGAGCTCCTCACGAAAACGCCCTGCTGAACCATTGACCGAGATATTCACCTTTTCCCTCGCTGTGAGTGCCTTTTTCCACGTCTCAACATCAACATACAAAGAGGCGATAGTCTCAGGATCCTCAGATATATCCTCTCCGTATTCCTCCTGATAGCGCTCAATCACATAATCCATAAGTGCTTCATCCCAGTCCTTGCCGCCAAGCTGGTCATCACCACCTGTACATACAACCGAAATATTATTTCCTGCAATATTCATTACTGTGATATCAAAGGTTCCTCCGCCAAGGTCATACACAAGGACTGTTTCATTTCTGTTATTTCCTGACACGCCGTAGCTGATTGCGGCAGCGGTCGGCTCATTGATAATATTAAGCACATTAAGCCCCGCAAGCTCTCCAGCCGTCTTTGTTGCCTGCTTCTCATTCATGCCAAAATATGCAGGACAGGTAATGACAACATCCTTTACAGTCTCACCATCTGGCAGCACACCTGTCTGTCTGAGTTCCTCATTGGCATCATTGACAATCTTCTTCAATATCATTGATGATATCTCAGGTGCATGATACACTATGCCATTAAGCGTAACTGTATCATTCTCTTTTCCCATCTTGCGCTTGATAAACTGTACTGTCTTGTCAGGTTCAATCTCAATAGATCTCTTAGCCTCGGTACCTACAATAATATTGTCCTCCGATTCAACCATTACAACCGATGGAGTTGTGTGGTCTCCATCACTGTTCTTTAATACCACTGCTTTACCATACTCATCTATATATGAAACACATGAATAAGTAGTTCCTAAATCAATTCCAAATACGTAGCTCATTTTTGTCTCCTTTTTCATCTATGCCTTATACTGATATACAATAACTCTCTCAGGTATCAGAACTCTGTCACCTTTTTTATAGCCTTCTGAAAGACTCTCTTTAATCTTTTTGTCTAGCATCGGATCATCTGTAGCTTCAACCTTAGCCTGATGAACCGCCGCATTAAAATCATCACCCGAGACTGAACTGTATGAATCTACATTCTGCTGCTCAAGCAAATCCGAAATATCTTCGAGTGAATACACATATTCTCTTCTTAGATCCTCTGCTGACATTTCTTCCCACTCATCTGAAGCTGCACGCCTCATCATATCCTTGCGCACCTTGATTACTGCTTTCATAAGCTGGTCTGCAAATTTATCAGCGGAGCCCTGCTTATAATAATCCAGCTCCTTGTGCAGCTTATCAATCATATCATCCTTAACCTCAATCTGATTCTTAATAAGCTGTTCCATCATCTGACCCTGTTCGCGTGTGTTTAACACAATCTGCAGCAATTCATCGTACTGTACCCGGTCATCCTGTGCTTCATCGGCAGTCAGTTTTTCTGCTGTCTGTGCGATAATCTTTTCTGATAAATCATCTAATTCATCCATGTTCTTCCTCCTTAGCTGATGTTTTATTTGACGATATGATTCTAGCATAGGCTTTTTTTCCATTTTTCAGGCTAAGTTTACACAAAATATATTACAATGCTCGCTCCTGTGTTTTATTGCTTCTTTCAGCAATTCTTTTTATGGTGTCCATGTCCTGTCCTCCGATAGAAGCATAAAAAATTCCCCTTAAGCAGACTTTGGTTATTCACCTTGTCTGCTTAAGGGGAAGCATATCAGCTCATAAAGCTATTTTTTAATTATTATTCAGATTAAGCCTTGCAATCATAGACTCCCAAAACAAATTTTAGAACCGTGAGATTATGCTGAGCAATCTCACCCGCTGTTTCAAGCTTAATCACCATTCTCATTATAGCCACACAGGCTTTCTCCACCTCGCCAAAAGTCACCTGTCCCTTATGTATCAGGTCCTCCACAAGCAGCCTTCCTAGCTTCGGTGAGACATTATCAAATATGCGTGCCCTTGCCCTGCCCGGAAGCTCTATCATCGCTGTTACGATATCGTCATTGCTCGTCTCACGCAGAATCCTCTGTATCTCCTTGTCAGACATCTCAAGAAGGGTAAGTGCTGTCTGATTTATAATAGAATAGTCCCTTTCATCAATTCCCTTGTTATCCTCACACAGCTTTCTGATCCATTTATCATTTTCTTCATTCTTCTTTATCTGACCTTCATTATCCTTTGCTGCATTCTGCTTAAGAAGAAGCTCCCTAAGAAATACAGGCATAAGTGACTGCAGATAATTTTCCAGCAGCATTACATTATCTCCGCGCTGAAGCAGGAGGACACCCTTGTAGTACATAAGCATAATCAGGCACTCATACGAAGAATATCTATTGGCAGCAATCATGTTGATTCCCATCTCGGACACAATATCCGGTTCAGTACCATCGATAACCTGCATAAGCTCTATCATCAAAAAGCCCTGGGTCGTATCATCCCGGTCTAATTTTCCACACGCTTCTTCAAGTGCTAACAGCCCTTCACTTCTGGCAGTTTCAGAAAATTCTATTATGCAATTGTAGGCTTCAATCACCCTTGAAATACCATTTGCATTACCTTTGTCATTATTTATGGCAGCACAGCACATTTTTAGTTCATTCAGAAAAAATGTATCCATATTGATTCCTCCTCACCGGTAATTATATATCGACTACTCTATCAGCTTCAATTTCACAAGCCGCGCCCTAATTGCACCCGTTGTCCCGCTTACCCACAAAATACTCCACAAGCATCTGCTGGATGTTCTTAGGGTACATGAGATTGGCATACGAAAAGCCTCTTTCACTCACCTTGACAATCGTCTTGATTCCGCGCTCTCTTCCTGCCTCCGTCGCAACCTTGTCAAGTCTTCCGTCCTGCTCTCTCTCTGCAATCAGCCCATCAGCCATCATAATCCTACTCAAGCCTCCAGCCGGGATTTTCTTGACGTCATCCCTCTCACATATACGCTCCAGCTCCTTTTTTATTTCCGAAACATACATATAATCTGCGTAATTAAAATTAGCTGCTTCCTCCTCAAGAAGGTAAAATTCCTGCTTCTCATTCTTCTTACTTGCCTTGGATAAGGTTGGTTTTTCCTTTTCTTTTGCCGCGTCCACTTTATTTATGAGCAGCTCCGGATATTCGCCGGCACATTTTTCTACAACTGAGAGGAAGCTTTCTCCGTATTTTGAGAATTTATTTTCTCCAACTCCCGAAACATTCAGCATTTCACTCTTAGAGACAGGAACCTTCGCCGCCATGTCAATCAGGGTCTTATCACTGAAAATTATGTACGGAGGCAGATTTTCCTCTCTGGCAAGCTCAAGTCTTAACTTTCTCAGCCTGTCAAACAATTCATAGCCGACCGATGTAAGCGCATCGGTTGCCTTAGCCTTTTTATTGGAGGCGGCTGTCCTCTCTGGCAGCTTATCGTCATCCGTAATCTTGACAAGCACACGCGTATCAGGATGCCTTAGCCTGCTTATATCGCCCATTTTTAAGACCTGATAATCGCCGACTGTGAGATATCCTTCAAGCACCAGCTGCTCAACCAGACGCCTTAAAAGATTCTTGTTAGAGGAAGCCAGCACACCGTAGGACTTATATTTTGCGGCACCTATCTCCTCCAGCCGCGCTGTCTTTGCGCCGGATACGGTATCTATAATGATATTTCTTCCGTATCTGCCGTTCGCCTCGTATACGCAGTTTATGATTTTCTTTGCCTCATCCGTCATGTCCAGTGTCTCGAACTCATGCAGACAGTTGCCGCAATCGCCGCACGGCTTGTCCGGGTTCTCTCCAAAATATTTCAAAATGTAGTTGCGGAGGCATTCCGTGGTGTAGCAGTATTTCTCCATTACCTGAAGCCTTCTGCTGTCCCGCTCCCTTATCGTCTGCTTATCTGTTTCATCCAAATCGGACATTTCCTTGCGCTCCAACAGAAATCTGTTGATAACAATATCCTGCGGTGAAAACAGCAGAATACACTTTGAATCCAGACCATCTCTTCCCGCTCTTCCGGCTTCCTGATAATAATTCTCCATGCTCTGCGGCATGTTGTAATGTATTACGAACCGCACATTCGATTTGTCAATTCCCATACCGAAGGCGTTGGTGGCAACCACAATGCTTATGTAATCGAATACAAAAGCATCCTGCATGCGCTTTCGCTCCTCAGCGCTCATTCCGGCGTGATATTTAGCAGCCGAAATCCCCCTGCTCTTCAACAAATCATACAGATTGTCGACATTTTTTCTCGTCGCGCAATAAATTATTCCGCTGTCCCCCTCATGCTCCGCAATATAATCCAGAATATACTGCTCTTTTTTCTTAGGCTTCTCCACCTGAAAAAACAGGTTCTCCCTGTCAAATCCGGTGACAAGGGTATACGGATTGACCAGCCCGAGCGTACACACAATATCGTCCCTGACATTCTCCGTCGCCGTCGCCGTAAATGCGCTGATTATCGGCCGCCTGTCAAGCAGCCTCACGAACTCCACTATCTTCATGTAGCTTGGCCTGAAATCCTGCCCCCACTGCGATATACAGTGTGCTTCATCCACGGTAAGCATCGATATCCGTATATCCTGTGCAAGCTCCAGAAAGCTGTCCGTAACCAGACGCTCAGGCGCCACATAGATAATCTTGTACACACCCTGCCTCGCTCTGTTGACCGTCTCATAAAACATATTTTCAGAAAGTGAGCTATTGATAAACGCCGCCGGAATACCAGCCTCATTCAACGCCTTAACCTGATCCTGCATGAGTGAGATAAGCGGCGAAATTACAATTGTTATGCCTGGAAGCAGCATCGCCGGAATCTGATAGCACACCGATTTTCCTGCTCCTGTTGGCATAACGGCAAACACATCCCTGCCCGACAGTATATTGTCAATTACCTCCTTCTGCCCCGGTCTGAACGCCGCATATCCGAACAGTGCCTTCAGCGCCTCCTCCGGTGTCCCGTAGCTCCTATTTTCCCCCGGCTCATTCTCCTGAAAAGCTACATTATCATAGACCGGCATGTCATATTCCGAAGCAGCCTGCCCTTCAAAATCGCTCTCATACTCTGCATTCTCCGCCATTTTAAACAGGCTGTCCCATGCCCCATCGTCCATGCAGCTCTCATCATAACCCGAATTGTTGTTCATTATATTCTCCCTCATTCCTTTTAATTTATCTCCGCAGCAAAACATACATTCTATTTCAATTATACCTAATTTATCAGTCAATTTCAACTTATTGTGGAGAATTATTTAGTTATTCCTTCGGTTCACCACCACAGCATCAGTTCACCACCACAGCACCGCTTCATTAAAATATCCACACAGAAAAACCGCCTGCCCTGTTCTCCTGCAGAGCAGACGGTTTTCGTCTATGTATCGATGTGAAATTTATATTACATTCCGTACCTTATCAAATAATAGATAATATACACCCGGCCGGGACAACCACCGTTTTTCAACTGTTGTGTTCTCCTTTATCTTAATAAACGTCTCCTGTCTGTCTTAACGGACCTTCTCAGCATCCCACTCCAT